>Ga0209839_10000445_pt1 | contig 21014 bp, 14 predicted proteins | sample OrgsoiDNA2013050_FD_185800 | JGI IMG/M metagenome (GOLD analysis project Ga0209839, IMG submission 185800) | Permafrost soil microbial communities from the Arctic, to analyse light accelerated degradation of dissolved organic matter (DOM) -... | ecosystem: Environmental > Terrestrial > Soil >... | reverse complement strand
GCCTGGTCGCCGATGTCCAATTGCTCCAGGCGGGCCAGGCTGGTGCGCACCACGATGTCGCGCTCGGTGCGAGATTGGAATGTGCCGCCCTTGCCCAGATCGAGGACGCCTTGGAGCATCTGGCGCGCCTCACCGCGCATGCCCTCCAAGCCGTCGTAGGCGCTATTGAGAAACTCCTGCTCAGCCTCTAGATCGGGATGGTTCGGCACGGCTCCCCTTTCTCCCCTCGCCCGTCAGGGAAACGGTTCAGCTTAGGCGACGGCCGACGACCCGGAGGCACGGCGCCCGACGCCTACGATGAGCCGGGCTGACGAGGCGAAAGGACCCAGATGCTCATTTCGACCATGAACGAAGTACCCGGGTACAAGGTCACGTCGGTCCTCGGCGAGGTCTTCGGCCTGACCGTGCGCTCGCGCAACGTCGGGTCGAACATGGGTGCCGCCTTCAAGTCCCTCAAGGGGGGAGAGCTCAAGGGACTGACCAAGAACCTCCAGCTGAGCCGGGAAGAAGTGACCGGTCGCATGGTGGCCGAGGCCGAGGCCCGGGGCGGCAATTGCGTGCTCGCCATGCGGTTCGACACCTCCGAGATGGGCGGGAACTGGACCGAGATCTGCGCCTACGGCACGGCGGTCGTCATCGAGCCGCTCGGGTGAACCCCAAGCCGGGCCAGGCGGAGCTCGGCCTCGTCCAGGCGTGCCTGCGTCGACCGGTGTCCCGCACGCCGGTGTGGTTCATGCGCCAGGCCGGGCGGGCGTTGCCCGAGTACCGCGCCGCCCGCGGCGAAGGCTCCATCCTCTCGGCCATCGCCGATCCTGCGCTCTCGGCCGAGCTCACCCTCCAACCGGTCCGGCGCTACGGCGTCGATGCCGCCATCTTGTTCTCCGACATCGTGGTGCCGGTCCATGCCATCGGTTTCGGGATCGACGTCGAGCCGGGCCGGGGCCCGGTGGTGGCCGAGCCGTTCCGCTCGGCCGATGACCTGCGCCGGCTACGCCCGCTCGAGCCCGAGACCGACGTGCCCTACGTCACCGAGGCGGCCCGCCTGGTGGCCCGCGAGCTGGCGGGCACCGGTACCGCCCTCATCGGCTTCGCCGGTGCGCCGTTCACCGTGGCCAGCTATCTCATCGAGGGCGGCCCGTCCCGCACTTTCACCAAGGTGAAGTCGCTCATGCACGGTGACCCGGTCCTGTGGGGGCGGTTGACCGCTCGTCTGGCCGCCATGTCGGTGACCTTCCTCCGGGCCCAGGTGGAGGCCGGGGCCCAGGCGGTCCAGCTCTTCGACAGTTGGGCCGGGGCGCTCTCCCCCGATGAGTACGAGCAGTTCGTCCTCCCGACCACGCGGGCCGTCTTCGACGGGATCGCCGACCTCGGGGTGCCCTCCATCCACTTCGGCGTGGGAACCGGTGAGCTCCTCGGCCTCATGGCCACGGCGGGCTCCGACGTGGTCGGTGTCGACTGGCGGGTGCCGCTCGACGCAGCCCGCCGACGCGTCGGACCGGACCGGGCCGTGCAGGGCAATTTGGATCCGGCCCTCTGCGTGGCGGCGCCCTGGCCGGTCGTCGCAACGGCCACCCGGCAGGTGATGGCCCGCGGCGGCGCCGACGGGACCGGGACCGGACACGTGTTCAACCTCGGGCACGGCGTGCTGCCCGAGGCCGATGTCGGGATCCTGGCCGCGGTCGTCGACCTCGTGCACGCCGAGAGCACCCGGGGATGAGCGATCCGAGCGCACCGGTCGGGGTTCTCGTCATGGCGCACGGAACCCCGGAGAGTCCCGCCGATATCGCGCCCTTCTACACGCGGATCCGCCGAGGGCGCCCGCCGTCGCCCGAACAACTGTCCGAACTGGAACGGCGCTACGCCGCCATCGGCGGCACTTCGCCCCTGAACCAGGTGACGGCCGCACAGGTGGCCGGCCTCACCGCGGCGCTGACGCGGCGAGGCGGCGATCGCTTCACCGTCGCCTTCGGAGCCAAGCACACCGCCCCGTTCATTGAAGACGCCGCCCTCGCATTGCGCGCCGGCCGACGCGACGTCATCGGCCTGGTGTTGACGCCGCACGGATCGAACATGGGCTCGCAGGAGTACTTCGATCGGGCCGAGACCGCGCTCGGGCCGCACTGTCGTCTCCATGCCGTGCCGCCCTGGTACGACGAGCCCGGTTTCGTGACCCTGATGGCCACTCGAGTCAACGAGGCCCTGGCCGCACTCGCGCCGCTCTCCGAAAGGACGCGGTACCCGGTCATTTTCACCGCCCATTCGCTACCCGAGCGGGTGCGCTCCATGGGCGACACCTACCCCGAGCAGCTGGAGGCATCGGCTCGCCTGGTGGCCCAAGCCGCCGGCCTCTCCCGCTGGCTGGTGGCCTGGCAGAGCGCGGGCCGCACACCCGAACCCTGGCTCGGCCCCGACGTGCGCGAGGTGGTGGGTCAATTGGGCCGCACGGATCACACCGATGGCGTCGTGGTCTGCCCCATCGGATTCGTGGCCGACCACCTGGAAATCCTCTACGACATCGATATCGAACTCGCCGCCGTGGCGCAGGGAGCGGGCCTGCGCTTCGCCCGCACCGCATCACTCAACGACGACAGCGCCTTCATGGGTGTCCTGGCCGACGTGGTCTGCACCGCCGCGGCGGAATGTGACTGAAGCGATGCCCGTGTCACGCGTCGCGGTGATCGGCGGAGGGATCAGCGGGCTGGTGGCGGCCTGGGAGTTGACGGGCGGCGACGGCGGCCCGAGGCCCGAGACGCCCCAGATCACCCTGGTCGAAGCGTCGGCCCGATTGGGCGGGCCCTTGCACAGTGAGACCTTCGGGGGCGGCGTGGTCGATCTCGGGCCAGATGGATTTCTCGGTCGCCGACCCGAAGCGCTCGATCTCTGCCACGCGGTCGGACTCGGCGAATCACTTGTGCCCATCGGCGGCCGGGGGGCGGGGGTCTGGGCGCGCGGGCGGGTTCGCCCGCTCCCCGAAGGACTGGCGCTGGGCGTCCCATCCCGGTTCTGGCCGTCGGCGCGTTCTGGCATTCTCGGAGGGCGCGGCGTGGCCGGGCTGGCCCGCGACGCCCTCCTGCCCCGGCCCGACCTGCGCGGGCCCATCGGCGACCGGTCGGTGGGACCACTGGTGGCCCACAAGCTGGGGCGGCGGGTGGTCGACCGGCTGGTGGATCCCCTCATCGGGGGCATTCACGCCGGCTCGGTCGACGACATGTCAACGACAGCCACTTTCCCGCCGTTGCTGGCGGCCGCCCAACGACGGGGCAGTCTCATGCGCGCCCTCCGAGCCGAGGTTCCCACCCCAGGTCCCGATGCGCCACCGCTGTTCTGGGCGCTGGACGGCGGCATGTCGGCGTTGGTGACCCGGCTCGGCGCCGCCCTCGTCGCCCGGGGGGTCGCCCTCCATCTGGCGCACCCGATCGACGCCCTGGAGCGGCGGGGCACCTCCTGGTCCGTCAGACATGGAGATCAGGTCCTCGAGGCCGACGGTGTCGTGATCACCACCCCGGCCCCCGTCGCCGCCCGCCTGCTGCACCCACACGACGACGAGCTCGGTGGGCTCCTGGGCGGCATCGACTATGCCTCGGTTGCCCTGGTGACGTTGCGGGTGGCGGACGACTCGGTGACCACCCCGCTGACCGGTACCGGTTTTCTGGTGCCGCGACGGAGCGCCGGGCGGCGCGACGACCAGTGGGCCGTCACGGCGTGCACGTACCTCTCGCAGAAATGGCCGCATCTGGCCCGTCCCGGTGAACACCTCGTACGGGCCTCGCTGGGCCGCTTCGGCGATGACCGGGCCGACGCCTGGACCGACGCCGAAGTGATCGAGCGGGCCTGGGACGAGCTGGGTGCGCTGGTCGGACTGACCGGTGCCCCGATGGAAGCACGGGTCACCCGCTGGCCGCAGGCCTTCCCGCAGTACCGCGTGCACCATTTGCTACGGACCACCGGTATCGAAGCGGCCGTGGCCCGACTCGGCGGCGTGGCCGTGGCCGGGTCGGCCTATCGCGGCGTGGGCATCCCCGCCTGCATTGCCAGCGGAAGGGCCGCCGCGCACGCGGTCCTGCTCGCACCCTCGACGTGAGCGGCGCGGCGCGGCGTGGCCGGATCCTGCTGCCGTCTTTGGCCTCCGGACTCCTCCTGGCCCTTTCCCTCCCGCCGTGGGGGTGGTGGCCCCTGGGTCTCGCCGGCGCCGGGCTACTTTACTGGCGCCTGGCCGCTCTGTCCTGGCCGGCGCGACTGTGGTCGGGGTGGTGGGCCGGTATCGGCTGCTTCGCCCTGGGGCTCATGTGGGCCCGGGCGTTCAATTGGTACGGCGCACTCGTGCTCATCCTGGTCGAAGCCCTCTTCATGGCCGCGGCGGCGGGACTCACCCCCCCACGGCGCGGTCGCGCCCCCGCCTACGTGGCCGCCTTCACCCTGACCGAGGCCGTCCGCATGACGTGGCCCTTCGGCGGGCTCCCCCTGGGCGGCGTGTTTTTGGGTCAGGCCGATGGGCCCTTGCTGCCACTGGCCCGGCTGGGCGGGCCCTTGCTCCTCACGGCCGCGGTATGGGCGGGCGGAGTCGGCGTCGCCACGTTCGTCTCCGGCATGGATCGGGTGCGCGTCCGGGGTGCGATCGTCCTGGTCGGCCTGGCCGTGCTGGTTCTGGTCGCTGCGGTGGCGCCCGATGGTGGCCCGCCCGTGCGGTCCATCTCGGTCGCCCTGGTCCAAGGGGGTGGGCGTCGCGGTCTCAACCAGGAGGAGGTGCCGCCGGCCACCGTGTTCACGGCCCAACTGGCCGCCAACTCCCAGGTCGGACGTCACCGTCCTTCGCTCTCCCTCGTGCTGTGGCCCGAAGATGTCATCGCCCTGTCCGGGTCCCTGGCCGGTTCGCGTCAAGCGGTGACCATGAGCCGGATCGCCCGGCATCTGCGGACCACGCTGGTGGCCGGTGTGACCGAGCCGGTGTCCCCGACGGCGTTTCGCAATGAGATCGTGGCGTGGGGGCCCACCGGCCGCATCGTGGCGACGTTCGAGAAGGTGCACCGGGTCCCCTTCGGCGAGTACGTCCCCTTCCGCTCGCTCGTCTCCCACCTGGCCGACCTGTCCCAAGTACCGCTGGACGCCGTGCCGGGTCACGGCACCGGGCTCATGCGCACGCCGGCCGGACCGCTGGGAACACTCGTCTCGTTCGAGGTGTTCTACGCCGGTCGCAGCCGCACCTCGGTGCGGGCCGGCGCGGAGCTCCTGATCGTCCCGACCAACACCTCGTCCTACGCCACGGCCCAGATCCCGACCCAGGAGGTCGCCGCCGATGCGGTGCAAGCGGTCGAGACGGGTCGCGATCTGGTTCAGGCCGCTCCGACCGGGTACAGCACCATGGTCAACCAGATGGGAACGGTGGTGCAGCGTTCGGTGTTAGGCCGGCCGGCCGTGGTGAGCGCCACCGCGGCGCTGCGCCGCGGATTCACCGTCTACGACCATCTCGGTGACCTCCCGGTGCTGCTGTTGGCCGTGGTGGCCCTCGCCGCTGGCTGGCGCCGCCAGCGCCGTGCCACCCGTCATTCGTAGTACCCCGAATGGATGTAGACGCAGGGAATGTTCGCCGCCACGAACATGGCGTGGTTCGACGGGTCATCTTCGAGGGCCAGGCGCAGATTGAAGCCGCGCTCCCGCAGATCCGCCACCACCTGTTGCTTGAACGAAGTCACCTGCGCATAGTCACCCCGGTCACGCATCACCAGCAGATCCCAGCGCAGCCCGTAGCGCTGCAACCAAGCCAGCGTCTGCGGTTGCACGCGCAGCGGGCGTCCGGTCAAGAGGATCACCGCCAGGGACGAGTCCAGGAGCTCCAGGAGCCGGGCCACTTCCTCGATGACCGGATCGTCGCCACAGGCCTCGAAAAAGGCCGACCAGTCGCGGTTCCCCTGCTCAATGAAGTGTTGGCGACCGGCAGCGTCGGACAGGACCCCGTCGATGTCGAAGATGACCGCGTCGCCCCATCGACGGGACGGGCCATCGACTTCCTTCCATCGCCAATTGGGCTTGACCTGCTCTGTCGTGCTCATTCGACCCGAGCCAGACCGAGGCAGAGGTGGCGAGACACGATTGATCAGCCTATCGGGCAGGTGCCGTTCCCACGAGTGGGCCACCATCGCTCTCTGGCGGACTTCGACCCCCCGTTGGTGGCACGATGGACGCTGCATGACCGTGGAAGCCGCCGTTGAGGACAGCAATGCACTGGCGACACGGCCCGATGCCGGGGTGTCGATCGACGTCGCCCTCGGAAGGCGGGTCATGGTGGTGGGCGACCTCCTGCTCCCCTCCACACCGTCGGCGAGCTCGTTGGCGGCCTGTCGCGACATCGCCCAGACACTGGCTGAATGGCAGGGCCCCGGCATCGTCGTGGTCTGCGGCCAACTGGTGGCCAACGGGTGCCCCGGGGCACCTGGCCCGGCCGAGGTCCTTGCCCTGCACGGCGACCTGACCGCGGCTTTCACGTCCTTCGCCTCCCGGCCCGAGACGCAGATCATGGTGGTCCTGCCGGAGGCGGCGGAGCACGGTGAACTGGTCGACGCGCTCACCAAGCTCGGTGTGGTGGTGCATCCCGCCGTCGACTTTCAGTGCGTGACCGGTGCCGGGATACGCAAGGTACTGGTGCGCGCCGGCACGCAACGAGCCGACCTGGCACAACCGGTTGACGTCGCGCCCGATGACGAGCGGCCGTGGCTCGTCGGGATGGAGCGCCTGGACGACCCGCGCCAGGCCCGTCGATTCGTCACTTCCCGCCTCCTCTACCGCCGGCTCAGGCGCTATCTGTGGGTCCCACCGCTCGTGTTGGCCGCCATCGCCCTCCTCCTCCGCCTCGAATTGGTAAGGGATGGACTCGGCCACGTGTTCCGCTCCCCTCGTCAACAGCGGGCGCTGGAGCATGCCTACGCCGCCAGCTGGTTCTCCCGGTTCCTGGTCACCGTCCTCATCGCCTTCGGGCTGTTGGCGGTGTTGGGCGTGGTCGTGGCCCTCACCTCCCGTGGTATCTGGCGCGCCCTCGGTGGTGGGGATCTCGGCTCGCCCTGGGCCTCGGGAGGGGGGCGCCCCCAGGGGACCCAGCCCATGGCGTCCACCCTGATCAACGTGGGAGAACTCGATGCCCTGGACGCCACCCGGCTGGCCATCGAGGGAGGGGCCAGCGGCCTGGTCGCCGGGGGTGCGCTGGTCCCCGAGCTCACCCACCTCGATACCGGGTTCTTCGCCTGCCCGGGGGCCACCTCCGAGCTGGTGCACGAGCATCGCGGGCGCTTCGGTCTCCCGCCGACCTTTCTGCACCACCGCCAGTCGGCCACCCTGGAGATCGAGACGGGAGCCGACCTGCACGTCCGCCTCATGCAGGCCGAGGTCGATCTGCCCCTGGCCACCCTGGGCGAGCGTCTGATCACCAGCGACACCATCGTCAAGGGCCGCACCCACGCCGCCGAGCTCCATCCGGAACTGGTGGCCAGCTGGCCGGGCGGTGCCTCGTGGCCGCCGGCGCCCGAAGTGGCGGCGGACCGCATCCGGGTGCGCCGGATCCGCCGGCTGGCCGCCACCGCGCTCTTCGTGGCCGGTTTGATCGACCTGCTCTCGGCCTTCACCGAACCCCTCCACGACCACCTGCACCTGATCCAGGAATATCTCCCCATCGGCGTGGCCCAAGCGGCGGGTGCCCTGGTGGCGCTGTCGGGGATCGGTATGGTCATGCTGTCGCGCGGCGTCCTTCGGGGTCAGCGCCGCTCCTGGATGATGGCGGTGGCCCTCCTCGCCACCACGCTGGCCCTGCACCTCGTCCACGCCCTCGACGTCGTCAACTTGCTCGTGGGTGCGGCGGTCCTGGTCCTCTTCATCGTCCAGCGTGAACGATTCCGGGCCCAGACCGAGCAGGGCACGATCGTCTCCGCCGTCCTGATTCTGCTCATCGGCGGGGTGACGGCCACGTTGGGAGCCTTCGTCGGGGTGGAGGTGGCCGCCCGCGTGCACCACCACCCGCTACCCGGATGGCCCGACGTCCTCCTGGGGTCGCTCGAACGGCTGATCGGGGTGCAGTCGATCGCCTTTCCCCCCCACATCAACCGCTACGCGTCGTGGAGCCTGCTGGCCGTGGGAATCACGTTGGTCGTCTTCGCCCTGTACGTGCTGACCCGCCCCGTGGTGGATCGCCGAATCCTCACCGGCCGCGGCACGGTCGGTCGCCGGGCCGCCGAGATCCGGGCCCGCGACATTGTGCGCCGCCACGGCACCGGGACCCTCGACTACTTCGCCCTGCGCGATGACAAACAGTGGTTCTTCCACCGCGACTCCATGGTGGCCTACGCCATCCTCGGCGGGGTGTGCCTGGTCTCGCCCGATCCCATCGGCCCGTTCTCCGAGCGGGCCCACGTGTGGGACGCCTTCCGCCGCTACGTCGACCGCCACGGGTGGGGACTGGGCGTCATGGGTGCCGGTGAGGAATGGCTCCCGACCTACCAGGCCTCCGGCATGCGCTTCCTCTACATCGGCGATGAAGCCGTGGTGGACCCACGTCAGTTCTCACTCGAGGGCGGCAAGATGAAGGGGTTGCGCCAAGCGGTCAATCGAGTGGCCCGCTACGGCTACACCGTCCGTTTCCTGGACCCGGCCAAGTTGGTCCCCGAGGACGCGGCCCGACTGGTCGAGCTGATGGCGAAGAACCGGCGGGGTGAGCAGGAGCGTGGGTTCTCCATGATGTTGGGGCGGCTCTTCGATGCCCGCGACAGCGGCCTCCTCCTCACGCTGGTCGAGGGGCCCGACGGGAGCCCGGTGGCCATGTGCCAGTTCGTCCCGTCACCGGCCATCGGTGGGTACTCCCTCGACCTCATGCGCCGGGATCCCGGCGAACATCCCAATGGATTGCTCGATTTCGCTCTGTGCTCGACCATCGCCCACCTGAAAGAGATGGGTATGAAGGGCCTGAGCCTCAACTTCGCCGCCCTCCGCTCCGTGCTCGATGGTGAATCGGGCGATGGCGTCACCCAACGGGTCGAACGCTGGGCCCTGCGGCGCATCTCGGGAGTGCTGCAGATCGAGACGCTGTGGCGCTTCAACGCCAAGTACGAACCGACCTGGCTCCCCCGCTACATCGTCTTCGACTCCGCCGAGCAATTCGTCCCGGTGGTCGTCCAGGTCATGCGCGCCGAGTCCCTGACCGAGGTGCCGATCATCGGCCGCCTCCTCACCACCGGCGTGGCCAAACGGTCCGGGCCGGCTGTGCCCGAAGAAGTGCTGGCGGTCATGGACGGCGCCGACCGCCCTGACGGGGCCCTCGAGGCCGAGAAAGCCAGCCCGGTCGGTCCCGGGAGTTAGACGAGTTCGACTCGGCCCGGACCAACCCGAGCGTGAGGCCGCTCAGCCGTTGAACGTGCCGTTCGCCTCGTCGCTCGACAGCGTGGACTCGAAGTTCGCCTCGGTGGTGGACCCGGTGAGGTCCAGGGCGTTGTGCTGGTTGTTGCCGCTCGCTCCCCCGGGGACGAAAACCACCGGGAAGACGTAGGAGGCCCACAGGGAGAGCCAACCCGCCGGACCGTTGTACGGCTGCCCAGCCTGTCCGGCATCACCGAACGGCGCCGACCACATGAAGTCATTCACCGTCTGCATCCACAGTTGGTTGTCCACCTCGAGCCGTCCGGCACCGACGTCGTTCATGACGGCGTTCTGGTAGGCCGAATCACCCTCACCGGTCGCCTCGCAGGCGTAGAAGACGTTGCAGGTGCTCGGATCGCTCGCCACCAACGTGCCGCCGTTGGCGCCCGATGAGAAGGAGAACTGCCAGGCGGACGGGGTCAGGGCGGCCAGCTGAGCCCACGTGGCCGAGGACCCCCCGAGGTCGGCCTGAGCGGTGGACACGAAGTCGACCGCGCTGTACCCGTTGTTGACGAGAGAGGGGCTGACCGCCGCCAGGAAGCTTTCATTGTCGCCCGTCACCGTGAGGAGGATCGGATTGGCCGGTAAGGCGACCGTGTGGCCCTCGGCCCAGTTGACGTAGGCGGCGGCCGCAATGGTGTGGTCGCCGGCTGCCTGAAGATAAGCCAGCTCGGCCTGAACCTGCGCCGGCGTCATCGTCGTGGAGTCCATGGAGATGACCGGGATGGCCGCCACGGGATTGGTGCTCGTCGGCGGTGGCGGGGGCACGGTGACCGTGTCGGGACTCGACGTCGCCGACGTGTAGTTCGGGTCCCCGGCGTAGGCGGCGGAGACGACATAGGTTCCGGGCGCGGACACGGTGATGGCACAGGTGGCCGTCCCGGCGTTCACGGCCGAGGTCGAGGTGGTGCACGCGGTGGCACCCGCCGTCCCGCTCACCGACCACGTGACGGTGCCCGTCGGCGCCGCTGACCCCGAGGGTCCGGCCAGCGTGGCGGTGAAGGTCACCGATTGACCCGCCTGCGCCGAGCCCGAGCCGCTCGAGTCAGTGACCAGTTCGGTCGGCGAGACCGGAACCGGCGCGGTGTGCGTCAACGTGAAGTCGCCGGCGGAGATTTCTGACGTCAACATGCTCTCGAAGTTGCTCTCGGTCATCCAACCCTTGGCGTCGAGGCGGAATCGCTCGTTCTGCACGCCGTTACGGAAGGCATCTTCGACGAAGGCGACCGGGTAGTTCTGCGCGGTCCACGACGTGAGCCAACCGGCCGGGCCGTCGGACGGCTGGGGCGTGCAGCCGGTCTGGGTGCACGCCGTGTACCCGTCGTTGGAGTAGGGGACGACCCACACACCGGCCGTGAAGCGCGCGGCACCCAGCTTGGAGATGATCGCCGATTGGCCGGCGGACAGGTCCGACGCGACGCGCGCCTCGTAGGCGGCGTCGGTCTCCCCGGGGACCTTGCAGGCATAGAAGGCGGTGCAGTTCGGGTCGTAGGTCTGGACGAAGTGTCCACCGGTGCCCGACTCCACGATGAAGTTGTAGACCGAGGGCGACAGGGCGGCCAGCTGTGCCCACGTGGCGTCCCAGTTTCCGTCCTGGTTGGCCCCGGGGCATCCGGCCTCATAGGCGGGCTCGGTGCACACCCCTCCCGCACCGTCGGCGAAGCCGGTCACCACGGCCACCGCCATGGTGAAGCCGTCAGCCTTGAGGATCGGCTGCGCCCCGGCCAAGAAGGACTCGATCCCGTTGTCCGCCACCAGAAGGATGGGATTCGTCGGCAGGAGGGTCTGGGAGCCTTCGGTCCACGCCTGGTACTGGGCCGGGGTCACCGTGTGGTACCCCTGGCTCACCAGGTAGGACAGCTCTGCGGTGAGCTGGGCCGTGCTTACGCTTTCCTCATCGGGCCCGTTGCACACCGCCACGGTGCTCGCGCACCCGTTGTTCAGTTCGTGCCAGTCCACGACGGGAATCGCGGTGGGCACCGCGCCGGCCAGCGTGACCACGTCGGTGTTCGATGACACCGCTGCATAATTGGCGTCGCCGCCGTAGGTGTCTGAGACCGCGTACGTGCCGACTCCAGAGGTGGTGAGGACACACGTCGCGGCACCCGCGGTCAGGGTCGTCTTTGAGGTCTTGCACGCTGTGACGCCGGCTGAGCCGCTCACCGACCAGGTGATGGTGCCGGTGGGGACCTTCAATCCCGAGGGTCCCGTGAGCTTCGTGGTGAAGGTGACCGATCCGCCCAGTGACGCCGGGTTCGAAGCGGTCGTGGAATCGCTCACGACGTTGACCGCGCTGGCCTGGGCGACGGCCACGGTGTCGGAGGCAGACTTGACCGCGGCGTAGGTGGTGTCGCCGCCGTAGCTGTCCGAGACCACATAGCTCCCCACCTTGGAGACGGTGATGGCGCAGGTGGCCGTGCCCGCGCTCAGCGTGGTCTTCGAGGTCTTGCAGGCGGTGGCGCCGCCGGATCCGCTCACCGACCAGGTGATCCTGCCCGTGGGTGTCTTCGCACCCGAGGGTCCCGCAACGGTCGCGGTAAAGGTCACCGAGGTCCCCAGCTGAGGAGACCCGGTGGTGGCCGAGTTGGTGACCACGTTGGTCGGGGTGGTCAACTTGATGGCCGACGAAGCAGGCAACGACCCTGCGCCGACTGTCGCGGCAGCGACCGATGTGAAGAGGATCGCCGACGTCAGGAACCCGGCCAATCGAAGCTTGCGCATTACATTCCTTTTTTTGATTTCGGTACTTCGGATGTTCGGTACTTCGGATGTTCGGTACATTTGCTGTTCGGTACATTTGCTGTTCGGTACATTGAGACCGGCAGAGCCGGATAGAGGGACTCTCTATCCGGCTCCGACCAGCTTTCGGCTACGGACGGTGCGGACGGCGACGAACAGAAGCTCTCACCAACGTGGCGCCCATGAAAATGAGCCCAACAGCGAGAACAGCTTCGGACGCGATGTGAGCTCCCGTGAATGCCAGGGTCCCCGCCGTGCTGCCTGAGGCCAACGCACCCACCGTGCTCGCCGACACCGGATCGGTTCCATAAATGGACATCTGATTACCTCCTCTCTGGTTTCATAGAAGTGACTATTTCGACTCTGCGGCGATCTGAAGGGCCCAGCGGTCAACTTTGCGACCGGTCAGCACCTCAACCCATGACCATGCGAACCACGCCGCCCGTAGCCAGGCGAAAGCCTCCTGAGGGAACAGGAGCGCCGACGTCAGCAAGTCAGCCTTCGTCCGGTGCGGCATGCGCCATGCCTCTCGGACATCGCAGACAACGAACACGACCGGGAAGATCCACCAGAACCGGAGGAGGTGCACGTGGCCGGACACCAAGATGGCGAACACGAAGAGTGCCACCCACGACACGCGAAGGAGAGCTGAGACCATGCCGAGGAACTGCTGCCACCAGTCGATGACAGTCAGGCGGTTCACGCCAATCCTCTTGAGCTCGCGCACGGTTCCGACCTGCCACTTCAAGCGCTGCGCCCACAGTGTCTTGAGGGTCAGCATCGCTCCGGTGTACGCCCGGACGTCGGCGCTCACCCGGCACACGTAGCCCAGCTCGCGGAGACGGTAGGTCAGCTCGAAGTCCTCCACCTCTGAGGTGTAGACCCACGGGTTGGCTTCTTCGCCCCGCTCGACTCGCTGCGCCACGACGTCTTCGAGCGCCGAGGCGCGGATGGCGCAGGCGGTGCCCGCCAGCACGCTGGTCCAGCGACCCTTGCGGGCGAGGGCCGTGTCCGTCCACTTGGCGAACTCGGCCTTTTGGATCCGGCACCACATCCGTTCCCGGAAGGACAGCGCCGGAAATTCGCCGGCGGTCATCGGCACGATGCTGTCGTTGGCCAGCCCCGACATCTCCTGGGCGCTCAGCATGGTGAATTTGGCACTGCATCCGGCGATCTCGTCGTCCTGGACGAATTCGGCCTCCCAGTCACGCAGCGCTCCGGGTGGGAGCACCGTGTCGGCGTCAATGCAGATGAACAAGTCCGTGTCGGCTCTGGTCAAGGCCCAGGCCTGGTTGAGGGCACCGGATTTCTTGTGGGTGTTGTCGACCGTCTCGTGGACGAGGAAAGGGCGGGCACTCCGCAGCCCTTTTGATAGTGCGATCATCGCCGTCGCGTCGGTGCAGTTGTCCGCCGCCACCACGATTCGATCCGCCAATCGCTCCTGGGCCAGCACGGAATCCAACGTGGCACCGATGCTCTGCTCTTCGTTGTGGGCCGCAATGAGGACCGTCAGCCTGAGGACAGCGGCGTGGCGGGGTTGGGTCACGAGGTCCGCCGTGGTGGCTACCAGTTCCCCCGAGGGAGAGTCCGACGCGGCGTGGCGGGGTTGGGTCACGAAGGGGCGCGTTTGGGGATTCGACTTGAGTCCGACAGGTGTGCGCATGCATGGATTTAAGAAGGTGCGTGTCCGCGTATCGTTCGCGTCCCGTCCCATCGAGCGGGAATCTTGACGCGCCGTGTTCCGTGCCTGAGCGAGCGGTCGTCATGGCACGAACCGTTCCTGGACGGGACGTCGAAGGGACATGCGACTCGTCCGCTCCACGCCGCGCGCACGCGTGAGCCCTGAAGGAAGGGACGGTGCAACGGAAAACTCGGTCTCGGGCACAACGTGCTGTGACCTTGGTGGCACAACGGTCGCTGAATGGTTGCATTCGATGCATCGTGCTCCCGACCATTGAATCGGACGGAAAAGTGCGATTAATGTCATGAGCGCAACAGTCGAAAAGGGCAAACCTCTCGCGAGAGGGGGACGCAAAGCCACGGAGCTCTCTGAGTCAGCCGGGTCGCCGAAACGTTGATTGAGAATGCAGCGGTTTTCTCAGCGGCCCCCTGCTCAGCACGATGAGGGGGAAACAGTGCGTGAGAGAAGGCCACTCGATGCTCTGGTCCGTGGTGCAGCCCGTCGGCGCGCGGCGATCGTCGCCACCGGCTCATGCGTGTTAGCCGTCGCGGTCGGCTTCGGGTCGGTTGCCTCAGCCCACGGCGGCGGACAACGGGGTGGCGGTCGTGCGACCGTTTCGGGGCCCCTCGCCCCACAACTCGCTTCCCCGACTCCGCAGATCGCTTCGCCGACCACACCGACCGCTTCCCCGACGAAGCCGTCCAGTACGCCTGCGGCGACCGCTCCAGCGTCCTCCACCTCGGTGACCAATGGTGCCTCCGTCGGCCCGGCCACTCCCGCCGGAATGGCCCCGACCGCCGGGGCAACCGGGACCAAGCCCGGCATTGACTCGGGTTCTCCGCCCGCCGCGAGCGGGCAATGGGGTGGCGGCGCGGCGGCCGTGTCCGGGCCTCTCGCCCCGCAGACCGCTTCGCGCACCATGCAATCCACGACGCCGGTGGCGACCGCCCCGTTGTCCTCCACCTCGTTGCACCAGGGTGCCTACGTCGGCCCGGCCAATCCCGCCGGCATCGCCTCCTTCGCCGGCGCCACCGGGACCAAGCCCACCATCGCCTCGGATTACCTGCCGGCCAGCAGCGGCTGGTCGGGCATGGATGGCGCGAACGGAAGCCTCTCGTGGCTGTTCGCCCAGGGCTGGGAGGGAACGGGGTACACCTTGTCGCTCGGCGTACCCATCATCCCGACCAACGCCGCCAACACCCCCGTGGGGTCCCTGGCGGCCGGCGCCACCGGGGCCTACAACGCATACTTCGTCACTCTGGCCCGGACCCTGGTCGCCGCAGGCGAGTCCAACACCGATCTTCGCCTCGGCTGGGAGTTCGACGGGAACTGGTACGCATGGGACGCACTGACCCCCGCGGCTGAATCCAACTACGCCAAGTACTTCCAGCAGATCGTGACGGCCATGCGCTCAGTGCCGGGGGAAGCGTTCAAGTTCGTGTGGAACCCCGATGCGTCGGCATTTGTCGGCCAGTCCGTCGTCTCGAACTACAGCGTGGACCTGGCCTACCCCGGGAGCGCCTACGTCGACTACGTCGGCCTGGACGTCTACGACCAGTCCTGGGTGACGCCATTGACCCCGGCCAACGCCTGGGCCAACACCACCTTGCCCGCTCTCAGCGCCGCCAAGAGCTTTGCCGCAGCCCAAAGCGAGCCGATGGCCGTCAGCGAATGGGGAGTGGCCATTCGCCCCGACGGGCACGGTTTGGGCGATGACCCTCTCTATGTCAACAATCTGATTGCCTGGATGACCAACCCGACCAACGGCGTGGCGTACGAGAGCTACTTCAACTACAACACGCTGCCCAGCGGGGGCGACACGAACGCCGAGTTGACGGGCGGGAACTTCCCCAACAGCCTGGCTGCGTTCAGCGCCGACCTGGGGTGACCCGCTCGTAGGTGCCCCGCTCGGGGAAGGACCGGGTCGGCGCCTGACGGTGATCGGCCCACCGCCGGGCCGTTGCCTTACTGACCGATGAAGAGCAGCGTCGCCTGGCGGCAGAAGTCGAGCAGGGGTGCCGGCCAGACTCCGAAGACGACGGTGACCGCCAGGCAGAGGCCGATGGCCACCGTGGTGAGGGCCGGGACCGGGACCACCGACGGCGTCTCCTCGCTGGTGGCCGCCGGGGCCTCGTCAGTCAGAAGGATCTCCGCGTTCAGCGTCGAGATGGTGCCCGACACCGCGCCCGGCGACGCCCAACTCGACGCGCCCGCCTCCGGCGCCGTTCTCGCCGCCGGCGGTTGCTCAGGCTCATCCGCCCTGGGGGCGTACATGAGCACGGCCACCCGGAGGTAGAAGAAGGCCGCGATGGCGGCGGTCACCATGGCGATGACGGCCAGCGGTACCGCGCCGGCCGAGATGGTGGCCAGGACGACCTGCAGCTTGGCCCACAAACCGGTGGTGAACGGGACTCCGGCCTGAGCCAGCAACAGGACGGCAAAGGACAGCGCCAACACGGGCTGCCGTCGGGCCAGGCCGCGGTAGCGGGTGAGGTCGTGGTCCCCGTCGCCCTCTCGGCCCAGGACCGTCACCACGGCGAAGCTGCCGATCGTCATGAACGTGTAGGCGAAGAGGTAGTAGAGCGAGGCGCTCACGCCTCGGGTGGTGGCCGCCTCGACACCGAGGAGGATGAACCCGGCATGGTTGATGGACGAGTAGGCCAACATGCGCTTGACGTCTCGCTGGCGCAACGCCAGCACCGAGCCCAGCACCAACGAGAGCACGGCCAGCCCGTAGATGATCGGTTTCCAGTCGGTGGAGACGACGCCGAAGGACGTGAACAGCACGCGGAGCATGGCGGCGAACGCTCCGGCCTTGGCGACAGCCGACATGAATCCCGTCACCGGTGAAGGCGCTCCCTGGTACACGTCGGGCGTCCACATGTGGAAGGGCACCGCGGCCACCTTGAAGGCGAAGCCCACCAGCATGAGGGCCAATCCGGCCAGCAGCAGCCCATTGGTCAACACCGCGTTCTTGGACAGGAAGTCGGCGATCTGGGTCAGGTTGGTGGAGCCGGTGGCGCCGTAGGTCAGCGCGATCCCGTAGATGAAGATGGCCGAGGAGAACCCGCCCAGGATGAAGTACTTCAGCGCCGCTTCGCCCGAGGCCGCTCGACGGTGGTTGAACGCCGTCAGGACGTAGAGGGCGATGGACAGGATTTCCAGGCCCAGGAAGACGATGATCAGGTCATTGGCCATCCCCATCAACATCGCCCCCGAGGCGGAGACCAGGGCCAGCACGTGGAATTCCGCACCGGTGATGTCCTCGCGCCGGAGATAGCCGTCAGCCACCAGTGCGGTGACGACCATGGCCGAAGCCACCAGCATGGTGATCAACACGCTGAAGCCGTCCATCACGACCGCGTTGGCGACGTAGGTGTGCGGACCGTGATCCTGCACATCGAACCACTGCCAGATGGAGATCCCCACGGCGGTCCCGGCGATCGCCACGGTGCCGATGGTGGCCACCCGTACCCGGAGCGGACGGCTGACCAGCGAGGCCAGGGCCAGGAGCAGCACCGCCCCGCCGATCATGATGATGGGCGGGAGAATGCTCAGGTAGCGAATGGGGGGCACGTGGAGCTTGAGGGTCGAGCCGGTCGACCCGGTCGTCGACGCCGCCGACGCGGCCGATGCGGTGGCGGTGGCCAGCAGGTGGGCGATCATGGCGGGCTCCCCACCCCGGCGGTGCCCCGGGTGACCACGGCGGGCTGGCTATGGCCGGTGACGTGTTGGACGTGCGCCATCAGTTGGTTCACCGACGGGTTGATGCGATCGAGCACCGGCTTGGGATACACACCCAGGAAGACGATGAGGATGATGAGCGGGGCCATGACCAGGCGCTCGAGCCAGCTCAGGTCGCGGGTCTTCTCGTCGGCGGGCTTGGGCACGCCGTGGAAGACCTGTTGGTAGGCCCACAGCAGGTAGATGGCCGAGACGATCACGCCCAGCAGCGCCACCACGGCCCACCACCGATGGGTGATGAAGGTGCCGAGGAGCACCAGGAATTCGCTGACGAAGCCGTTGAGCCCGGGCACGCCGATCGACGCCATCATGACGACGGTGAAGACGGCGGCCATGACCGGCGCCACCTTCTGCAGGCCGCGCAGCTCGCCGACCTGCCACGTCTTCCTCCGTTCGTAGATGAACCCGACGAGCAGGAACAGGCCGGCCACGATGATCCCGTGGTTGAGCATCAGCAGCACCGCACCGGACAGGCCCTGCGTGCTCAGGGCGAACGTCCCCAGGGCGATGAAGCCGATCTGGGCCAGGGACGAATACGTGATGAGTCGCTTCAGGTCGCGCTGGGCGCAGGCCACGATGGCGCCGTAGACGATGCCGATCACGGCCAGGGTCAGGAAGATCGGCGCCAGCGTGCGGGTGGCCTGCGGGAAGAGGTTGAGGTCGAAACGGATGATCCCGTACGTTCCCAGCTTGGCCAACAGGGACGCCAGGATGACCGAACCACCCGTGGGCGACTCGGTATAGGCGTCGGGCGACCAGGTGTGAAGGGGGAACAGCGGCGCCTTCACCGCGAAGGCCGCCGTGAAGGCAAGGAACAGCAGGATGCCGGTGGTGGACGAGAAGTGGGTGTGCTCGAGGGCCGGCAGCGAGAAGGTGAGCACGTGGGTCTGGGCCTGGTGGATGAAAGCCAGGGTCAAGATGCCCACCAGCAAGAAGGCCGACCCCAAGAAGGTGTAGAGGAAGAATTTGATGGCGGCGTAGGCCCGTCGCTCGTAGCCCCACCCGGCGATGATGAAGTAGGCCGGCACCAGCGTCAGCTCGAAGAACAGGAAGAAGACGATCAGATCCAAGGAGAGGAAGCTGCCCATCACGGCCGCTTCGAGCAGGAGCATCCAGGCGGCGTAGGCCCGCAGATTCGTCTTGTGGCGGGCGTTGACCAAGACGAGCGGGAACAGCACGCCGGAGAGCATCACCAAGAAGATGGAGATGCCGTCGACGCCGAGGAACCAGCGCACCCCCAGGGCGTCACCGGTCCAGGTGTGGTTCTCCACCAGCTGGTAGCCGCCGAAGCCCACCTTCATGGCCACCAGGGTCGCGGCGACGAAGCCCAATGTGGCCAGCGAGACGGCCAGGGCGATGACGCCGCTCACCTCCTTGGAGACCTTGCCGCCCAGCCCGAGCAGGGCCAGGACCAGCGCCCCGCCCGCGGGCAAGAGAACGAGGATGGTCAGGTACGGGAAGGCGCTGTTCATGACCACACCCGGCTGAGTAGGAAGATGATCAGGGCCGCCATGCCGAGGGCGATGCCCAGCGCGTAGTTCCGCACGTACCCGGTCTGGAGCTTGCGGGTGGCCGTGCCGGTGGCCTTCACCAGCTGGGCCGCCCCGTTGACCGCTCCGTCGATGACCCGGGCGTCGACCACCCAGGCCAAGAAGTTGGCCAGCTTCTCGCTGGGCCGGCCGATGACGGCGTCGTAGAAGTCGTCCCAGTACCAGACCCGTTGGAGGAATTCCGGTTCGAGAGCCGGCTGGTCGACGTTGGCCCCGCGCCACAGGCCGTAGGCGATGATGATGCCGATGAGGGCGGCCGCCACATCGGTCAGTGAGAGGACCCACACCGCGGTCGAGTGCAGATGACCGTTGTACAAGGTGCCCGAGAACACCGGCGCCAACCAATTGGCGAACGTGTAGTGGTGGACCCAGGGGAGGTCGAAGATCCCGGCGGTGATGGAGAAGAAGGCCAGGATCACCAGCGGCAGCCGCATCAGCCAGGTCGGTTCATGGGGCGTATGGAGCGCCGGCTCGCCGTGGGGGCCGATCTTGTCCCAGCGGGGTTCGCCCCCGAAGGCCAGAGTCTGCAGGCGGGTCATGTAATACGCCGTGAGGACGGCGGTGAGGAGCCCCAACGCCCACAACACCTTGTAATGGGCGTACACGTTCTCCAGCACGTCACCCTTGGACCAGAAGCCCGACAACGGCGGGACCCCGGCGATGGTCAACCAACCGATGGTGAACATCAAGGTCGTGTACTGCATGGTCTTGCGCAACGCGCCCATGCGCTTGAGGTTCTGCTCGTCGTCCAATCCATGGATGACCGATCCCGCCGAGAGGAAGAGGAGGCCCTTGTAGAAGGCGTGGCACACCATGAGGAAGATGGCGGCGATGTAGGCCCCGCTGCCGACGGCCAGGATCATGTACCCGATCTGCGACACGGTGGAGAAGGCCAGCACCTTCTTGATGTCCTGCTGGGCGCAGGCGATGGTCGCCGCCACGAAGGCGGTGATCCCACCGACGGCGGCGATGACCTCGGTGCCGTTCGAACTGAGGAACAGGACGTGGTTCATGCGGGAGAGCAGGTAGACCCCGGCCGTCACCATGGTGGCGGCGTGGATGAGGGCGGACACCGGGGTCGGGCCCTCCATGGCGTCGGGCAACCAGTTGAAGAGGGGGATCTGGGCCGACTTGCCGGTCGCGGCCAGGAAGAGCAACAGGACGACGGCGGTCGCCGTCCCTCCGCTCAGATGGTGGGCCTGCCCGAAGACCCCACCGCCGGGACCGCCCACGTACTGCAGCGTTCCCGTCTTCTCGAAGATGAGGAAGATGGCGGCCAGGAAGCCGACGTCACCGATGCGGTTGTAGATGAAGGCTTTCTTGCCGGCCGAGGCGGCCGCGTCCTTGTGGAACCAGTACGACACCAGCCAGTAGGAGCAGACGCCGACTCCCTCCCATCCGACGAAGGTCAGCAGCAGGTTGTTGGCCAGGACGAGCAACAACATGGAGAAGACGAAGAGGTTGAGGTAGATGAAGAACTTGGGATAGTCCCGGTCGCTCTTCATGTAGCCGATCGAATACAGGTGGATGAGCATGCTCACGCCCGTGATGAACATGCACATGGTGATCGAGAGCTGGTCCACCTGGATCCCGACCGGCACGGTCAGGCCACCCACGTGGAACCAGGTGAAATAGGTCTGCAGGAAGACCCGGTGGTCGGCCGGCTGGTGCAGGACCCCGGCCAGCGTGATGCAGGCGACCACGAAGGCACCGGCGATGGCGACCGTCCCGATCCACCCGGCGACCGGATCGCCCACCCGACGGCCGACGGCCACCAGCACCAGGAAACCGGCCAGCGGCAGCAGCAGCATGAGGTACGCCGTGGAGAGCATGGGTGCCGTCAGCCCTTCAGGGCATTCAGGTCGTCGGCCACGGTCGTCGACCGGCGCCGGTAGATGGCGACCACGATG
>Ga0209839_10000444_pt1 | contig 21014 bp, 19 predicted proteins | sample OrgsoiDNA2013050_FD_185800 | JGI IMG/M metagenome (GOLD analysis project Ga0209839, IMG submission 185800) | Permafrost soil microbial communities from the Arctic, to analyse light accelerated degradation of dissolved organic matter (DOM) -... | ecosystem: Environmental > Terrestrial > Soil >... | reverse complement strand
CGGTCGTGGCAGTCGCATTGGCGCGGTGCCGTACATGGCTCTCGCGGGCCATGGCGGGAGTTGCGAGCGTGGCTGCGGTGATCAGCGCAGCCGACAGAAGTTTAAGCTTAGTCATTCGATTTCTCCATTGATACGAAAAGCCAACAGCGGCTGGCTTCGCTAAGGAGATGGAGCAGCGATCGGCCGATTGAAGGAACATTTGATCACGCCGTTTCAACGCCGCGTGAAGTCTCCGCGTTATACGATCACGAGCGGGACGACGTGAGAACCGCACTGCGACCTTATCATCCCGCTTTTCCGGCTTAGCTGCGCGATCTTCGCGATAGCAGCCTGCGCGAATAAGCAAATTGATGTCGGCAAACCCATGAGCCGTCGAAAAAGGTAAACACACGATGATTGGCGGGCTGGCCGCAGTTGGCGGATATTGTTGAAAAGCTCGTCCTTAGGCAGGCGAATGGATTTGTAGCCGCGCTGCTGCGTCCCACTCCAGCTGCGTGGGAACGACATCGATCCACTCAAATCTTCGACCATCCGGTGCCCGCCGTCCTGGGGCGTTTGGCAAGCCGAACGCCGGAATGGCGCAAGATTAGAATTTGTGAAGCACGTCGACTGGGAAACTTTCGGCGTTAGGCTCGCCATCTAAGCCGGTCCAAAAGCAATCAACCAGATTGCCTTTGATACTGCCGACGGTCATCAGTGGCCCCCCGGAACGCAGCCGAACAAGATCGCCACGCTGAAACGAAGGAGCGATCTGGCTCTGTATTACGGCTTTCGATGGAGCAGAATCGGAAAGGGCTGGGACCGATAAAGGCATAGTGAACGCGGTCCCGAGCATTAATGCGATTGCGATTGATGTTTGTTTTGTGAATGCCGACATTGTTGAACTCCAGCTCTCGTGCAGATGACATGGGACCACTTTTCACCAACACCACTAAATTGCATTTTAAGAGCTGCCGCATCGGGGGCGTGACGATCTCGGCACAGTGGCCTCACCTTTCGTCAGCCCACCGTCTGTTTCCCGAGCCAACGGCCATCCTCCATTTATCGTGATACTCGGCCATCAAGGCTGCCGGTCGGTCGACAAAGTCTGTGACGCGTACATCCATTGCTGCACGTTAAAAATCAGTTCAGAATCTTAAATCGGTTTTTAATTGAGAACGAGGCGTTTGACGGCCATTCCTTGGTGGCTTCCGGACATTCGTTGCGTTGCCGGGAGTTTCGTTCGGACGAACCCTTCCAGAAGATGCCGGGGAAACCCCAAAGGCTGGGCGGTGGGAAAGTACTTTAACGTCTGACTGTGCTCGGAGGTAAAGATGGTTTTGTTCTCGCGCTCCTTCATCCGCAAGCGCGCGATCTCGCTGGCGACCACGGCCTCGGTCACGGCGACTTCGTTCGCTCTGGCGCAGGATCCGCCGAGGACGCATCACGTCCATGGAGCGATGCCGATACAGTATGTGGCGTACCGGTCACCTGGTTCGGAGGAGCAGCCGTTCCTGTCGGAGAACAAAACCGCCATGAACAAGATGATGGCGGATATGACGATCAAGCCGACCGGCGACGTCGATCGCGATTTCGTCGCAATGATGGTGCCGCACCATCAAGGCGCGGTCGACATGGCGAAGGCCGAACTCAAATACGGTCATAGTGAACGGCTTCGCCGGTTGGCTCAGCAGATCGTTGCGATGCAGCAGCAGGAAATCAAGGTAATGCAGGATGCCGTGAGTGACGGGTCGTCCACGGCGCAGCCCCGTGCGAAGTTCTCAGCCCAATCGATCCCGACCGACGGCGCGGTCGCTCATGGCGGAATGCAAATGAAGATGTCTCAATAACCAACTCCGGTCGGCCGGTTCTTTTTGCGGGCTGCGCTGCAAGGATAGATCATGGGAATTGTTCGCTTTGCGCTTAGGTTTCCGCACACTTTCTACGTCGTAGCGGCCCTGATCCTGTTTCTTGGCGTCGCGGCCATCCGCTCGATGCCGACGGATATTTTTCCGGAAATCCGCATTCCGGTAGTCACCGTGATCTGGCAATACACCGGTCTCACCACGCCGGAGATGGAACAGCGCGTCAGCACCTACAGCCAGTATTCCATCAGCGCCAATGTCAACGGCATCAAGAATATGGAAGCGCAGACCCTGAACGGCCTGTCGATCCAGAAGATCTACTTCCAGCCGGACGTCAATCTTGACCTTGCCATCGCGCAGATCGTCTCCGCCACGAATTCCATTCGCGCCCTGATGCCGCCCGGCATCCAGCCACCGATCGTCGTGCAGTTCAATGCGTCGAGCGTTCCTGTCCTGCAACTCAGTCTCAATTCGGATAACCTGAACGAGCAGCAGCTCTACGATTTCGGCATTTACCGAGTCCGACAAGAGTTGGCACCGGTTCCCGGCGTCACGCTGCCGACACCGGCTGGCGGCAAGTATCGTCAGATCATGGTGGATATCGACCCGGACAAGCTTTTGTCCCGGGGACTGACGCCGCTCGACATCGTAAATGCGGTCAATACGCAGAACCTGACGCTGCCGTCGGGGACGGCGAAGATCGGAGACACGCAATATACAGTGCGAACCAACGCGACACCGGCGTCGATCAACGATCTCAACATGATGCCGGTCAAGTTCGCCAACGGCGCCACCATCTTTCTGAAGGACGTGGCGCAGGTCCGCGATGGATCGCTGGTGCAACAGAACATCGTGCGCGAGGATGGCCGCCGCTCGGTATTGCTCAGCGTGATCAAGAACGGCAATGCCTCGACGCTGGCGGTCGTCAACGGCGTGAAGAAAGCCCTGGAAGCAACCCGCGCCGCCGCTCCGGCCGGACTCAAGATCAGCGAACTGTTCGACCAGTCGATATTCGTTACTAACTCGGTCACCGGTGTGCTGCGCGAAGGCGCCATCGCGGCAGGCCTCACCGCGCTGATGATCCTTATCTTCCTAGGTTCCTGGCGATCGACGCTGGTGGTGATGATCTCAATTCCGCTGGCGATCCTGTCGTCGCTCGTCGTGCTGTATTTTCTCGGAGAAACCCTGAACACCATGACGCTCGGCGGCCTGGCGCTCGCGGTCGGCATATTAGTCGACGATTCGACCGTGACCATCGAGAACACCCACCGGCTGTGGACCGAGGAGCGCATGCCACTCTCGGAGGCGACCCTGCACGGCGCCGCCGAGATCGCGGTGCCGACGCTGGTTTCGACGCTCGCCATCAGCTGCGTGTTTACCTCGGTGGTGTTCCTCGATGGACCGGCCAAATACCTGTTCACGCCGCTTGGACTTGCCGTCGTATTTGCAATGCTGGCTTCTTACGGATTGTCGCGAACTCTGACGCCCATCACCATAGGCTTGCTGCTCAAGGGCGAACGTCATCACACGGAGGACGGAGCCCCCACGGGCTTCTTCGCGCGGATGACCACCGCATTCGACCGCGGATTCGAGCGGCTGCGTGATGGCTATGCCAAATTGCTGGCAATGCTGCTTCGTCGGCGATTCATAGTTCCGATCGTTGCCGCGTTGATACTCAGCCTCGGCACGGTGATGTTGTTGTCGGTCGGCCGGGACTTTTTTCCGCTGATCGACGGCGGCCAGATCCAGCTTCACGTTCGCGCTCCCGCCGGCACCCGCATCGAGACCACGGAGGCGATATTCCAGGCGGTCGAGGACAAGATTCGCGAGATTATTCCCGAGAAGGACCGCTCTTTGATCGTCGACAACATCGGGCTGCCGGCGCGAGCCTACAATCTGGCGTTCGCCGACGGCTCGACGATCGGGATCAACGACGGAGTCATCCAGGTGGCGCTCAAGGAAGGCCACAAGCCCACTGCCGACTACATCAAGAAATTGCGTCAGGTGCTGCCGGCCACTTTCCCGGAGGACACGTTCTACTTCCAGGCGGCGGATATCGTAACGCAGATTCTGAACTTCGGACTGCCGGCGCAGATCGACGTGCGGACGATGGGATACGACAAGAACAATCTTGCGATTGCAAGGGAGTTGCGGCAACGCCTTGCCGCGATCCCGGGCGTCGTCGACGCGCATCTGCAGCAGGAAGTCGATGCGCCGGCGTTTTACGCCCAGATCGATCGGACCCGAGCCGCGCAACTGGGCCTCAATGCCAGCACAGTGGCCACCAACATCAATGTCAGCCTCAGTTCGTCGGAGCAGGTGTCGCCCAACTTCTGGACCGATCCGACTTCCGGGATTCCGTATTATCTGGCCGTGCAAACGCCGGAGTACAAAATCAACTCGCTGAATGCGCTCGGAAATACTCCGGTTTCCACCTCGCTGGCGGTGAGCGGCCAAGCGGTCCCGGGCATGCTCAGCAATGTCGCGACGTTCAAACGGGACACGGTGGCCACCAACTCCAACCAGACCAACATCCAGCCGGTGTTTGACGTCTATGCCAGCGTACAGGGCCGCGATCTCGGTAGCGTCGCAGCCGATATCAACAAGGTCACGACCCAGCTCCAGAAAGAGCTGAAACCTGGCAATTCAATTCAGGTGATCGGACAGATCCAGAGCATGAACGACTCGTTCCGGAACCTCGGCATCGGGCTGCTGTTTGCCGCGGTCTTCGTCTATCTGCTGATGGTTGTGAACTACCAGACCTTTGGCGATCCGTTTGTCGTGATCCTGGCGCTGCCGGCGACACTCTGCGGCATCGTCACGATGCTGTTCATCACCGGCACCACGCTGAACGTGCCGTCGCTGATGGGAGCGATCATGGCGGTCGGCGTCGCTTCGGCGAATTCGATTCTGCTGGTGACCTTCGCGCGCGAGCAGCAGCTGAAAGGGCGCTCCGCCTTTGAGGCCGCGCTCAGTGCCGGCCACACCCGAATCCGGCCCGTACTGATGACGGCGGCCGCGATGATCGTCGGCATGATCCCGATGGCGATCGGCGGCGCCGGCGAGGAACAGAACGCTGCGCTGGCGCGCGCCGTCATCGGCGGCCTGCTATTCGCGACACCGACGACATTGCTGATCGTGCCTTACCTGTTCGCCATGCTGCGCAAAGGCAATGACGGGAAGCCTCACCATGGCGTATTCGAGGAAGTACCAGAATGACCGAGATTCGAGTGCGGCCGAAAAACGAAAGTGTTCAGGACCGGCCCGGTCCCAACACCGATCGCGTTGTCGCGTTACCGAACGCAACGCCGCCCAAGCGGCGACGTCGTCACGGAGGCGCACTGTTCGGCGCGACTGCGCTGCTGTTGCTGTTGGGCGGCCTTGGAATAGGGGGTTGGCGTCATTACCAGGCCGAACTTGCCGTCGCGGCCACCGCGCAACAGATCCGGACCGCTGTTCCCGACGTTCGCGTCGCCGCTGTCCGCGCCAGCGACAGCAAAATTACCGTTAGCTTGCCGGCGACCACGACGGCCTTTGAGGCGGCGAATATCTTTGCGCGCACCAGCGGCTACATCGAAAAGCGCTACGTCGACATCGGCGATCGGGTCAAGGCCGGAGCCGTGTTGGCGGACATTACGGCCCCGGAGCTCGACCACCAGATTACGCAGGCCAAGGCGACGCTGGCCCAGAACCAGGCGACATTGCAGCAGACGCAGGCAAGCCATGAGCTCGCCCAGGTCACCAATGCGCGCGACAGCAAACTCGTCACGCAGGGGTGGCTCACGCTTCAGCAGGGCGACAACGATCGGCTGACCCTGCGGGCGCAGCAGGCAGCGGTGGGGGTTGCTCAGTCCAACATTGAAGCCCAGGAAGCCCAGATTCGAATCCTCGGGCAGGAGAAGGCCTACCAGCGCGTCGTGGCGCCGTTTGACGGCGTGATCACACAGCGCAATATCGACAACGGCAGCCTGGTGACGTCCGGATCAACCTTCATGTTCACGCTGATGCACCCTGACGTGATCCGCACCCAGGTGTTCGTCCCCCAGGACGAGGCCTTCGGGGTTGGGCCCGGCGTCGACGCGATGGTCCGTGTCCCCGAGATTCCGGATCGAACCTTTCCCGGCAAGGTTACGCGAATTGCGAGCGCGTTGCAGCCCGGCAGCCGGACGCTGCTGACCGAGATCGACGTTCCCAATCCGGACGGCGCACTCAGCCCCGGGATCTATTGCACCGTCGAGCTTTATATTCCGCGCAAGACGCCATCAATGATCATACCGGCCGATGCGGTTGTGTTCGATCAGAACGGCCTGCATGTCGCGGTCGTCGAGAACGGCACCGTCCATCTGCAGAAAATAACGATTGTGCGTGACTTCGGCACGGAGGTCGAAGTGCACGACGGCGTCAAACCGGGCGATCAGGTCATCCTCAATCCGATGGTGAACCTGGCGGAAGGCAGCAAGGTCGCGGTGCGCAAGACGCAAACAAGCTAGATTTTCACGAAGGAAGGAATGGCGATGCGACGCTTGCTGTTCACGACTGCCGTCCTGCTGGCAGGCTGCAACGCCGCTCTGGCGCAGATCTCCACCATGGGCACCACAGCTATGGGCCTTGCATCGACGCCAGGGACGATCGTCACATCCCCACTCAACGGCCCGAGTCCGTTCTCGGCGACGACCCAGCCGGGTACTCCCGACACGACGCTGGCGCCGGTGCCGCTGGCTTCCGACCCCACAACGCCGGGGACGGTCGTGACCTGTTCCACACCATCACGGCAAATTGCGCCCGGAACGCCTGCGGTGCCGGTTACTTCCATGTCGGCAATGGGCGGCACAACCGGAATGATGCCATCGGTTTCCGCGGCACCGATGATATCAGCAGTACCAGCTAGCTCTTCCACTCCTGCAACTGGAAGCACGGCCGCACCATTCCTGACGCTGTCCGCACAACCAGCTACATCATCCATGTCCGATTATCCCGGCTCGACCATACCGGCGCCGCAGCCGCCCGCGATACCAGCTCTGCCGTCGCCTTCCATTAGTCCAGTGCCCGTACCGACGTCATCGACGGTACTGAGCCCAGTCTCCACATCCATGATGACGCCAGCGGCATCGTTAGGCACCATTCCCACGCCAATCGTCGTCACCACGACCGGGAACATCTCGCCGACGCCCCCGCTTGGCAGCCCCTCGACCACCGTATGCAGCTCTATGCCTGGAGGCCCGCCGACCAATGGCGCGGCTTTGCCGCTGTCGACCCCCGAGGTTTCGAGCAACCAGCCGCCTGGCACGATTCAGCCCGCGGTCACAGAGCTTGCCAACACCAGCATCGATCCGACAATGATCGTGGCGCCGACGCCAAATACGTCGGCTTGCGCCGAGAGCATCACGATGAATCTGGCAACGCCCAGCACGATGGCGCCTGCCAATGCCACGGGCGCCGCGGCAACGCCGGGCGTATCGCCTGCATCGCCATCGGGCTGCTGACCCGGAAAGACTTCGCTTCCTCGCGCCTCCGCGCGACGGCCAACGGTCCGGCCGAAGGCAGCAAGCTGCGGACCCGGGCAGGGAGATCGCAGACGTCCTTGCTCCCGCCGCAGGGGACAGCGTCGAACTCTAAAATGTCATTTATAAAATGGTATTTAATGGTCCGGCCGGCCCGTCGAGCCTATCTTCACTGGTGAGCGGCCCCACCGCGCTTGCCCCCGGAGGCGGCGGGCCGCCGAGCGGACGGCGCACGCCACGCCTTTTGCCCCCAAACAAGGCAGGCGGCGCTGTCCGGCTCTCTTCGTGAGAAACCCATAGCAGTTGCAGGTGATTGACATGTCAGTACTCTCGGGCAAGCGTGCAGTCGTTGGGGCGCAAGCGTCAAGCCCTGCGAATGTTTTCACCGCGGTCGGAAATCGATTGATGACAAAAGTGCTGCTGATCGAGGATGACGGCGAGACGGCTGAGGAAATCACGGCCGAGCTGGCCGATCGCGGTTTTGAGGTCGAATGGTCGGCGGACGGTATCGACGGCCTCGACAAGGCGCGTTCGCTGCGGCCCGACGCTATGATCGTCGATCGCCTGTTGCCTGGAATGGATGGACTCACGGTCATCGAGGCATTGCGAAAAGATCAAGTACGTACCCCGGTGCTGGTGCTGAGCGCGCTCGGCGCGGTTGACGATCGCGTGCGCGGATTGCGGATGGGGGGTGACGATTATCTCACCAAACCGTTCGCGCTGGTGGAGCTTGTCGCCAGGGTGGAGGCGTTACTGCGCCGGCCCTCGGAATCGCGCGAGACGACGTTGCACGTAGGGCCGCTGGAACTCGATCTGATCGAGCGCACCGCCAAGCGGGGCGATCGTGTGATCGATTTGCTGCCGCGCGAGTTTCGCCTGCTTGAATACATGATGCAGCGCAACGATCAGTTGCTGACGCGGGCGATGCTGCTCGAAGAGGTCTGGAACTACAAGTTCGTTCCGGCGACGAACCTGGTCGACGTGCATATGGGCCGGCTGCGGCACAAGGTGGACGGGCCGGGCGAAACTCCCATGATCCATAATGTCCGCGGTGCCGGCTTCATTCTTCGCACCGGACCATAGCGCTCAGATGGCCGGTAGCGACGCGCCGCTGTATGCGCTGACCAGGAAATCCGGGTGGCGAGACCCGATGCGTCAGGCGCAAATCATACGTTCGAACACCTTTCAGTGGGCGCTGGCAGTGGCCGGCGTGTTTGCGGTTTTCGTCATCGCGCTTTTTGGTTTCATCTATTGGCAGACCGATCAGTACCTGATCGCGCGAACTGACCGAATGATCGCCAGTCAACTCAACGTTTTCGCGGCGTTGCCCGGCGAACGGCAGCTGGATGCGATCGACGACCATTGGAGACAGGATTCCCGGGGCGTTCTATACGCCGGATTATTTGGCGCGGATGGCCACAGGATAGCGGGCAACCTGGAACAATTTCCGCCCGAGCTCAAGAAGAATGGCTCCGTCCAGAGCGTCTCGGTCATGCGGTCGCTTCCGGCCGGTCGAGACACGCGCGTGATCCGCGCGATCGCCCGGCGAATGGCGAGTGGCGATACGCTGGTCATCGGACGCGAGGTCGACGAAACCAGGGAGATTTCCCACGTCGTCGGTCAGGCGCTGGCGCTGGGGCTGTTGCCGGCGCTTTGCCTGTGCCTGCTGGCCGGCGCATGGCTGAGCATGCGGGCCCAGAAGCGGGTCGAGGAGGTAAATCAGCGGGTCCAGCGCATCATCGCCGGCGATCTGCGTGAGCGGCTTCCACACCGTGACGTTGACGAGCCGTTTTCAAATCTCGCCGCCATCGTCAATGGCATGCTCGATGAAATGGAAACGATGATCAACGCGCTCGCTGGCGTCGGCAACGACATCGCCCACGATTTGCGAACGCCGCTGACGCGGGCGCGGCTCACCCTCGAACGCGGCCGCACCAACGCCTCCACCCTGGAGCAGCTCCAGACGGTCGTGGACAAGGCGATCGCGAATATCGATCAGTCGCTGGCGATCATCACGGCGCTGTTACGCCTAGCCGAAATCGAAAACAGCCGGCGGTCGGCGGCTTTCGGCAGCGTCCCATTGCACGAAATGCTGCGTGAGATCTGCGATATCTACGAGCCGATCGCCGAAAACAAGAATGTTGAGTTGCGGGTCGAGACAAGACACCGGCTTAGCGTGCGCGGCGACCGCGACCTCCTGTTAGAGGCGGTCGCCAACCTCGTCGACAATGCTATCAAGTTCACGCCTGAAGGCGGTCGGGTGAGCATTGAACTGACGCGCGGCGAGGATGAAACAATCGTTCGCGTTAGTGACACCGGGTGTGGTATCGGCGAACAGGAGCGGGAAGCCGTGCTGCGGCGTTTCTACCGCTCGGACAAGATCCGGAGCACTCCGGGTGTAGGCCTTGGCCTCAACCTTGTGGCTGCGATCGTAAAGCTGCACGGGTTCAGGCTGGCCATTCATCCCGGCCCGGGTGGCCGGGTGGAGATCATCTGTCCCGACCGGCAACCAGGGTGAAGCGTCGGGTTCAGAAACCCGGAAGGATGAAATCCTATTTAATGGAAGCCAGCACCGGACCATCTATATCTAGCAAATGGGCACTACGATAGCCACCAGCACATACGTGAGCCAATCGAACCTGACTTTGCACTCGACTCGGCGGAGTAATCCATGCGCTCAGCTCTTATCATCGCAATCCTTCTGGGGACGCTCGCAGTTTCGGGCAGCGCCGCTGTCAACGCGCAGCAAATCTCAGACCCCGTGACCACGGTACCCGGTGGCGTGCCAATCGGGCATTTGCAGCCTCGGGTCCAGCCATTTTCTCCGCAATCGCCGGCGGAACAGGCTGAGCAACAGCAGATGTCGACATTTGATGCTCGGCAGCAGAAGCAGGATGAAGAGCTCGATAAGCGGTTGAACATCTGTCGCGGCTGCCGATGCGCGCTCGGCGAGACAGTTTGTTCTCGTCTCTCGGGCCTCCGACTTCGCGTGCAGGTGCTTAGGTGGATCAATCAGCCATTTCTCTGAGGGCAGTCGACCCGTCGGCCATTCCGAGCGCAGGTTGCTACCAGTGGGACCAAATTGAGATTGCAATGGATCGAGCGTCGGCGGCCTGGGGCTAGACTAGCCACCTGCCGTGACCGTCTGTGCACGCTGATCGGAAGGCCAGTAGTCTCTTCCGAACGGAAGATCGAGCTCCTGCCACACCGCAACCAAGGCGCCAGCCAACTGTCGGATCAGCCGGACGTCATGCGCGGGGGTCGGTGTGATCCGCAGTCGCTCGGTGCCCCTGGGGACCGTGGGATAGTTGATCGGCTGGATGTAGATCCCGTGCCGGTCAAGCAGGAGATCGCTCGCCTGCTTGCACAGGTCGGGATCCCCGACCATGACCGGCACGATATGCGTCTCCGTCGCCAACACCGGCAGGCCAGCTTCCCGAAAAGCCGCCTTGGTCGCTGCCACTGCAACGCGCTGGCCCGCACGTTCTGCACCGGACGTCTTGAGATGGGCGATCGATGCTGTCGCAGCCGCGGCTACCGCAGGTGGCAAAGCCGTAGTGAAGATAAATCCGGGCGCATGGGATCGGACGGCGTCCACGACGGCGCTTCTGCCGGCGATGTAGCCTCCAAGCGTGCCGAAGGCTTTTGCAAGCGTTCCCTCGATGACGTCGATGCGCGCCATCACCCCGTCCCGCTCGGCGATGCCGGCGCCGCGTGGCCCATACATGCCGACGGCGTGGACTTCGTCGAGATAGGTCATCGCATTGTAGCGCTCCGCAACGTCGCAGATCGCTTCGAGTGGAGCCACGTCGCCGTCCATTGAATAGACGCTCTCGAAAACGATCAGCCTCGGGCGGCCCGGCGCCGCGCGCGCAAGCAACTCCTCCAGGTGCTCCAGATCGTTGTGGCGCCAGATCTGCCTGGCACAGCCAGCGGCACGCACGCCTTCGATCATCGAATTGTGGTTGAGCGCGTCGGACAGGATCAGGCAATCCGGAAGGAGCCTGGCTATGGTAGCGATGCCCGTATGGTTGGACACGTAGCCCGATGTGAACACGAGCGCCGCTTCCTTGCGATGCAGGTCCGCAAGCTCGGCCTCCAGCTCTACAAGCGCCCGATTCGTACCCGAGATGTTGCGCGTCCCGCCCGCGCCCGCGCCCATCCTGCGCGCGGCGGCGCACATCGCTTCGATTACTTTCGGATGCTGGCCCATGCCCAGATAGTCGTTCGAGCACCACACAACGACATCGCGCTTGCCGCTCGGGCCATTCCAGAGTGCATAGGGGAACTGTCCCGCTTTGCGCTCCAGGTCAGCGAAGACGCGATAGCGGCGCTCACGTTTCAGCGCAGCAAGGGCAGTTTGAAAACTCCCGACATAGTCGAACATTGCTGGCAACCCCTTGGTGATCCCCTGGACAGCTGTTCCTCTCCGACCGAGCGAGGTGGCTCCTGTCAGTTCAGATGTTGCGGCCTCGCGCCCGGACGGCCCGAGGCCGCAATCTTAGTGAGCGGCGGCGAGCGCAGGCTTGCCGCTCGGCGCGTCAGAATTGCCGGCCGCGAATTTGACGAGGGCGTCGGCGACGCCCTTGCCGTAAGCCGTGTCTGCCTTCATGCAGTTCGCCACGTGGCGATCCTGAATGTGCTTCATAGCGCCGCCGACCTGGCGAGCGGTATTGGCGAACAGTGTCTGTTTCTGTTGCAGATTCATCTTCCGGAAGAGATCGCCCGGCTGCTGCCAGTGATCGTCATCCACCCGGTGATCCCAGTGGGCGGCAGCGCCAGTGATCTCGAGCGGCGGCTCATTAAGCTGCGGCTGGTCGGTCCACTCGCCCCGACTATTGGGGAAGTAGGTCGGAGTTCCGCCGAGGTTGCCGTCAGTGCGCATAGCGCCGTCACGGTGATAGCTGTGGAATGGACATTTCGGCGCATTGACCGGGATGTGATGGTGATTGACGCCCAGTCGGTAGCGCTGCGCATCTCCATAGGAGAAGAGGCGCGCCTGCAGCATCTTGTCGGGCGAGTAGCCAATGCCCGGCACGATGTTGGCGGGTGAGAACGCGGCCTGTTCGACCTCGGCGAAGACGTTTTCGGGGTTTCGGTTGAGCTCGAAATATCCGACCTCGATCAGCGGGAAGTCGCCCTTGGGCCAGACCTTCGTCAGGTCGAACGGGTTGAAGGGGAAAGCCTGCGCCTGGCCATCCGTCATCACCTGGATGAAGAGCGTCCAGCGAGGAAAGTTTCGGGCCTCGATGCTTTCAAAAAGATCGCGCTGATGGCTCTCGCGATCCTTGCCCACGAGGGTCTCGGCTTCCGCGTCCGTCAGGTTCTGGATGCCTTGCTGGGTGCGGAAATGGAACTTGACCCAGATGCGTTCGTCTGCGGCATTGAGGAAACTGTAGGTGTGGCTGCCGAAACCATGCATATGGCGGAAACTCCTTGGAATGCCGCGCTCGCTCATGACGACCGTGACTTGATGCAAAGCCTCCGGCAGCAGCGTCCAGAAGTCCCAGTTGTTATCGGCGCTGCGCATACCGGTTCGCGGGTCACGCTTGATCGCGTGGTTGAGATCGGGAAACCGCAACGGATCGCGAAAGAAGAACACCGGCGTGTTGTTGCCGACGACGTCCCAGTTACCCTCATCGGTATAGAACTTAAGCGCGAAGCCGCGGATGTCACGCTCAGCGTCGGCGGCACCGCGTTCGCCTGCGACTGTGGAGAAGCGTGCGAACATCGGGGTCCTTTTGCCGATCTGCGAGAAGATCCTGGCCTTGGTGTAGCGGGTGATATCGTGTGTGACGGTGAAGGTGCCGTGGGCGCCGGAACCCTTGGCGTGCATGCGGCGTTCGGGAATCACTTCGCGGGCGAAATGGGCCAGCTTTTCGATCAGCCAGACATCCTGCAGAAGTGCCGGCCCTCGCGGCCCGGCTGTATGAATGTTGAGATTGTCTGTCACCGGCGTACCTGACGCATGGGACAGCGGCGGGCGCTTGGACTCGTTGCTCATGGGTTGCTCCTTCGGTGACCTGCTACGTGTCAGAAAAGTTATCGCGTGGCGGAAATGTGCGCGATTGTCGTCGGCGATCCCTGCGGGAGGGGAGTCGCGCTTAGAACGAAGCCAACGCCGCGGACGTTGCGAATCATGGGGGCCTCGTTTGAGCCGTCGACCTTGCGACGCACTCGGCCCATATGAACATCGACAAGATTCGTTTCCGGAACGAATTTATAGTGCCATACTTCTTTCAAGAGGGCCGCCCGCGTCAGCAACTCGTCGCTCCGCTGCATCATGTATTTGAGCAACCGAAACTCGCGCGGCCGCAGATCGATTTGACGGTCGCCGCGCTTCGCAGTCCGGTCCAGCAGGTCGAGTTCCAGCGGTCCCACACGCAGTATCGTTTCATTCGGCAGAGCTGGCAGCTGGACCAAAGGCTCTCCGCTCGATATCACTTCAACTATCGCGAGCGGCTGTCTCGAGGGGTCGTCACGTCGCAGGGGGAATCCGCGCATCCGCTCGACCATCCTTTCAAGCGTGCTCGACAGCCGCCGGTTAATGTCGGCATCTCCGTATACAGGGTCGGATTGCATTTCCACAGGTGCGTCCTGGACGAGCAAACGTACCAGTACGGGTATGCCCTCGATGTCGGCCAGAAGCTCGGCCTTTCCATTTGGCAACATTGGCGGTTCTCGGGTGCGTCGAACAGAGCTCCTATGCTGTCCCGGTCTTGCTGACGAATTCAGCAGCTGAATCGGCTTCAGCTCCGGAGTCCTCGAATCAGTGTGGAGCAATGCTGATACCATCCGATCGCATGTCTGGCGGCTGGTGTTGTGAGTTCTCATTGCAATTTCCTTTCCGCCGATCGCGAGGACTCGTCCTGCGGCCGGATTGGTTGATCATTCAGCAGATCTCGTCAGTGCTTCTTTCTTGCTTTCGGCCGCGGCGGACCCTCCTGCCTGATTTTCGAGCAGCAGAATCGCGCTCTTGCAGTGATCCGCGCAATCGTGATTGCAGTAGGTAAGGTGCGTCCCGATTTCCCGCAGGTAGCTTGCTGCGATCGGCTGGTCGCACATCACACAGACGGATCTCCGCTGGGGCGACCTCCCATTCACCAATACGAATTTCATGTAGCGCCCCCCAATGCGAAGCAGAACACGGTATCGGATGGGTGGACGACATTGGGCGGGGGAGCGCAGAGGTGATTTCGGCCATCCGGATTGTCTCTGTTTCGCTCCACCTTTTCGGGCGGGATGGGAATGTACTTTCCGTCTTCTCTGCGCTTTGCGTAGATGTTGCCGTCGACGTACTGGATTTCGGTCGGGTAGCAGTCGGCATCATTGCAACAGCTGGCGGACGGATGATCTGGCATGTGCCACGTTGAATAGAATTTCTCGTGCAGGAGCTGATCCTGCGGCGGATGGTGGTGAAGTCCAGCCCGGCTTTGTCCATCTTGCGCCTGGACCCCCATCGCCAACAGGCAACAGAGACAGCTCGATAGGAAGAGTTTGCATGGAAGGGTCACCGGGCAGCCTCCTTGCTCCGAGATCGCGAATTCATGAAATTCCGACGTGTGCCTGCCGCAACCGTTGTCAGGCGGCGACCTGAAGTCGGCGTAACCATCTGCGGTCGTCCTCAAGACGGAGCTTGAAGCGATCAGCGCACTTTCTTGAACAGAGTGCGGTCTGCCGGGAGTAGTACCGAATCAGGCCAAACCTTCCGTCGCAAATCGCGCAGCGCGTGGCTGCGCCGTTCCAGAGATATTTGGGACTGTTGCGCATCGTTGCCTCCTGTTCGCCGCCACATCTCGCCCACTGCGAAGTACCGTTGGCTTGTTGTGGCTGCGCTCGATCGTTTTGACCGGGATCGCGGACGTCTGGCACCTGCGATCTGCACTTCCAGATTAGCCGTGAGACTAGGGCGATTGAGACTGATGGCTCAATTGTACGTAGGTAAGCGTTCGATATAGAAAGGAATGGAAGAACTATACCGAGGTTTGCGCATTCGCCTTTCAAGCCCCATGGCCTTGGGATGTCGGGGGCGGGCATCGGCGCAGCTCGACGGACCGCTCCGAACAGCGCTACGCAAACACGGGCGACCGGTCGGATCGTTCCAGTGCGTGGCAGCGATGCTGTTGAGGCGGGATGTCTCGGTTTTGTGGCTGTTGGAAAAGGGGCGGACGGCCTCCGCCTGGAGGGGGAGGCTGCGCAAAGCCGTCCGCTTTGCCAGCCATACCGCACCGCGCCAGGGAGTAACGCAAACAAGCTGCTTGGTACGAAAATAGACCGTGCCAACCGGCGACGCCATTAAACAGAAGTTTAGCCGGATTAAATTGAAGGTTAGTCGAATTCCTTTCACGTCAGTGATTGCATGAAAGTGGCCGATCAATCCGGGGGTGAGTGCGACGGCCGACAGAATTGCTTGAACGGGACTGCGGAGCTTGGTTCGATTTTTCGTAGAGTTTACCGGAGTTTCGAGCGAATTCGGCCCCGGGACCGGGTCCGACGGGTGCGTTGGGGAAATCGAATTACCGGATTTCTTTAAAATGCTCTAATCTTGTTTGCCGGAAGCCCCCGGACGCTCTGCGAATGATCCGTAACCAGACCACGAACTTCTGGAATTCAACCGCGCGATTTTGCCGGCATCATTGCGCTGGCATCGGTGCTTTGACGTTTCTCATAGCGTCACGTCGTTGTGATAAAGCTCGGCGCCCGTCAGAAAGTCTCATCACCTTAAAACGGGACGAGCAAGGAGAATGATTAAACCCAATCTCCCTCACTGGTTGCCAAGGCCGCCCCCGATCTCTTACTATGCGACGGCTGTCTTATCGGTCGCCGTCGCGACAATTGCTGCGGAACTCATAACACGTTTTCTGCACGCTGAAGCCATCGCATCGTCGATGCTTTGCGCTGTTATTTTCGCTGCCTGGTTTGGCGGGTTCGGCCCGGTACTGTTGGCGATCACGCTCGCCCTTCTGGCTTTCCATTATTACTTGGTGCCGCCGGTCAATTCATTTACCTGGAAGCATGACTTGTTCGCTGTAGGTATTTCGGAGGTGCCGCGTCTGATCCTGTTTTGCATTACGTCTTTCTTTGTTGCATTCGTGGTCTCAGCGCAGAAGAAGGCAACAGAAGATCTTCGGCGTTCTGGCAACGACCTGCAGGAAGCAAAGGGGGCGCTGCAAAAGGCTCTTGACGATATCAAGAAATCCGAAGATCGCCTTCGACTCGTCGTCAATACAATCCCGACGCTGGTCTGGCGTGCCGGACCGGAAGGGATCCCCGACTTCCTTAATCAGCCAGCCCTCGACTATACCGGCCTCTCATTGGACCAAGTCGAAACTGGCTGGCCTAGGGCTTTTCATCCTGACGACAAGAAGGGCATGTTGGTGAAGTGGAGCGCAATCCGGGAGTCCGGCGTGCGAGGTGGGCTTGAAGCTCGGCTCCGGCGCTTTGATGGTGAATATCGCTGGTTTTTGTTCGAAGCCGAGCCGCTGCGCGATGAGTCGGGCAACATTGTCAAATGGTACGGGTCGTCCACCGACATCGAGGACCGCAAGCGGGCCGAGGTGGCACTTCGCGAGAGCGAGCAGCGCTTTCGCGATTATGCCGAAACCGCTTCCGACTGGTTCTGGGAGACCGGACCGGACCACCGGATCACCCAGATATCCGAGAACCTCCATGCTGGTGGCATCCCGCCCTCACGCGTACTGGGCGTGGCTCGCTGGGAGATTGCGACCGATCTCGAATCGGAACCTGAAAAATGGCGACTGCATCGGGCAATGCTAGACGCACATCGGCCATTTCGCAATTTCGTGTACACCGTCAACGGGACTGGATCTCCGGCATACGTCCAAGCAAGCGGCAAGCCATTTTTTGATGCAAGCGGCAATTTTCTCGGTTATCGTGGCACCGGCACCGATATCACCGGGGCGATCCGCGCAGATCACGCCGAACAGGAGCTGCGCGAGGCCCAGGCAGAACTCGCACATGTAATGCGTGTAACGACGCTCGGCGAACTGACAGTTTCCATCGCCCATGAAGTGAACCAGCCGCTCGCCGCCGTCGTCGCCAACGCGGAGGCCTGTCTAAGTTGGCTGGACCGCGCGACTCCCGACCTGGACGCAGCGCGCCGTTCGGTGGAATGGATTATCAATGACGGAAACAGGGCGAGTGAGGTGATCCGGCGTGTCCGGACGCTCGCGAACAAGACTGACATTGAAAGGGTGCCGCTCGACGTCAATGACGTCGTCAGGGAGGCTATCGCGCTGGTGGAGCGTGAGCTAGTTAGCCGCCGGGTATCGTTGCGAACGGAGTTGGCACCGGCTCCAATCATGGTCCTTGGTGACCGGGTTCAACTGCAGCAGGTGATTATCAATTTGGTGATGAATGGCATTGAAGCAATGTATCCGGTTACGGATCGGCCGCGCGAACTGGTAATCCGATCAGGCCGGGACGAGGCGCACCGCGTGTTCCTAAGTGTGACGGACTGCGGCGTAGGGGTTTCCGCCGATTGCGCGGACCGGCTGTTTAAGGCCTTTTTCACCACCAAGTCCGGCGGCATGGGTATGGGACTCTCGATTTGCCGTTCGATCGTGGAAGCCCACGGGGGACGTCTGTCGGCTTCCCGCAACGACGGGCCCGGTGCGACGTTTCAATTCACCCTACCATCGTATCAGGAGGATGCGCCGTGACCGAGCGCCCCAAATCATCACATGAGCCCGTCAGTGCGAAGGAACCGATCGTCTTCGTTGTTGAAGACGACCCGTCGATACGCAGGGCGCTCACCAATCTTTTTCAATCGGTGGGATTGGAGGTTGAGGTGTTCGGTTCTGCGTCCGAAATGCTGCAAAGCAAGCTCCCGGATGTCGCCAGCTGCCTGGTACTCGACGTCAGGTTGCCCGGACTAAGCGGACTGGATTTTCAAACCGAATTAGCCAGGGCGAACATTCAAATTCCAATCATCTTTATGACCGGCCATGGCGATATTCCGATGAGCGTCAGGGCTATGAAGGGCGGAGCGGTCGATTTCCTGACCAAACCGTTCCGCGACCAGGACATGCTGGACGCTGTGATGATGGCGATTGGGCGGGATCGCAAGAGGCGCGAAGCCGACAAAATCGTCGCGAGCTTGCAGACCCTTTTTGAGGCTCTGACTTCCCGCGAGCGGGAGATTCTGGCTTTGGTATCGTCTGGCTTCATGAACAAACAGATAGCGGCCGAACTCGGACTTGCTGAGATTACCGTTAAAATCCATCGGGGACACATCATGAAGAAGATGGGGGCGAAGTCATTGGCCGATTTGGTGATGAAGGCCGAGACACTCGGAGTTCGTCGCACCAAGCCCTAGCGCGCATCTTACTTGAGCCGAGGCCGAGGGTACTCCAACATCGACCAAATCGACTGTGGCGCGCGCTCAAATGCGCGCGATTGTGCATTAAGTTCTTGGTTGAACAAACCTAAGTATTATTTCACAATTCTGATTGGCGGCCCATTTTTTGGGCTTGGGGCTCGCTAACGTAAGCGCTTTGCTCTCGCGCCAGGATAGGGTGGTATTGTAAATGCTTTCGGCGATTTCAGTCATTGATGACGATGCATCCGTCCGCGCCGCGACCGACAATCTTCTGAGCTCGCATGGATACCTGGTTCATACATTTGCGTCGGCCGAGGACTTCTTGCAATCGGCCGATCCGGACGACGTCTCATGTGTCGTTGCGGATGTGCAGATGCCCGGTATGAGCGGTTTGGACCTTCTGACTCATGTGCGCACCCAGGGAAACCGCGTGCCGTTTATTTTTATCACGGCCTTCCCCGATGAGAGCGTCCGTGCCCGCGCGCTGAAGGTCGGAGCCATTTGCTTTCTGGCCAAGCCGTTCGCTGGACCCGTCTTGATTGACTGCATCGAAACCGCGCTAAATCGACCCCGCGGTATAGCCGGCAGGTGAGACGACGAACGCCGGTGCATTGTTTCGCACGCCGCCGCGACGTATTCTCGACTTCCACCGAAGCGCGGGCTGCCGCGGCTAAACCAAGGTATGGTTCTCCCAAACCAACACGATATTCGAAACAACCTCTGTAGGATCGAGCTGTTCCCCTTATCAGAGTAGGTTGCTCCCTGAAGCTGGACCCAGGGAGGTTCCGGGTTTCTGTAATCTCTGAGCGGAACAACCTCGTGCAATTGCCTGAGTTCACGCGCTCGACGACGCTCCGGTGGACCTTGCTGGTGGCCGGGTTATTCGCGGGCTTTATCGTTGCGCTGCTGGGCTTTGTCTACCTGAAGGCCAAGGCTGACCTGACGGCGCGATCGGATCATATGATCGCCGCGCAAATGGCTCTTTTTGCGCAGTTGTCGCCCGATCGAAGGCTGGACGCAATCGAAGAGCATCTGAAGCAGGATCCGGGCCGCGTTCGGCTCGCAGGATGGTTTGGCCCGGGAGGCCGCAGGATCGCGGGTAACCTGGAGCACCTGCCGCCGGATCTAAAGACCGACAATACGGTTGAGAGCGCTGTGGTCGACAGGGGGGACGATCGCGGCCGGGAGAGAAAGGCATTTCGCCTGATCGAGCGAAGGTTACCGAGTGGCGACATGCTGGTGATTGGGCGAAACGTTGACGAAGTCGCGGAGATCGCACACGTCGTTGGTCGGGCACTCGCACTTGGTCTGGTTCCCGCCGTGCTTCTTTGCCTCGCGGTCGGTTCGACGTTGAGCGCCCGTGCCCGTAGGCGTATCGCGGAGGTCAACGAGCGCGTACAGCGCATCGTTGCTGGCAACCTGCGTGAACGGCTCCCGCATCGGGAGACCGACGATCCCTTCTCCAAGCTTGCCCTGATCGTCAATGGCATGCTCGACGAGATGGAAACCCTCATCCACTCGCTCGCGGGCGTCGGCAACGACATCGCGCATGACCTGCGCACACCACTCACCCGGGCGCGGCTGACGCTTGAGCGCGGTCGCGCTAACGGCAGGACGCTGGAACAGATGCAGGCGGTGGCGGACAAAACCATAGAGGCGCTCGATCACTCGCTTTCGATCGTCACTGCTATTTTGCGGCTTACAGAAATCGAGCGAAGCCAGCGATCGGCAGGCTTTGGTAAAGTCGCGCTTGCGAAACTCGTCCGCGAAGTGGCGGACATGTACGAGCCGATAGCGGAGGACAAGGGGATTTCTCTGATGATCCACCCGTCACACGAACTAAGCGTGCATGGCGACCGGGACCTGCTGATCGAGGCGGTCGCCAATCTCGTCGACAACGCCATCAAATACACGCCCGCCGGGGGGCAGGTGGAAATCGGGCTATTTCACGGTGACCGTGAAAATATCGTGCGCGTGAGAGATACCGGTTCCGGCATAAACGAAAACGAACGCCACGCCGTTCGCCGACGCTTCTACCGTTCTGGGGAAGTAAGACACACGTCAGGCTTGGGGCTTGGCCTGAACCTCGTGGCCGCGATTGTAAAGTTGCACGGTTTCCGCTTCACGATCCGTCCTGGGTCCGGGTGTGTGGTCGAGATCGCGTGCCCGTATGCACCGTCGCTAACGTGACCATTGCTGAGCGGTGACGGCTGAGCAATCGAGAATCACGCCTAGTACCTCGTCACAGTGATTATGACTGGTTGATTTGGAGCCAATCTAGGATGGGCAGGTCTTCTGGAGCAACCAGGATTTGGATGCTTCGGGCGA
>Ga0209839_10000443_pt1 | contig 21042 bp, 17 predicted proteins | sample OrgsoiDNA2013050_FD_185800 | JGI IMG/M metagenome (GOLD analysis project Ga0209839, IMG submission 185800) | Permafrost soil microbial communities from the Arctic, to analyse light accelerated degradation of dissolved organic matter (DOM) -... | ecosystem: Environmental > Terrestrial > Soil >... | reverse complement strand
GTGGCGTTCAAATAGACCCGCGTTGCCGCCGATCAGACATACCGTCGAAGTTAATTCTAGAAGCCGAACACGCGCCGCGCGTTGCCTCCGCGCACCTTGTCGCGTGCGTCGCCCGCAAGTCCGTTGACCCGCCGCAGGCAACCCGGCATGTCGCCGATGGTGTGCGGATAGTCGGAGCCGTAGATCACGTTGTCGGCACCAAAAGTCTTCACGCACAGGTCCAGCACGCCCGGCGAAAACACAACCGAGTCGGCATAGATCTTCGGAAGATATTCCGAGGGACGCACTGAAATCTTTTCGCGGCACGCAGGAATGTTGTCGAAGCACTGGTCCATGCGCGAAATCAGATAGGGAAGCGCGCCCCCTCCGTGCCCGGCGATGATCTTGAGCTTGGGATAGCGGTCGAAAAATCCGTCGTAGATCATGCGCGCGATCGCGAGCGAAGTGTCGAACGTAAATCCGATCGACGCGGTGAGCTGAAAGCGGGTCATGTCCATGTCGGCCACGCCCGGGGGCGCGCTCGGGTGGACCAGCACCGGCAGCGACCGGGCGTCGATGGCGGACCAGATCGCCGCGAAGGCGGCGTCGGTCAGCGATTTGCCGTCGATGTTGGCCAGCACCATGACGCCCGAAGCGCCTGCCGCCACCGCCCGCTCCAGCTCGGCGAGCGCAAGCGCCTCGTACTGCCACGGCAATGACGCAAACCAGCGCAGCCGATCGGGATGCGCCGTTTGCGCCGCGGCCATGTCGTCGTTCATGATTCTCGCCGCCTGGAGGCTGACGTCCGGGCCGCCCCAATAGCAGTTCGGACAGGTCAAGGACACGATGCAGATATCGACACCGTGCTCGTTCATCGTCGCGAGGCGCAGATCGTAGTCGAACATCGCCGGAACTGGCGTCATGAAAGGCGCGCCGTCGAGATGAATCGCGCGCAGGCCGCCGCGGACTTGCTCGACGGTATAGCGCGGAGCCCCGTGCTGCTGCAGAAGCTGGAACCATGCTTCGGTGAGGCAGTGGGTGTGGACATCGATGACCGCGCTCATAGCCTCGACTCCGTCCGTTCTCTGCGCGGGCTCTGCATCAATCGACCTTCGCGCCGGAATCCTTGATCGCCTTCGCCCACCGCGGCTGCTCCGCCGCAATCGTCGCGGCAAATTGCTCGGGGCTGTGCGGCGCGAACGGTTCCATCCCGAATTTGAGCAATTGCTCCTTGAACTCCGGCGTTTCCTGAATCCGCTGCAGCTCCGCGGAAAGGCGCGCGACGATCTCCTTCGGCGTGCCCGCCGGCGCGACGATCCCCTGCCATGCCTGCCAGTCGAAGCCGGGCACCGTCGTCGCAATCGGCGCCACGTTCGGCAGCAGCGTGGTGGCCTTCGCCGCGGATGTCCCCAGAACATTCACCTTGCCCGCCCGGATGTTCGGCACCGCGACGGTTGCGTCGGCGAACATCACCTGGATCGCGCCGCCCAACAGGTCGGTCAGCGCCGCGGGGGTGCCCTTGTAGGGGACGTGCTGGATATCGAGTCCGTACTCGGACTTGAGCGATTCCATGAAGAGATGATGCGGGCTGCCATTGCCGACCGACGCATAGTTGAACTGGCCCGGATTGCGCTTGATCACATCGATCATTTCGCGGATGCTTTTCGCCGGAAAATCCGGATTCGCGATCAGGAAGAAATTGACCGAGCCGACTTGCGAGATGGGCGCGAAGTCCTTCACCGGATTGATCGGCGAGGGCTGATACAGTGCAGGGCTGATGCCGAGCGTGGTGCTGGTGGCCATGAGCAGCGTGTAGCCGTCGGGCGGCTGTTTGGCGACGAACTCGGCACCCACCAGCGTGCCGGCACCGGGCCTGTTGTCGACGATCACCTGTTGCTTAAGCGTCGCGCCGAGTCGGTCGCCGATCGCGCGCGCAAGCAGATCGGTCAATGCGCCGGGCGGGTACGGTACGACAAGATGCACCGGGCGGTCGGGATAGCCAGACTGCGCCAGAGCCTCGCTCGAGAACGTCGCCAGCGCCGCTAACGTGCACGCGGCAAGCCGCGCCGCCGATTGCAGTGCGTTGCGATGCTTCATCATCGATGACATCGGTCACAGCCTATCAGAAACACCCTCCGCCATACCAGTGCGCCGCGGTGCGGGTACCCGCCGCTCCCCGCGCTATACTCGCCGCGTTTGTCGATCGCATTCCTATCATGACCTCCACCGCATTGCTGCGCATGCCCGAGCTGTCTCTACGCTGGTTGCCCGTGTGGCGGCGCAACCTGCTCGTCTGGCGCAAGCTCGCCATCGCGTCGGTGCTCGGCAACATCGCCGATCCTCTGCTCTACATGCTCGCGCTGGGATACGGCATTGGCAGCTTCATTCCGGAGATCGGCGGCATGAAGTACATCGCGTTCATCGGCACCGGCATGGTATGCCAGAGTGCGATGTTCACCGCTTCGTTCGAGGCGATGTACTCGGCGTTTTCGCGCATGCACATGCAGCGGACGTGGGAAGCGATCATCAACGCTCCGCTGTCGCTCGACGATGTCATGTTCGCGGAGTGGATGTGGGCCGGGACCAAGAGCGTGATATCGGTGACCGCGATCCTGGCCGTGATCATGGTCCTGGGCTATGGCCACTCATGGCTGGCGATCTGGGTCCTGCCGCTCGGGTTCATGATCGGCCTCACGTTCGGCGCGTTCGGATTGGTGATGAACGCACTCGCGCCCGGATATGACTTCTTCACCTATTTTTTCACGCTGGTGCTGACGCCCACCTTGCTTCTCTCCGGCGTATTTTTTCCGGTCGAGCAGATGCCGGCGGCTCTGCGCGTAGTCGCCGCGATTCTTCCGCTGTCGCACGCGATCGACATCGCCCGGCCGCTGCTTGCGGGCAACGTGCCGGAGAATATTCCCCTGCATGTCGCGGTGCTGCTTGCGTACGCGTGCGCAGCCTACTACGTCGCGCTGGTGCTGACGCGGCGCCGCCTTCTGCGCTGAAGAGGAACGCGATGCTCTGGGTCAAATCGCTGCATATCGTGTTCATGGTGACCTGGTTCGCGGGGCTCTTCTATCTCCCGCGCCTGTTCGTCTATCACGCGCAGGCGCAGGACACGATCAGCATCGAGCGCTTCAAGCTGATGGAGCGCAAGCTCTACTTCGGCATCATGACCCCTGGGGCGGTGCTGACCATCGCATTCGGACTCTGGCTCTGGCTGGGCTACGGAATTTCAGGCGGCTGGCTCCATGCCAAGCTCTTGCTGGTCGCGATTCTGGTCGCGCACCATGTGTGGCTCGGCAAACTCATGCTCGACTTCCGCCACGACCGCAATCGGCACGGCGACGTCTTTTATCGCTGGATCAACGAGATTCCGGCGTTGCCGGTGCTCATCGGCGCGGTGCTGCTGGTGGTCTTCAAGCCGTTCTAGCCTGAGCTATCGATGATGGAGCGATTCTTCGCACCCTGTCCGCGAGGCCTGGAGAGCGTCCTGGCCGTCGAGCTTGCCGATCTTGGCGCAGACGAAGTGACCGCCGCAGATGGCGGCGTCGCCTTCGCCGGCCCCATCGATCTCGCCTACCGCGCCAATCTCGAAAGCCGTCTCGCCAGCCGTATCCTGTGGCAGGTCGGACACGGCGCGTATCGCGACGAGCAGGACATCTACGATCTCGCGCTCGGACTCGACTGGCCGCAATGGTTTCGCGCCGATCGCACCTTGCGCGTCGACGTCGCGGCGACGCGCTCGCCGCTGACCAGCCTCGAATTTGCGACGCTGCGGATCAAGGACGCGGTATGCGACCGGCACCGCGCCGCAGGTGGAATCAGGCCGAGCGTCAACAAGGATCAGCCGGACGTGCGCGTGCATGCATATCTCACCGCCGGCGAAGCGACGTTCTATCTCGATACTTCGGGCGAACCGCTGTTCAAGCGCGGCTATCGCCGCCAGACCGCGGAGGCGCCGTTGCGTGAGAATCTCGCCGCCGGGCTGCTGCGCATCGCCCACTGGCAACCCGGGACGACCTTGCTCGATCCACTGTGCGGCAGCGGGACGATCGCCATCGAGGCGGCGCTGATCGCGTTGGACATCGCTCCGGGACTGAAGCGAACGTTCGGTTTTCAGAAACTCGGCTGGTACGACGGATCGGCGTGGCAGAAGATCAAGCAGGCGGCGCAGCGCCGCGCGCGGTCCGCCGCGCCCGCGGGCATCCATGCCAGGGACATCGACGACACCGCGATTCACCAGTGTCACGTGAACATCGAAGCCGCCGGTGTCGGCGGCGCGATCGTCGTCGAGCAGGTCGATGTTCTGGCCGGCGCGGCGCCGGCGAGCGAAGGCGTGATCGTCGCCAATCCTCCCTACGGCGTTCGACTCGCCGGCTCGAATGCGCTGGCGGAGTTCTACCCGCGGCTCGGCGATGTGCTCAAGCAACGTTTCTCCGGCTGGACGGCGTTCCTGCTGAGCGGCGATACGCGTTTGCCGAAATTGATCGGGCTCAAGGCGAGCCGGCGCACGCCGCTCTTCAATGGCGCGCTCGAGTGCCGCCTCTATGAATACCGCCTGGTGGCAGGCTCGATGCGCCCGCCGCGGCCCGCTGCGGCAGGATAAAGGCGGGGCCGATGATAGAATGGCTGTCCCGATTCCCGCCATCGCCGCAGACCACTCCATGATGCTCCCCAGCCGCCACTACGAATCCGAACATACCCGCTTCATCCGCGAGTTGTTGCAGCAGCGGCCGGATCTGGTCGAAAAGCAGCGCGAAGCGCGCGCGATCTGGTGGGACAAGCGGCCGCGCGAGCTCGCCGAGGAACGCGCGATGGATCAAGGCCGCGTGCCGCAGTCGCCGTACGTCTACGACAGCGATTCCTAGACGGGGATTCACCACGCCGCCGACGCTACCCGGCGGGCGTGCAGGGAAAAAAACCGAGCCTACAAAGCCTGCGTGCCGTTCCGCAGCGCGCTGCCGTAGATGAAATAATTCGGCGTTCGGTCGAGCGCAGCGTTCCAGCCGGCCTGCTGCAGCCGCGCGGTCAAGGGCGCCGGCTCATAGAACATCTTGACGATGCGGAATTCGCGGCCGTCATTCAACTTTCGGGTCACGACGCCATCGTCACGGGCGGCAAGCACGTGATCTTTCGCCGTCGACGTGCGATCGAAAGCGGAGTCGATGAGATACGCCGCGCCGCCGGGCGCGAGCGCCTGCGCGACCATCGCCCAAAACGCGTCGAACCGGTCCGGCGGCACGTGCGACAGCCAGAAGCTGAAAACCACCGCGTCGTACTGCCGCTGCGGCCGCCACGCGAAAAGATCGGCCTCGACGTACTCCACGTTGTCGCGGGCCACGCGCGCGCGGTTGATGGCCAGAACCTCGGACGATGCATCGAGCGCGGTGACATGGTCCGCGCGCGGCGCGAGGTGGCGCGTGACGAGTCCCGTCCCGCACGCGAGCTCGAGCACGTCGCGCGGGCGGCGCTCCGCGAGCCAGTCAGCCAGCGCGGCATCGACGGCGGCCGTCTCCGCGTGCCAGCGCGCGTTGAGCTCAGGCCCGCGATCATAGCGGCCGCTGCGAAACCACCATTGGTCGTATTCCGCGGCGCGAGCGCGATAGTAGTCGATCTGGTCCTGCAGAATGCCCGGTGCGGTCATGCGCCGGATCATAATCCGCGCCGCTCGTGTTCGCCACCGGTCGCGGGCGGCGCCGATTACAATGGCGACCGCCCGCACTCGAGCACGCAATGACCGCCTGTCCGACTCGCCTCCCTTGTCCGAAACGCGGACGCCACGCATGAACGTTTTCAGCCGCCCGGCCAACGTCGCGGCCGCGTTTCTGATCGTCAGCGCGATCGGCATCGCGTCCGTCCTCGCGTGGCAGCAGCGTCAGAAGCCTGTCGCGCCGCTCCCGATGGGGACGATCGGCGCGGTCGACGTTCCCGTGGACGAAACGGTCATCGGGAACGCCGTGCGCGTCAGCGGCTGGGCACTCGACCAGGCCGGGATACGGGTGGTCGAGGTTCGCGTCGACGGCAAGGCGTACCCGGCACGCTACGGCATCGCGCGCGGCGACGTCGCACAAATCAAGCGTGGCTATCCGGATTCGGCCGAGGCCGGATTTTCATTCGACGGCGATTTTGCGACGCTCGAGCCGGCGCGACACGAAATCACCATCGTCGCCGTCAACCGCCAGGGCGTCGAAACGGTTCTCGCGCGCAAGAGCCTCCTGCCGCCCGATGCGCTCACGCAATGGCAGTCGCTGTATGCCTCCAGGCGCGCCGACGCCATGACGCCATTTTTCGTCCTGCCCGGCCTTTCCGGCATCGCGCTGGGCGGCGCGGTCGAGCTCGACAAGGCGTACACACCCTACATTTCGCCGACGGTGAAGGCGGGGATGCGGGTGCCCATCCTTTATCTGCGCACGACGCTCGGCAGATCGCGCGACTGGGAATTCGATCCCGCCTGGAACATCGAGAGGCGCTGTGGCGAGCGCCGCATCGCGGAGGATTCCCTGTCGTCGGTGATCGCCTTCGCGGTCGAGCACAAGCTGCCGGTGCTGTTCACGCTCAACGGCGGCATCTGGGCCGACGCGGTCTGCGATACGCCGGAGTGGGACGTCAACGATCACCTCGAGGAGGACAAGGCGAACTGCCAGTGGAACGAGCACGACGAAGTGATGGCCGACGACTATCTCAAGCACCTGCCGGGCGCGAGCGCGGCGCCCGAGCTCGGCCGTTCGCTCACTTTCAACATCTACGCGACGCAGAACCGGCACTACAAGCGGCGCAACCTTCAGGCCGCCGGACGCATCGTCGCCGAGTTCGCGGCCGCGCATCCCGACCTTTTCGCCGGCGTGAATCTCGATCCCGACACCTATCTCAATCCGTTTTTCGACGAGAAGCAGTGGTACGACTACAACCCCGGCACGCTGCGCCAATTCCGGCAATGGCTCGCCGGCAGCGGCCCGTACGCGAGCAAGCCCGCGCGCGGCGTGCTCGACCTGTCGCGCTATCGGCGCGCGCACTCGCTGTCGCTGGCGGACGTGCGCAGGATTTCCGGCAAACCGTTCCGTTCCTGGGATGAAGTCGATCCGCCGCGCGCCTTTCCGAGGGAGGGCAAGCCGTTCTGGCAGGACCCGTGGGTGCACGAGTGGGAAGTCTTTCGCCGCCACCTGGTCGATCTGCACTACGACGAGCTGTCGCAATGGCTCGCCGCCGCCGGCGTCGAATCGTCGCGCATTTTTTCCTCGCAGGGCTTCATCGCGCCGTACCCGAGCGCGCTGCCTTTCGCGGTCCGGCTCGACAGTCCGACCAAGAATTACGACAGCGGCGGCATGTCGGTCGAGGGCGCGATTCCCAGCGCCGGCCACCTGGGCGCGATCGTGTATGGCGCCAGCGCGGTGAACGAGGTGCGGATGGAAGACAACGCGAATTTGTTCGCGACGTTTCACCGCATGGACCACGGCTGGGGCGTCGTCGAGTTCAACACTGCCGATTTCCGCACGCCGAAGGAATTGCCGAGCTACGCCATGGGTTACAGGGCGCTCCGGGAAATGTTCAACTATGGCGCCCGGTTCGCATCGCCGATGGCGTGGAACGGATCGAACGGCATTTACGCCGGCCAGCCCGGCTATGTGTCGTTCATGGCCTGGCGCAACACTCCGCTCGAGGATGCCATGCGCGACTTCGCGGTCAGCCACGCGTTCGTGCCGCTGGGTACGCGGCTGTGGACGTTCGGCTCGCCGCGGCTTGCCGACGCTGACGGCTGGTCGATGTCGACGGGCACGCTTGCGCCCGGGCCCGGGCATATCGATCTGACGCCGGTGAATGGCGAGATCACGCTGGTTTCTCCCTCGAACCTCGCGCTCGGCGGCGATGAAAGCGACCTTCTGGCAATCGGCGTCAAGCCCGAGCAGGTGCAGAACATGATCAGCGTCGCGGTGGAGGGAAGTCTTTCCGACGGGACGACGATCGTGCTTGCGCCGCCGCGCGCCGCCGCGGAATTGGCACAGACGCCGGCCGGCCTCTCGGTGCCGCTGATCCGCGCGGCGACGGCAGCGACCATAGACCACATCCGCATCACGGTCACGATGCGCAATCCGAGCGTGACGCTGCGTCTTCGACACCTCGCGCTCTATCCCGCCGAGCCGTCGGTCGCGACGCCGCAATAGTCCTCGCGCACGGCAAGCCGGTCATCGTTTTTGCGCGTGGCGTTCGAAGCCATGCTATATTTTGTCGACGGGGACGTGTGAGCGGACTCCCCGCTGCACCAGACGTTCTCTCGCGTCCAAGCTCTGCTCCTGACCTAAGCGCTCGCGCCCGGACGGGAGTTCGCATTGGACCATCCATGATGTCATCCCATGTTCGACGATTGTTGTGGGTCCGGGGGCTTCGTGCCTTCGGCGACGGCTTCGTCAGCCTGCTGCTGCCGCTGTATCTGATCGAGCTCGGCCTCGGGCCTTTCCAGGTGGGCGCCATCACGGCCGGCACGCTGCTCGGTTCCGGTGTCCTGACTCTCGCCATCGGCGTCTCCGCGCATCGCTTCAGGCTGCGTACCTTGCTGTTGAGCGCAACGCTCATGATGGCGGCAACCGGCCTGGGTTTCGCGGTGGTGACCCATTTCTGGCCGCTGCTTCTGATCGCGGTGGTCGGCACGCTCAACCCCTCCAGCGGGGACGTGAGCGTGTTCCTGCCGCTCGAGCAGGCCGCGCTCGCGCACGTTGCGGCGGACCGGGAGCGCACGGCGCTTTTCGCCCGCTACAGCCTCGTCGGAGCTCTGGTGGCCGCACTCGGCGCGCTGTCGGCGGGTCTGCCCGAGCTGATGGTCGACGCGATCGGAATGCCGGTGCGTCTGGCGCTACAGCTCATGTTCGGGCTCTACGGCGCGATCGGCCTGGTATCGGCGATGATCTACCGAAAGCTGCCGGCGGACTTTGCGGCTGATACGCAAGCTCCGACGGCACCTCTGCAGAAATCCAAACACGTCGTCTATGTCCTCGCCGCGCTGTTCAGCCTCGACGCTTTCGGCGGCGGCTTTATCGTCCAGTCGATGCTCGCGCTGTGGCTGTTCGAGCGATTTCAGCTGTCGATCGGGCTCGCGGCGACGATCTTCTTCTGGACCGGCGTGCTCACCGCATTTTCATATCTGCTGGCGGTCCGCATCGCCAAGCGGTTCGGGCTGATCAACACCATGGTGTTCACGCATCTGCCTGCCAGCGTGATGCTGGTGCTCATTCCCATGATGCCGGACTTGTCGTGGGTCATCGTGCTGCTGCTCATTCGCAGCCTGCTTTCGCAGATGGATGTGCCGACGCGAAGCTCGTACGTCATGGCGGTGGTGTCGCCTGCCGAGCGCGCGGCGGCGGCCAGCATCACGTCCGTTCCGCGCAGCCTGGCGTCGTCGATCAGCCCGCTGGCAGCAGGTTACCTCCTGCAGCTATCGACTTTCGGCTGGCCGCTCCTGATCGGCGGCGTACTGAAGATCGTCTACGACCTGTTGCTGCTGGGCATGTTCCGCGCGGTGCGTCCGCCCGAGGAGTCGTCGAAACGATAGAGACGTGCGCGCCGGCGCACCGTTCGAAGTGTGCATGCGCACGCCGAGTTGCGAATTATCGCCGCGACCGCTCGGCGTGGGCAGAGAGACCTAACGATCGTCGACGCGAAGCTCGACGTAGGCGCGGTCGCGAATCTGGCGCACCCAGTCCTGAAACGCTTCGTCCGCCTTGCGCTGCCGGATCGCCAGCTGCGCCTCCGAACGCTCGCGGTCGCTAGTGATGTCCTGCCGCCTCCGCTCGAGCACCTGGATCAGGTGCCAGCCAAATGGCGTGCGCACCGGAGCTGAAACCTGATTCAACTCCAGCTTTTTCATCGCGTCGTCGAATTCCGGAACGGTGTCGCCCGGATTGACCCAGCCCAGGTCTCCGCCTTTGGCAGACGTCGTATCCTCGGAATTGAGCTTCGCCAATTCCTCGAACTTGGCCCCCGAATCGATCCGCTCCTTGAGCCGGTCGATTTTGGCCTTGGCGTCGGTTTCCGAAACGACTTCGTTGACGCGCACCAGTATGTGCCGGGCATGCGTCTGATCGACAACGGTCGGATCGTTGCGGCTTCGCTTGTCGAGCAGCTTGACGATATGAAATCCAGCCGCGCTGCGCGTCACATTCGAAATCTGGCCGACCTGCATGGCCCGCACTTCGTCGCTGAATACCGTCGGCAGCCTCCCGCCCGCACGCCAGCCCAGGTTGCCGCCGCTCAATGCGTCGCTTGCGTCCGAGAACGATGCCGCGACCTGCGCGAAATCGGTCCCGCTGCGCAGCGCTCGCAGCGCGTCTTCCGCGCGCCGCCTCCTGGCGTCGATCTGGTCGGCGCTTGCCTGCTCGGGCACCAGCACCAGAATATGCGCGAGGTTGTATTCCGCTTCGCCTGAATTCTGTGCCTTGAGCGTCGCCAGGTATTGATCGACTTCAGCATCGCTGACCGTGATCTTGCTGTCGACCTCGCGCTCGCGCACGCGCTGCACCGTAAGCTCGCGGCGAATGTCCTCGCGATACTTGGGATAGGCGATGTTCTCTTTCGCCAGCAGCTTGCGAAAATCTTCGGTGGAAAGCTTGTTCTCCTGCGCGATACGCGCCATCGCCTTCTCGATCTGCGTATCGTCGACGCGAACGCCGCTCTCCTTGGCGAACTGCAGCAAGGAGCGCTCGGTCAACATGCGCTCGAGGACCTGCTTGTCGAGAACATCCTGCGCCGGCGGCTGCACATTCTGCTGCTTGAGCTGCTGCAGGACGATCCGTCTTGCGTCATCCAGATCGTGCTGGGTGATGGCCTCGTCGTTGATGACGGCGATCACGCGGTCCACGCTGACGACGCGACTTTGCGGGAACGGGGTCGGCTGCGCCATTGCGCAGGCAGACGCAAGCGCCAATGCGGCCGTGAAAAAATGTCGAAGTGCCATTGCCGTGACCTTCTAGAACTCTGGAAAATAATCGTTTGCCGTGGTCCCCGCAGGCCGGAGCGCCGGATCGGTGACCGTCAGATAGCCGGGAACGCTGCGCTTGAGGACCTCGATCGGGCTGGTGCCGAAGCGGCCGAGCCCGTTCAGCTCGAATTGCACGAACACCGACTTGCTGGCCTGCTCGGTCGCGGTCGTCAAACGCTGACCGACGATGCGAAACGCCCAGCACCCGCCATTGTACTCGATGCCGATGACGCCCTCGAGCGTCTTCGAGTCCACCAGCGAATAGTTCCAGCGCGCGATCGCCGACCAGTTGTCCTTGAACGGCCATTGCCCCGAGAAATCCACCTGCTTCAATTGAGAAACGTTTCCGGTGGCGTCGACCTGCTGGCGGATGTAACGGTAGCTTGCATTGAGCACCCGCCCCGGCGCCGGCTGCCAGCGCACGCCGACGTCGAGACGCTCTACCTGCGGACGATTGATGTTGTATTCGAGCGCACCGGCGGCCGACCACACGTCCGACAGACGTCCCTCGCCCGACAGCAGCAGGTCCGACGCGTTCGAGCTGCGCGGTTCCTCGGTGAGCGTCACGCGCTGAGTACGATAGTAAAGACGCTCGCCAACCGCGAAACGCATCTTCTCCTCGCCGGACTGCGGATCGAGCAGCCGCGTGACCGCCGCGAGCGTCAGTTGATTCGCGTCGCCTATGCGATCGCTGCCGAGATACCGGTTCTCGGTGAAGAGCTGCGAAAAATTGAAGTCGTCGATCGCGGTGTCGAATGGCGGGATTTGATCCTGGCGGCGATAGGGAATGTAGACGTAGTACGCCCGAGGCTCCAGCGTCTGAGTGAACGCCTTGCCGAACAAATCGGCGTCTCGCTCGAAGACCAGACCGCTGTCGACGCTGCTGATCGGAAGCACGCGATTCAGGTGCGGCACGGAGAGCGTCGCGTCGGCAGGATTCGTGTTGTCGAAATCGTAGTGAGTCATGTGCAGTCCGGTGCGCGCGCTGAAGAACCACGCGTTACCTCGCTGCGACCAGGTCACGGTCGGGTACAGCACCGAGCGGTCGCCGGTCACCAGCGTCGGCTGGCGGAATCTGACGAACTCGCCGTTAGCCTCGAAATCGAAACCCTTCCACTCGACGGGGCTCATCGTCATCAGCAATTGCGGCTCGCGAAAATACGGCGGCACGATCGGATTGGCGGGATCCTGAAGCGTCTGGAAAGTCTGCACCCGGGTCAGCAATGAAAACGGTCCCCGGTTGTAGACCAGCCCTGCCTCGCGTGGCAGCGTCGACTGCGAGGTCACCACGAGACGATCGGAAAGGTCGGTGAAATAGGCGTCGTCGGACACCTTCTGGAAGTTGACGTAACCGGCAAGCCCGGGCACGGAGCTGAAATTCTGGTTATGCTTCCAGGACAATCCGTAGCGATTGGTCCCGGTGATGCGGTCGGGCAGCAACTCGGCATCGGCCTCGCCGGCCATGTCGGGAAACAGATATCGCGTCTGCCCGTTGAGCTGCACGCCGCGCCGGGTCATGACCCGCGTCGTCAGCGTGGCATCGTAATTCGGCGCGAGATTGAAATAGTAGGGCAGCGACATTTCCAGCCCGCGGCTGTTGGTCGACCCGAAGACCGGCGTCAGAAATCCGGACTTGCGCTCGTTCGAGAGCGGGAAATCGAGCCAGGGCGAATAGAAAATCGTCACCCCCTTGAAGAGAATGCTCGCGTTGCGCGCCGTTCCGACCAGGCGCGAGCGGTCCAGGTCGACGTCGCGCGAGGTGAGGTACCAATCGTCGTTGCCCGCGACGCACGACGTGTAGCGCATATCCTTGACCTCGTAATGGTTCTCGCCGAGGAACAGCAATTCGGATGCGTCGCCACGCGAGTCGTTGTCGCCGATATGGAATTCGGGCTGGTGGAAAAATCCGGTTTGGTCGGTGCGCTTGAATTTGGCCTCGGGTCCGCTGATCGAGTCGACGCCACGCCGCATCAGCACGTTGCCCTTGGCCCAGACTTCCTCAGTCGCAAGATCGTAATGCAGCCAGTCGGCGAGAACCGTCTCCCGGCGAGTTCGCAACTCGACCTTGCCCGAGCCTTGAATGTATTTCTCGTTGTCGCCTTCCAGCAGATCCGCGCGGAGATACAAGGCGTCCCGTTCCGATCCGCTGTCGCTCTGCTTGAGCGCCTTCGGCGGAGGCGGCACCAGAAAAGGCGCGGCCTTCAGCCGCGGCGGCGTGTCGGGAGCATCCGCTGCGGGCGTCTGCGCGCAGACCGCGCTTTGCAGAAGCCACAGTGACAACCCGACGATAGCGACGCGGCGATCCATGGATAAGGAGTCTGTCAGCCGATGCTAAAATGCGCCCATTCTACCTTTCTCGCCGGCCCCTCCTTCCTTGCCCCTCGCCGCATGACGCCCGACGTGCGATTCGACGCGCTGCGCGCGTGGCTCGGCCGCGTCGTGACGGAACCGGTGATCTCGATCGAGCCGGCCTCGGCCGACGCGAGTTTCCGCAGATACTTCCGCATAACGCTCAGCGGCGGGCACGCGATGACGCCCGGCGCAGCGGTGGCCCGGACGCTGATCGCGATGGATGCCCCGCCGTCGCACGAGGACTGCCGTCCCTTCGTCGCGGTGGCGCGCATGCTGGCCGACGCGGGCGTGCATTCGCCTACGGTCTACGCGGAAGATCTCGATCAGGGCTTCCTCTTGCTGAGCGACCTGGGTAAACAGACCTATCTTTCGGCGCTGACCGAAGCCAATGCGGCGGCGCTCTATGCCGATGCCTGCGCGGCGCTGATTCGATGGCAGCTTGCGAGCAGGCAAGGCGTGCTTCCCGCCTACGACGAAGTGCTCCTGCGCCGCGAGCTGGACCTGTTTCCGGACTGGTACATCGCGAAGCACGTCGGGATGACGCTCGACCCGGAGCAGCGCGACACGTTGAGCAAAGCGTTCCGGCGCATTCTCGACAACAACCTCGCGCAGGCGCGCGTGTACGTCCATCGCGACTATCATTCGCGCAACCTGATGGTCTCCGACCCGAACCCGGGCGTGCTCGATTTTCAGGATGCGGTATATGGACCGATCACCTACGACCTGGTGTCGCTGATGCGCGATGCCTACATCGACTGGGACGAGGCGCTGCAGATCGACTGGGTGGCGCGGTACTGGCAGCGCGCGCGGGCGGCGGAGCTTCCGGTTGGTTCGGACTTCGGCGCGTTCTGGCGCGATTTCGAATGGATGGGCGTGCAGCGGCAGATCAAGGTGCTCGGGATTTTCGCGCGGCTCTACCATCGCGACGGCAAGGACGCATACCTCAAGGAAATGCCGCGGGTGATGCGATACCTGCGCGGCGCGTGCTCGCGCTACGACGAGCTGAAGCCCCTGCTGCGCCTACTCGACCTGCTCGAGGCTCGACAGCCCGCCGTCGGATACAGCTTCTGACCTGCCCATGATCGCGATGATTCTGGCGGCAGGCCGCGGCGAGCGCATGCGCCCGTTGACCGACGCTACGCCGAAGCCGCTACTGAAAGTGGGCGGCAAGCCGCTCGTCGTGTGGCAGATCGAGCGCCTGGTCGCGGCTGGATTCGCGCAGATTGTGATCAACGTCGCCCACCTGGGGGACATGGTCGAGACCGCGCTCGGCGACGGCAGGCAATTCGGCGCAGCGCTTCGCTACTCGCACGAAGCCGAGCCGCTGGAAGTCGCCGGCGGAATCGCCACCGCGCTGCCGCTGCTCGGAGACGGGGTGGTTCTCGTCGTCAGCGGAGACGTCCATACCGATTATGATTACGCGCAACTGCTTCCACGCGCCGGCGCCATGGCTGCGACCGACCAGCCGCCGCACCTGCACATGGTGATGGTCCCCAATCCCTCGTATCACCCCGGCGGCGATTTCGTACTGACCCGCGATCGTCTGACGCTGAACGGCAGCAACGGCGGTGAGCGCACGACCTTCGGCAACATTGCGCTGTACCGGACCTCGCTGTTTCGGGAACTGCCTCGCGGCAAGAAGCTCAAAATGCTTCCGTTCTGGCGCGACTGGATCGCGCGCGGCTGGGCAAGCGGCGAGCCCTTTGCGGGCGGCTGGGCCAACGTGGGCACCGCCGCGGAGCTCGCCAGCCTCGACGCGCAGCTTGCCGGAATCGACATTCGAAGAGAGACCCCATGAACGCCAACACCGACCCACTGACCGCCAATCCCCTGCTCGACTTCTCCGGCCTGCCGCGCTTCACGGAAATCGGGCCGGAGCACGTCGGCCCCGCGGTCGACGTTCTGATCGCCGATGCGCGCGCGACCATCGAACGCGTCGCGACGATCAATGGCACACCCGACTGGGACGACTTCGTGCAGCCGCTGTCCGACACGCTCGACCGCCTGGGCCGCGCCTGGGGGCAGGTCGCGCATTTGAACGCCGTGGTCAACACGCCGGCGCTGCGCGAGGCCTACAACGCCAACTTGCCGAAAATCACCTCTTTCCACGCCGATCTCGGACAGGACGAACGGCTGTTCAGCCGCTACCGCGCGCTGGCGGATGCGCCGGGCTTCGCGTCGCTCGATGCGGCGCGCAGGAAGCTGATCGACAACACCGTGCGCGACTTCCGGCTCTCGGGCGCCGAATTGTCGGACGCCGGGAAAGCGCGGTTCAAGGCGATTGAGGAAGAGCTCTCGCAGCTTTCGTCCCGGTTCGAGGACAACATCCTCGACGCGACCAACGAGTACGGCTTGTTCATCGACGACATCGCGAAACTTTCCGGCGTTCCGGACGACGTACTGGCGACCGCGGAAAAAGCCGCGGAAGAAGACGGCCGTCAGGGATGGAAACTGACCTTGCACGCGCCTTGTTACCACCCGGTGATGCAATACGCGGACGAGCGCAGTCTGCGCGAGACCTTGTACCGCGCGTATGCGACGCGGGCGAGCGAATTCGGAAAGCCCGACTGGGACAACGGCGCGCTGATCGATCGCATTGTCGAGCTTCGCCGCGAGAGCGCCGAGTTGCTCGGCTACAAGAGCTTTGCCGAAGTTTCGCTGGTGCCGAAAATGGCGCGCGACCCGGCAGAGGTGCTCACCTTCCTGCGCGATCTCGCCTCGCGCGCGAAGCCTTTTGCCGAGCGCGACATGGACGAGCTGCGCGACTTCGCGCGCGCCCGGCTGGGCCTGTCCGAGCTCGCGGCGTGGGACATACCTTATGCCTCCGAAAAATTGCGCCAGGAGCGATACAGCTTCTCGGATCAGGAAGTGAAGGCCTACTTCCCGGAGGACCGCGTGCTCGCGGGCATGTTCCGGGTGGTCGAGACAATATTCGGGGTCGACATACGCGCCTCGCGCGCCCCGGTCTGGCATCCCAGCGTGCGTTTTTTCGACGTCCTCGATCGTGAAGGTGCGGCGGTCGGCCAGTTTTATCTCGACCTCTATGCGCGGACGGCGAAGCGTGGCGGCGCGTGGATGGACGACGCGATCAATCGCCGCCGCCACGGCGCGACGCTGCAGCGTCCGGTCGCCTGCCTGACCTGCAACTTCTCGGCGCCGGTCGGCGACAAGCCTGCATTGTTTACGCACGACGAGGTGACGACCCTGTTTCACGAGTTTGGGCATGGGCTCAATCTGTTGCTGACCGAGGTCGATGTCGCGGGCGTTTCGGGACTCGAAGGCGTGGAATGGGACGCGGTCGAGCTGCCCAGCCAGTTCATGGAAAATTTTTGCTGGGAGTGGGACGTACTGAAGCACATGACCGCGCAGGTGGATACCGGCGAGCCCTTGCCTCGCCCCTTGTTCGACAAGATGCTCGCGGCGAAGAATTTCGAGAGCGGCATGCAGACCGTGCGCCAGCTCGAGTTCGCGCTGTTCGATATGCACCTGCACCACGATTTCGACGCCAGCGCCGGGTCGGCGCTCGAGCTCGCACGGACCATAAGGCGCGAAATCGCGGTCGTTCCGCGCCCGGCAGAAGATCGGGGTCTTCCGCATGGTTTCAGTCACATTTTCGCCGGCGGCTACGCCGCGGGGTATTACAGCTACAAGTGGGCGGAGGTGCTTTCGGCTGACGCCTACAGCTTGTTCGAGGAACAAGGCGTGTTGTCGCCCGAGGCGGGAACACGGTTCCGCGATGAGGTACTCGCCCGGGGCGGAAGCCGGACCGCCCTGGAGTCGTTTATCGCCTTTCGCGGCCGGTCCCCACAAATTGATGCATTGTTACGGCATAATGGTATGTTGGCGTCATAATACCGCCGGAGGGCGAGATGATCACTGCATCCATTTCCGCGCGTTCCCTGACCGCGTTTGCGCTTCTGCTCCTGGTATCCGGCCTCGCCGCAGCGCAAGTGCAGCAGGTGTATCGCTATATCGATGTCGATGGCCGCGTCGTCTATTCGGACAAGCCGCCGCCTGCATCCGCCAAGGACGCGCAGGCGAAGCGGATCGGCGGCAACAGCATCGAAACCAGCGACATCTCGTTTGCCACTCAGCAGGCGCAGGAACGCTACCCGGTGACGCTGTATACCTTTGCCTGCGGCGTGATCTGCGACACCGCGCAGGGAGTGCTCAACAAGCGCGGCGTGCCGCATACGGTCATCGACGTCAGCCAGGGCGATGGCGCCGAGCGGCTCAAGAAAGTCAGCGGCGGTCTCGACGCGCCGACCATGCAGGTCGGCGACCAGTATGCGACCGGCTTCAATGAAGGCAAGTGGCAGGGCATGCTGACCGACGCAGGCTACCCCAAGACTCCTCCGCCCAGGACCAACCCCGTCGGACGTCCGCCGGTGCCGGTAGTGGCAGCGCCGAACGTCCCCAGCCAAAGCGTCGCCGCGCCGCCCAAGGGCACGACCTACCCGCAGCAATAGCCACTCGCTTCACTGTGGTCCATCTGTCGCAGGCCCGGCCTGCCGCACGGCGCATTCCGCAGCGCATGCGGATTCGGACGCCCGAGTTGACGATCTAGCGATCCGGCGAACGGATTTTCCGGGCCTCAGCGCCATGCAGCGCCTGCGGTAGACTCTCGCGGCGCATGGTCTTCGCCTCGCCGATCTTTCTCTTCCTGTTTCTCCCGCTGGTGCTCGCGGGATATTTTGGGCTACCGCGCCGGTGGGGCAACGCCGTGCTGCTGGTCGCGAGCCTCTGCTTCTATTTCTGGGGCGAAGGGTTCTACGCCGCGATCGTGCTTGCTTCGATCGCGTTCAACTGGCTCGTCGGACGAAAGCTCGGAGACGCGGCCAGCGCTTCGGCACGGCGTCGCTGGCTCGCACTGGGCGTCGGCGGCAACCTCACCCTGCTTGCGATCTTAAAGTACGCCAACTTTGCCGTCGCCAACCTGAACGCAGCGCTCGCCGCACTACGATGGGAAACGATATCGCTCGCGACTATCACGCTGCCGCTTGGAATTTCGTTCTTCACCTTCCACGCCATCTCCTACCTGGTCGATATTCATCGCAGGAACGCGGTCGCGCAACGTCACGCCGGCAGCTTCGCGCTCTACATCCTCCTGTTCCCGCAATTGATCGCGGGGCCGATCATCCGATACAAGGACATCGCCGGCCAGATCGTCGCGCGCGACCGGCGTTTCCAGGACGTCGCAGAGGGCACGCGGCGTTTCATTTTCGGCCTCGGCAAGAAGATGCTCGTTGCCAATACGCTCGGTCGCGTCGCGGATCAGATCTTTGGCATCGCCCCCTCGGAACTCGCCGCGCCGATCGCGTGGCTGGGGCTCGTTTGCTATGCGCTGCAGATCTACTTCGACTTCTCCGGCTACTCCGACATGGCTATCGGGCTCATGCGCATGTTCGGATTTCGCGTACTCGAGAATTTCAACTACCCCTACATCTCCCAATCAGTGCGCGAATTCTGGCGTCGCTGGCACATCTCGTTGTCGAATTTCTTCCGCGACTATCTGTACATTCCGCTGGGCGGCAACGAGCGCGGAAATGTGCGCACCTACGTGAATCTGCTGCTGGTGTTCCTGCTCTGCGGCCTTTGGCACGGTGCGAGCTGGACGTTCGTGCTTTGGGGCGTATGGCATGGCGTGTTCCTGATCGCCGAGCGCGCGGGCTTGGACAAAGCGCTTGCGAAAGCGTGGCGCCCGCTGCGGCATGCGTACGCTCTTGCCGCGATCGTCGGCGGGTGGGTACTGTTTCGCTGTGACACGCTCACACATGCGGGCGCGTACTATCTGGCGCTGGTCGGAGCGGGCGCGCACGATTCCATCGCTGCGCTGAAATATCCCCCGCGAATGCTGCTCGACAATCTTTCCTGCGTCACGCTCGCTGCGGCGATGATCGGCGCGATACCCCTCGGACGCTGGCTGCTCGCGCCGCTCGATCGCGGCGGTCGCGCTGGGCCCCGCTTGCGGGCGCTGATTCTGACCGGCGAGTGGCTGTGGCTGGCCGCGGTACTGATCGCCTCGTGCGCCTGCCTCGCCGCCGGCACCTACAATCCTTTCATCTACTTCCGTTTCTAATGGGTACCTAGCACCGTGACAGCGCACGCTTCAGGCTACCTGCAGGAACGGCCACACCCGAAGATTTTCGGTGCGGCGCTGGTGTCGCTTTTTATCGCCATCCTCTCGATCGCATTGATCGGCAGCATGCGCAAGGGCATGACCCTCGACGACGAAAACCGCCTGCCCGCGGCGCTGCCCGGCGCCTCCTCCACGCTTCGGGATTGGCTGGCTTTCCCCGGCCGATTCGAACGCTACTTCAACGATCACTTCGGATCGCGCTCCCGATTGCTCGCGCTCGACCATTGGGCGAAGGCAGTCGTCTTCGGCGTCTCGCCCGTGTCCACGGTGCTCGTGGGCAAGCAGGGCTGGCTGTACTTCCGGGGCGAGGATGGAAAGGATTTCGATCGCTGGTACCGCGGCATCGGAGCGTTCACCGACGCGGAAATCGCGGCGCTCCGCGATGAGCTGCTCCATCGCCGCAGATACCTGGCGAGCCTCGGCATTCCGTACGTAGTCGTCGTCGTGCCTGAAAAATACTCGGTGTATCCGGAGTTTCTGCCGGACTGGGCGAAACGTGTCACGCCGGTCACGGCGCTGGACCGCATCGCCGACGAAATGGCGCGCCGCCCCGAGCTTCATTTCATCGATTTGCGCAGCGCGCTTCGCACGGCAAGGCAGACCACCCGCGTCTACTACAAGAGCGATTCGCATTGGAATTTCGCCGGAGCCAGCGTCGGTTACCGGCTGCTGATGGCAGAGCTCGAACGCGTGCTTCCCGGACTGTCCGCGGTTCCGCCGAGACAAGCCCCCTACGACCCGGCCACCGATTTCTACAGCGGCGACCTGTCGCGCATGATCGGCGCCTCGACTTATTTTCGCGAGGAAGATGTTGCGCCCCTGTGGAAGGTCCTGGCCGACACGTCGCCGCATTGCGCGCGAAGGAGCCCGGCCGGCGAAACGCCGGGGTTCGAATACTATGCCTACGCCTGCCCGGATCCTCCACGCTATCGCGCTCTGGTATATCGCGATTCGATGGCAATTCCGCTGATACCCTTGCTTTCGGAGAATTTTGCCAGGACGACCTACGTGTCGGCACACAGAATGGATCCCGCCGTGGTCGAATGGATGAAGCCGGATGTCGTGGTCGACGAGCTCGTGGAGCGTTCGCTCAACTCGCTGCTCGCCTTTCCGCTGCAGACGCCGGGACGGTAGATCCTCGCGCGCCTCGCACCTTTCGGAACTGCGCGCGTGCTCCACTTGACTCGCGCGCATTGAGACGCGATCCGCCTATCCGCAAAGTAGGGGCAAACCGGACTCAATGCTTGCCGGTGTCGAGCTTGAGCTCCTGAATCTTGCGGGTGAGCGTGTTGCGGCCCCAACCGAGCCATTGCGCGGCTTCCATCCGATGGCCAGCGGTGTGCGCGAGAGCGCGCAGGATGAGCGTGCGCTCGAATTCCTTTTCCAGCCGATCGCCGACGCCGCGCTCGCCGCGCGTGAGCGCAAGGGCCAGCTCGCGATCGAGCGCCTGCTGCCAGTTGCTTTCCTCTTCGCGCGATCCACTCGCGCCTCCTGTGCGCAACTCCGGAGGCAGGTCCGCGGCCTCGATGCGCTGTCCCGGACCCATCACCGTCAGCCAGTGGCAAATGTTTTCGAGTTGACGCACGTTGCCGGGAAACGCAAC
>Ga0209839_10000442_pt1 | contig 21055 bp, 17 predicted proteins | sample OrgsoiDNA2013050_FD_185800 | JGI IMG/M metagenome (GOLD analysis project Ga0209839, IMG submission 185800) | Permafrost soil microbial communities from the Arctic, to analyse light accelerated degradation of dissolved organic matter (DOM) -... | ecosystem: Environmental > Terrestrial > Soil >... | reverse complement strand
GTTAAACTAGCACAACCGGACCTTGGGGTCCGGTTGCTGTTCTGAGGCCGGTCGCGCCACCCCGGGGGAGCCTCTCTGAGCAGAGCGCAGCGGATAACCCGCTAGCATCAGTGACGTTCGGAACGAAAAGAGAAACGAAGCACTTCGCCGACCGAAGGGCGGAGAGAAGAAGGGAATTACATATATGTCTGACGCCGTTACGCGCGTGTCGGTCGAGATCGCGGGACAGGAGATCTCGTTCGAGACCGGCAAGCTGGCCAAGCAGGCCTCCGGCGCCGTCGTCGTCCGCTCGGGCGACACGATGGTCCTCTGTACCGCCACCGCGGGCAACCTTCGAGAGGTGGACTTCCTGCCCCTCACCGTCGACGTGGAAGAGCGGATGTACGCAGCCGGGAAGATCCCCGGCTCATTCTTCAAGCGCGAGGGGCGCGCGGGCGAGAAGGCGACGCTGACCGCGCGCCTGATCGATCGTCCGATTCGTCCGCTGTTCCCCAAGGGCTGGCGGTACGAGACCCAGCTCGTGGCGCTGCCGATGTCGGTCGACCACGTCAACCCGTATGACATGCTGGCGATGAACGGCGCCTCCGCCGCGCTGATGGTCTCCCACATTCCGTTTCCGACTCCGGTCGGGGCGGTGCGGATCGGCAAGATCGACGGCAACTTCGTCGTCAACCCGAGCGAGGAGGACCTGCTCGAGGAGACTGACCTCGATCTGATCGTGGCCGGCACGGAGGAGGCGATCCTGATGGTCGAGGCGGGCGCCAACGAGATCCCCGAGGCCGAGATCCTGGATGCGCTCGACATCGCCCATGAGGAGATCAAGAAGCTCTGCCGGGCTCAGCGCGAGCTGGCCGAGAAGGCCGGCAAGGCGAAGCTCGAGGTGCTGGCGCCACAGGTCGCACCCGAGCTGTACGAGCAGATCAAAGCCTCACACGGCGCGGCGCTCGAAAGCGCCACCCAGGTCGAGGACAAGCTCGACCGCCAGGACGCCTGCAAGACGGTCGAGGAGCAGGTGCTGGCTCAATACTCGGGCGACGCTCAGTCGGAGACCTACGCCGAGTACCGCGGCAACGCCCAGCGCGCGTTCGACAAGCTCGAGAAGACGCTGATCCGCGAGCGGATCGCAGTGCAGAAGAAGCGCCCCGACGGGCGTGGAGCCGAGGAGATCCGGCCGATCTCGATCGAGGTGGGCGTCGCGCCACGCACCCACGGCTCGGCGCTGTTCACTCGTGGGCAGACGCAGGCGTTCAGCGTCGTCGCGCTCGGCACCACGCGCGAGGAGATGCGGCTCGACACGCTCGGGCTGGAGACCACCAAGCGCTACTTCCACCACTACAACTTCCCGCCGTTCTCGGTCGGGGAGGCCGGGTTCATGCGCGGCCCCAAGCGCCGCGATATCGGTCACGGCGCGCTCGCCGAGCGAGCGCTCGTGCCGATGATCCCGAGCCAGGAGGAGTTCCCCTACACGATCCGCGTGGTCTCGGACATCCTCGAGTCCAACGGGTCGTCCTCGATGGCCTCCGTGTGCGGTTCCACGCTGTCGTTGATGGACGCCGGCGTGCCGCTCAAGCGTGCGGTGGCGGGGATCGCGATGGGCCTGATCAAGGAGGGTGAGGACGTCATCATCCTCACCGACATCGCGGGAGTCGAGGACCATCTCGGTGATATGGACTTCAAGGTCGCCGGGACCGACCGCGGGATCACCGCGCTGCAGATGGACATCAAGATCACCGGCGTCACGTTCGAGATCCTGCGCGATGCGCTCGCCCAGGCGAAGGTCGCACGCCAGTTCATCCTGGGCGAGATGGGCAGCGTCATCGATGCGCCGCGGGCCGAGCTCTCAAAGCACGCGCCGCGGATCTCCTCGATCAAGATCGATCCGGAGAAGATCGGCCTGCTGATCGGCAAGGGCGGCGAGACGATCCGCTCGCTGCAGGAGGAGTTCGAGTCCCAGATCGACGTCAACGACGAGGGCCAGGTGCTCGTCTATGCCGCCAACGGCGAGCGCGGCGACGCGCTGGTCGACCGGATTCGCTCGATGACCAAGGAGGTCGAGGTCGGCGACGCGTTCACCGGCAAGGTCGTCAAGACGACCACGTTCGGCGCGTTCGTCGAGCTCGCCAAGGGGACCGACGGCCTGCTGCACATCTCCAATGTCGCGCCGGGTCGCCGGATCGACACGGTCGAGGAAGTCCTCAACAAGGGCGATGACGTCAACGTGCGCGTGGTCGAGGTCGACCGCGAGCGTGGGCGAATCGGGCTGCGGCTCGCCGAGGACCCGGACATCGCGGGCAAGAGTGCCGAGGAGCTCGCCTCGGTCGGCAGCGGTGACGGCGGCCCTCCGCGTCGCGACCGCGGTCCGCGCGATGCGCCACGCGATGGGCGTGACCGTGACCGCGGCCGTGCACCCCGGGATCGGGGACGCGTGCGCGATCGCGATCCCGACCGGCCGCGCTCCTAGCCGGGCCCAGGTGGGTCAGCCCAAGCCAGCGGGATCGCCGCCAGGCGATTCCGCATGGCGTTTGACCACGCTGAAATCGGGCGTCCGGATCGTGACGGAGGCGATGCCCTCCGTCCGGTCCGTGTCGCTCGGGTTCTGGATCGGCACCGGCTCGCGTAACGAGTCAGATGAGCAGGCCGGCCTATCGCACCTGCTCGAGCATCTGCTGTTCAAGGGCACCGCCAAGTACGGCTCGCTGGAGATCGACCAGATCTTCGACGGGATGGGAGCGGAGCTGAACGCGGGCACCGGCAAGGAGACCACCTCCGTGTACGCGCGCGTGATCGATCAGCACCTCCCGCAGGCGTTTGACGTAATGGCTGACATGGTGTTCCGCCCGGCGCTGAGCGACGTCGATTCCGAGCGCCAGGTGATCCTCGAGGAGATCGCCATGTACGAGGACGAGCCACACGAGAAGGTGTTCGACCTGCTCGGCGAAGCAGTCTTCGTAGACGACCCGCTGGGCCGGGCGATAATTGGCCGGGCGCCGGTGATTGCCGACACTCCGGTGAGCGAGATCGCGACCTTCCACGCTGCGAGGTACGCGCCCGGGAACGTGGTCATCGCAGCGGCTGGCTCGGTGGACCACGATGCGCTGGTATCGCTGGCGGTCGATCGCGTGCCGGTGCACGAGCCCGCGACGCGCGACGCCTGGGCCCCGATCGCCAGCGACACGCTTTCGCTTGGCGCTGCTCCGAGCGTTGCGCGGCGCTTCGAGCGCAAGGACACCGAGCAATACCACGTGTGTCTCGGCGGAGCGGGAATCTCACGCCACGATGAGCGGCGGTTCGCATTGCGGGTGCTGGACACGATCTTCGGCGGGACGTCGTCTTCGCGGCTGTTCCAGGAGGTGCGCGAGCGCCGCGGCCTAGCCTACGCCGTGTACTCGTTCACCGGCGCCTACCAGGACACCGGACAGGTCGGGCTGTACATCGGCACGCGGCCGGAGCACGTCACCGAGGCGCTCTCCGTCGTCGGCGCCGAGCTCACCCGGCTCCGGGCTCAGCCTGGCACCGCAGACGAGCTCCAACGCGCCAAGGAGAACCTGAAGGGCCGTGTCCTGCTGGCGCTGGAGTCGACCGGCGCGCGGATGAACCGCCTCGGCTCAGAGATTCTGGCGGGAGCGCCAGTGTTGGCGTTGGATCAGCTCGTGCAGCGGATCGACGCGGTGTCTCAGGACGACGTGGCGGCGCTGGTCGAGGAGCTGTGGGCGCCTGAGCGGCTGTCCGCGGCGGGGATCGGGCCGGATGAGGCGCTGTTCGATGAGGCGCTGGCGGGCGTCGGTCCCGCCCTGGTGGAGAGCGGCTAGTGTCGTGATTGGAGATCTCGAATCGGGGCACTGGAGAACCGTGCGCCTGTGAGCTCGCAGCGGATCCGGGTCGGGGTCGCCGGCGCGGCCGGGCGAATGGGCGAAACGGTCTGCCGCGCGGTCTCCGGCGCGGCTGACCTGGAGCTGGTCGGACGGGCCGATCCTGCACTCGGATTGTCGGTCGCCGACCTGCTCGATGCGGGCCTCGACGTGCTGGTCGATTTCACCTTGCCCAGCACCGTCGTCGCCAACGCGCGCGCCGCCGTGGGCGCAGGCGTGCATGCGGTGATCGGCACGACGGGATTCGACATCGCGGAGCTCGAAGCGCTGCGGGGGGCGCCGGCAAACGTGTTCATTGCCCCCAACTTCGCGATCGGCGCGGTGCTGATGATGCAGTTCGCCGCGCAGGCCGCCAGGCACATGGCGCGCGCCGAGATCATCGAGCTGCACCACGACGGCAAGCTCGACCGGCCGAGCGGCACCGCCGCGCGCACGGCTGCGCTGATGGCCGCGGCGGCGGGCGGGGGCGTCGAGGTGCCGATCCATTCGGTTCGGCTCCCGGGCTTGGTCGCCCACCAGGAGGTGATCCTCGGCGACGTCGGCCAGACGCTCACGATCCGCCACGATTCGATCGATCGCGAGTCGTTCATGCCCGGAGTGCTGCTGGCGGTGCGGCGGGTGGCAACGCTCACCGAGTCGCCCGTGGTGGGGCTCGAGCGGCTGCTGTAAGGGTTCGCCAGTCCTGCTCGGCGACCCCAGGCGGCGGCCTGCGGGCGAGCAGCGCGAGCTGCCGCTCGGCGTCTTCGGATACGGTGTCCCGCGAATGGCGATCGAGGTCACCGCCGTACGCGGCCTGCGCGATCTGCGCAGGTTCGTCGCGCTCCCGTTCGAGTTGCACGCGGGCACGCCGTGGATCCCGCCGCTCAAGCTCGAACGCTACGTGTTCCTGAGTCGCAAGCTGAACGCGTATTTCAAGCATGCCGAAGCCCAGTATTTCCTCGCCCGCCGGGACGGTGTCGTCGTCGGTCGGGTCACCGCGCAGATCGACCGGGCGTTCAATGAGTTCCACGACAACCGCTGGGGGATGTTCGGGTTCCTGGAGTTCGAGGAGGACCAGCGGGTGCTGGACGCGCTGCTCCAGGCCGCCGCCGATTGGTGTAGCGCGCGTGGCTGCGAGCGGATGATCGGGCCGATGGACTTCCAGATCAATGACGAGGCGGGGATCCTGATCGAGGGGTTCGACCGCGAGCCGATGATCAAGCAGCCTTGGCACCCGCCCTACTACCAGCAGCGCTGCGAATCGGCCGGGCTGAGCAAGGCGATGGATCTGTTGATGTGGGAGCTGTACATCACCGAGCGCGAGCGACTGAATCCGATCATTCCGCGGGTCGCCGAGCGGGCCGCCAGCAAGCACGGCATCCGGATCCGCAAGATGTCGCGTCGCCATCTGCGCCGCGAGCTGGATGGCTTCGCCAAGGTCTACAACGCGGCGTGGTCGCGCAACTGGGGCTTCGTTCCGTACTCCAAGGAGGATCTCGACGCGTATGCGCTCGACCTCCAGTTGGTCTACGAGCGCGACTGGTTCATGGTCGCTGAAAACGACCGGGAGACCGTGGCGATCGCGATCACGGTCCCCGACATCAACCAAGTGCTGAAGAAGATGCGCGGTCGACTGCTGCCGCTCGGCTGGTGGTACTTCCTGAACAAGTCGCGGATCATCGACCGGATCCGGGTGGGGTTCCTCGGCGTGATGCCCGAGTACCAGCACACCGGCGTCGCCGCGGCGCTGTACATGGAGCACTACGATGTCGCCGAGCGAAACCGACGCAAGGGCGGGGAGATGGGCTGGATCCTGGAGACCAACCGGTCGATGAACCGCGCGATGGAGGCGATGGGCGGGCGCGTGATCAAGCGCTACCGCGTGTACGAGCGGCTGCTGGGGCCCGAGCGCGAACCGGTGGCGCAGCCGTAGCTACGCGGTCGGTTCGGGGCCGGCCCCGTCCTGGCCAGCGCTTGCTCCATCGGGCCATAGCGCACGCGAGACCCGGACCGCTACTTTCCGCCGCGCAAGCGCCTAGTATCTTCAGTGGAAAGGTCGTCCGTGCCGTGAAGCAAAACGTCCTCGTTGTAACCAACGTTACCGCTACTTCTGACGAGCTTCGGAATGTGCTGGTCATGCGCGCTCAACGCGCGTCGGCCGCGTTCACCCTGATCATTCCTGCGACGCCGTTCGGTGGGGGGCGGGCTGCGGCTCGCGCGCAGCTCACGGACGCGCTCGAGCACCTGCGCGCTGCCGGGCTCGAGGTCGACGGCAGCGTTGGCGTCGGCGATCCGATCTCGGCCGTCAGCGACGTGTGGGACCCCAAGCGGTTTGACGAGATCATCGTCTCCACGCTCCCGATACGTCTCTCCAAGTGGCTTAACGCCGGGCTGCCCGACCGAGTGCAGCGGCTCACGGGAGCGCCCGTGACCCACGTCGTCTCGCAACCTCCCAAGCCGGCGGTGCAGACGGTCCCGCCACCGGCACGCGAGAAACTCGGCGTGATGAGCCCGTTGTCGGTGATGTCCTGGGGCGGACACAAGCAGCCGTAACCGTCAATGCGATAATCCTGCCGATGTCCGCGAATCTGGGCGCCATCCTGACCGCGATGGTCACGCCGTTCGACGCGCACGGGCGTGTCGACGAGGAGTCCGCGGTCGCGCTTATGCACCACCTGATCGAGCACGGCTCGGACGGTCTGGTGATCTGCGGCACCACCGGCGAGGGCTCGACGCTCAGCGACGATGAGCATCTCGGGATGATCCGGTTGGCGGTGCAGGAGATGCGGGGTCGGTGCACGATTGTCGCCGGTGTCGGCTCGAACGACACGCGCCATGCCGTATACCTGACCGAGCGCGCGACGGAGCTTGGCGCCGATGCGCTGCTGTCGGTCAACCCGTACTACAACCGCCCATCGCGTCGGGGAATCATTCGTCATTACACGGAGATCGTGCGGGCCACCGACCGTCCGATCCTGCTTTACAACATTCCCCAGCGGACAGCCTCGGACATGAGCAACGATCTGCTGGCCGAGTTGGCCCAACTCGAGCACATCGACGGGGTCAAGCAGGCCAACGCGGCGAATCTGGCCAAGATCGACGGTCTGCAGATCTACGCCGGCAACGATGATCTGCTCGCGGACGTGCTCGACCTCGGGGAGCCCGGCGGGATTCTCGTCGCCAGCCACCTGTTCGGCGAGGAGATGCATCGAATGGTGGACGAGCCCGAGTCCCGCCGAGAGATCGACCGGAGCCTCCAGGACGTGTATCGCGACCTGTCGATCGCCCCGCTGGCCTGCAGCGTCAAGGCGGCGCTGGACCTGCTGGGGCTCGGAGTCGGCGGCCCGCGGCTCCCTTACGTCGAGCTCGACCAGCGGGAGACGGCCACCGTGCGCGACATGCTCGAGCGTCACGGCATGCTCGCGACGGCAGCCGGATGACGTGAGCACGGGGAAGCTGCGCGTCCTGCCGCTCGGCGGGCTGGGCGAGATCGGCAAGAACATGACGGTGGTCGAATACGGCGGCCGGATCGTGGTCGTCGACACCGGACTGCGCTTCCCGACCACCGACATGCTCGGAATCGATCTTGTGCTGCCGGACTTCAGCTATCTGCGCGAGCGCGTGGACGAGATCGAGGCGATCGTCATCACCCATGGCCACGAGGACCATCTGGGCGCGCTCCCGTGGGTTCTCCGCGAGCTCGGCTCATCGCGGGTCCCGACCGTCTACGGCGGCCGGCTGACGATCGCGATGGCGCGTTCGAAGTTGGACGAGCACAACCTGCGCGACGTCACGCTCGAGGACCTCCCTCCCGGGGAGGAGCTCACGCTCGGCCCGTTCGCCCTGGAGCTCGTGCACATGACCCACTCGATTCCTGACTCCTGCGCCGTCGCGCTCACGACCGAGCTCGGCACGGTGCTGGTGACCGGCGACTACAAGTTCGACCAGACCCCGGTCGACGGGGCACCCGCGGACGTCTCGAGATTGGCCGAGCTCGGTGGGGAGGGCGTGTTGCTGCTGTGCGGTGATTCGACCAACGCCGATCGGTCGGGGTTCTCCCCCTCCGAGCGCGATGTCGGGCCACACTTGGAAGAGGTGTTCGCTCGCGCCGAGGGGCGGATCATCGTCACCAGCTTTGCCTCCAACATCCATCGGGTGCAGCAGGTCGTTGACGCCGCCGGCGCGCTGGGGCGCAAGGTGGCGCTGGTCGGGCGCTCGATGCGCAAGAACGTCAACATCGGGCGCTCGCTGGGTCACATCGAGCTGCCCGAGGGGATGACCATCCAGCCCCAGGAGGTGGAAGACTGGCCGGACCACAAGGTGGTGGTGATCTCGACCGGGTCCCAGGGCGAGCCGCTGTCGGCACTGCGGCGGATGGCTCACAACGATCACCGGATGATCACGCTGCGCCGCGGCGACACGGTCGTCTTCTCGGCCACTCCGATCCCCGGTAACGAGCGCGCCGTCAACGAGACGGTCGACCGGCTGTATCACATCGGCTGCGACGTGATCACCCCTCGCGACGCGCCGATCCACGCCTCGGGGCACGGCTTTCAGGAGGAGCTCAAGCTGATGCTCAACCTCGTCAAGCCGCGCTATGTGATGCCGATTCACGGCGACCACAAGCGGATCCACCTCCATGCCCAGCTGGCGGACGCGGTCGGGATCGATCCCGAGGACGTGTTCCAGGGGGAGAACGGACTGCCGCTCGAGATCGACGCCAAGGGCGCTCGATTCGGCGCGCCCGAGCAGGCCGGGATGATCTTCGTCGACGGGGTCGATATCGGGGATCCAGCCGATGTGGCACTGCGCGACCGGCGGATGCTGTCCGCCGATGGGATCTTCATCGTCGTGGCGACGGTCTCCGAGCAGACCGGCGAATCGGTGGTGCCGCCGGAGGTGATCTTCCGTGGCGTCCCGTTCATCGAGCAGGCGGACGGGCTGGTGGCCGACATCCGCCAGGAGATCGAACGCTCACTGGCCAGCGCCGCGCGCGACGGCGTGCGCGAGATCGACCTGCTACAGGAGGAGCTGCACGACGATCTCGCGGCGTTCGTCTACGACCGGCTGCGCCGTCGACCGATGGTGTTGCCGGTCGTCGTCGAGGTGTGATCCGGGTCCTGCGCCGCGTTCCCCCGGACGTCTCCGAGCGCGGGGATTCGAATCACGAACCGGGTACCAGGGCCTGATTCGGGGGGCTCAAGGGCGACGGTTCCGCCGTGGGACTCGGCCACCGCGCGCACGATTGCCAGCCCCAGACCGGAGCCACGACCGCCGTCGCGCCCGCTGCGCACGAATCGCTCGAACACCCGGTGCTCGAGCTCGGCGGGAATCCCGGGCCCGTCGTCCTGCACGATCAGCATCGCGGTCTGCCCTTGGCTCATGGTGGACGCCCGGATGTGGGTCTCGGGCGGCGTGTGGCGCAACGCGTTCTCGATCAGGTTCAACGCCAGTCGATGCAACTCGTCGCGGGCGCCGGCCACCACCGCGGAGTCGGCCTGCAGCGAGAGCTCGTGCGAGTCGGCCATCGGGCCGAGCTCCGCCGCCGCTTCGACCAGCACGTCAGCGAGATCGGTCGGGCGGTACGGCTGAACTCGCTTGGCATCCGCTCGCGCCAGCAGCAACAGGTCGCCGACCAGGCGCCGCATCCGTCGGGTGGACCGCAGCGCCGCTTCGGCGGTCTCGGCCTGCTCGCCGTGCAGCTCCTCCGACAGCAATTCCAGGTTGGCCAGCACACTGGTCAACGGCGTGCGCAGCTCGTGCGAGGCGTCGGCGACAAACTCCCGCTGGCGGTCCAGCGTCGCCTCGGTCTCGCTCCGGGCGTTGTCGAGCGCTCCCAGCATCCCTTCCAGCGTTCGCGCGAGCTCGGCCACCTCGTCGTCGGCCTCAGGGTGGGGGAGGCGCCGGCGGGGATCCCGCGTCCGCTCGATCTCGCGCGCGGCGTCGCTCAGCTCGGCGATCGGGCGCATCGCACGCTGAGCCGTCGCCAGGCCCGCCAGCAGCGCCAGCACGGTGCCGCCGAGCACGCCCAGCCACAGGAAAACTCGGACCCGGGCCAGCGTGTGATCGACGTCCGACAGCGGACGGGCATAGAGCAGCGTGACCTCGCCCAGCGGGTGCACTCCAAGCTCGCGCACGACCACCCGATAGCCCAGCTCCGAGAACGTGCCCGTGCTCGGCGGCGGTGGGAAGCTCGGCGTCGCCAGCGACGGCAGGGCGCCTTTGATCTTCACCTGAGTCTGGCTCTGGGTGCAGAGCAGCGCTCCGCCGTCGTCGAAGATCCGGATCTGCGCACGCTCGGCGCTCGCATAGTCGCTCAGGCGGATCGTCTTGTTGCAGTCGAGCTCGTTGGCCGTCGGCCCGATCCACCTCAGGTTCAGGCGGCTCTCGAGCTGATCGACCGCCGAGCGCACCTCGTCGTTGAACTGCCCGCGCACCTGCCGCACCGTCAGCACGCCGACGATCGCGGCAAATCCAGCCAGAATCACGCACGTCAGCGCCGCCGAGCCGCCCGCGAGCCGCCAGCGGATCGGAACCGACCTATACGCGGAGAACGTAGCCCGCGCCGCGGATCGTATGTAGGAGCCGAGGCTCGCTACCGGCTTCAAGCTTCCTCCGTAGATTGGACACGAACACCTCGATCGTGTTGGTCATCGAGAACGGGTCGTAGCCCCAGACCTCATCCAGCAGGCGCTGACGCGAGATCACGATGCGCTCGTTGCGCATCAGATACTCGAGCAGCTCGAACTCGCGCTGCGTGAGATCGATCTGACGCTCCGCCCGCGAGACTTCGTGGGTGTCCGGGTTGAGCTTCAGGTCGCCGACCGTCAGCGTCGCCTGGCCGCGCGGAGGACGGCGCCGCAACAGCGCCCGCAGCCGCGCCAGCAGCTCCTGCCGCTCGAACGGCTTGACCAAATAGTCGTCGGCGCCGGAATCGAGTCCCTGGACCCGCGCCTCGACCGCGTCGCGCGCCGTCAGCACGAGGATCGGAACGTCGTCCTCCTGGCTTCGCAGCGCCTTGGCCACCTCGATTCCGTCGAGCTTGGGCAAGCCGAGGTCGAGGATCACGAGGTCGGGCAGAAATCCATGCGCCAGGTCAAGCGCGCTGACGCCGTCTCCGGCCAGCCGAACCTCGTAGCCCTCCATCCGCAGCGAGCGCTGGAGCACCTGGGCGATCGCGTCGTCGTCCTCGACGACGAGGACACGGGGTGGGCGCTCGTAATCGTTCATTGCTGGCCCAGATGGTAGGGGGCAGCCGAGCTGGTCGCGAAGGGATTTAGTGGGCCTTGATGCAGCAGGAGCCGCGGGTCGCCCGTCGAAGCCAGCTCCTTGGACATGGCTAGCCGTCAAAAGCGCAAGCCCAAGACGCCCCCCAGGCGCGCCCGGCGCTCGCTGATTGCGAGACCGTTGTCCCTGCCCAGTCTCGAGCTCGAGCCTCATCACCTCGACATCATCGGCCTCGCGCTGATCGCGGTGGGGGTCTTTCTCGGGGGGGTCGCCTACCTGCAGTGGGCCGGCGGGGCGCTCGGGGACGGCGCGCTGCGGGGCTCCAGGTTCGTGTTTGGCGCGCTCGGCTACGCCGTGCCGGCGGCGCTCGTCGCGGGCGGGGCGCTGATCCTGATCCGCGAGCTGCGCCCTCCCGCCAGACCGATGCGCGCCGGGATCGCGTGCCTGGCGGCGGCGCTGACGTTGGCGTTTGCGGCGGGCACGCTGGGGCTGGGCCCCGGTCCCGCGCCGGCCTCGGACTTCTGGCATCCGGCTACCTTCGAGGCGCGGGGCGGTGCGATCGGGCAACTGGAGCTGTGGGCGAGCTCCCACCTGATATCGACGCTCGGCGCGCACATCCTGGCCGTGTTTCTGTTGACCGCGGGATTGATCCTGGTCAGCGGGGCCACGATGGCGGGGATCGCGCGGGCGACCGGGGCGGGCATGCTGGGCACGGGTCGCGCGCTGCGGCGCTCGACCGAGGAGTTGGCGGCGACGGTCGCCCGCCGACCCGCCACGGAGGCCGGACGGGCGAGCGCCGCGGAGGCGGCCCGGCGGCGCGCCGCGCACGCCGGGGGGTCCGGCGTCACGCCCGCCGGGCCGTTCGACAACGAGTTGATCCTTCCCCCTGAGCCCGACACGGCAGAGCTAGTCGTGCGTGCGACACACGTCGAGGCGCCGCCGATCGAGGCCGACGACGAAACTGCGGTCGACGAATCGCTGCCGTCGATGCAACCCGATGATCGAGCTGAACACGACGATCTCCCCGACGCGACCAAGCGGGGCCCCCAGCGCGAGGTGAGCGCCGAGGACCTGACTCCGCAGGGGCGCTACCGCGCTTCGATCACCGACGATCCGGAGTTCGAGTGGCGCGTTCCCGCGCCGCGCTTCCTGACTCGCTCGACCGGCGAGGCCGCCAAGCCTGACACGGCCGGGCAGGAGCAGGTCGCGGCGACGCTGATCGAGACGCTGGGGCACTTTGGGATCGAGGCCAAGGGGATCGGCCGGGTGACCGGCCCGCACATCACGCGTTACGAGTTGCGCCTGGCTCCGGGAACCAAGGTGTCCAAAGTCGCTCAGCTCAAGGACGACCTCGCCTATGCGCTGGCGGCAACCGACATCCGGATCCTCGCGCCGATCCCCGGCAAGCAGGCGGTCGGAGTCGAGGTTCCCAACGCGCGGCGCCGGATCGTCCATCTCGGCGACGTGTTCCAGGACCCGCCGCCCGATTGGTCGCCGCTGACCGTATGGCTCGGCAAGGACATCGCCGGACGCGCGATCGGTGCCGACCTGGCCAAGATGCCCCATCTGCTGGTCGCGGGCACGACCGGCGCCGGCAAGTCAGCCTGTGTCAACGCGATGCTCTCGAGCATCCTGCTCAGGGCGACGCCGCACGAGGTTCGACTCGTGCTGGTCGACCCCAAGCAGGTCGAGCTCAACCACTACGAGTCGATTCCGCATCTGCTGACGCCGGTGATCACGAGCCCTCGGATGGCTGCCAACGCGCTGCAGAACCTGGTCAAGGAGATGGAACAGCGTTACGGCACGATGTCGCTGGCCCGGACGCGATCGCTGCCCGAGCTCAACCGCGTGCGCGAGACCCGGGGGGAGCCGCCGCTGCCCTACATCCTGTGTGTGATCGACGAGCTGGCCGACCTGATGATGGTCGCGCCCGCCGACGTGGAGGACTCGATCATCCGCCTGGCGCAAAAGGCTCGCGCGGTCGGGATCCACCTGGTGCTCGCCACCCAATCACCGCGGGTCGACGTGATCACTGGGATGATCAAGGCCAATGTCCCGTCGCGGATCGCGTTCTCGGTCTCCAGCCAGACCGACTCGCGCGTGATCCTCGACCAGAACGGCGCCGAGTCGCTGCTCGGGCAGGGCGACATGTTGTTCTCGCCCGTGGGCTCGTCGAAGTTGCAGCGGATCCAGGGCGCATACATCGACGAGGAGCAGATCGCCGACCTCACCGACGCGTGGCGCCGCCAGGGTGAACCCGAGTTCCACGAGGAGCTACTGGAAGAGGTGCCCAGCGAAGACGCGCCCGCTGAGGATGACGACGTCCTGCATCCCAACGAGGACCCGCTGCTGGAGGAGGCAATCTCGCTCGTCGCCCAGATGGGGACCGCCTCGACATCGATGCTGCAACGACGCCTCCGACTCGGCTACACCCGCGCGGGGCGCCTGATCGACATGCTGGAGCGACGTGGAATCATCTCCGGGTACGAGGGCTCCAAGCCGCGTCAGGTGCTGATCGCCGAGGCCGACGTGCCGCGGATCCTGTCGCATCTGGCCGAGGTCGAGAGCCTGTCGAGCAGCACCCCGGCGCTGGTTCCGGGGGGTCCTGACGACGCCGAGAGCCGATAGGAAGGGCGCGGCCGATCGCCGTGGGGGCCGAGCGCCGAGGGCTGGTTTGAGGGGCTTTCGGCGAATCGCTCGTGTGTAGCCTTGAGTGCGTATGCCTGACATCGGCGCGACACTTCGAGAGGCTCGTCTGCGCGCCCGGATCGACATCACCGAGGTCGAGACGCGCACCAAGATTCGTGCCAAGTACCTGCGCGCGATGGAGAACGAGGAATGGGACCTACTCCCCGGAGAGGTGTACGTCAAGAGCTTCCTGCGCACCTACGGGGAGTTCCTCGGCCTCGACACGCGTCAGCTGGTCGATGACTACAAGCGCCGCTACGAGCGTCCCACCGATCACGAGCTGCGCCCGATCGCGCCGCCCGGGCGCGAGCGCCGTCCGTCTCGCGGTCCGCTGATCGCGCCCTGGATGGTGATCGGGGCGGTCCTCGTCGCCGTCGTGGTGGTCCTCTACCTGGTCGGCACCAACTCGAATAAGGCGAAGACCGCGCAGTCGTCGGGGTCTCGCACCGTCGTCACGCACCCCCGGCATCGTCCTCGCCACCACCGCACGACTACCATCCCGGCCACGAAGCCCCAGACCGTCAAGCTCCAACTCGTCCCGACCGGGGCGCTCTACGTATGCCTTGTCGACGGCAAGGGCAAGAAGCTGATCCCGGGCCAGATCTTCAGCGCCGGTCAGACCATTCCGGCGCAGACCGCACCCAAGCTGTTGCTGACGCTCGGGAACGCCGCGGTGAGGATGAAGGTCAACGGTCGGGCGGTCCACGTCCCAGGTTCCGCAACATCGATCGGCTTTCTGCTGACGCCGAGCGCAAACAGCTCGCTTCCGGTTGCCAAGCAGCCGCGGTGTACATGAGCGGCGGGGAGTTGGTTCGAGAAGGCGGGGGCTCGATTGCGGGGCAGGCGCCGCCACGAGCGGGCATCCTGATCACCGGCACCGAGGTCCTGACCGGGATCATCTCGGACCGAAACGGCCCGTGGCTGTCCGAGCGCCTGCGGGAGATCGGCCTCGACACGGCGATGATCCAGATCGTCGGCGATCGGCCCGAGGATCTGATCTCAGCGCTGGAGTTCATGAAGCGCGAGGGGATGACGCTGATCGTCACCAGTGGCGGGCTCGGTCCGACGGCGGACGATCTGACCGCGGAAATCGTCGGGCGCTTCGCGGGCCGCGAGATGGTCCTGGATTCCGAGCTCGAGGCGCGGATCAAGGAGATCCTGGCGCCGATGATCGAGCGCTGGCCCAATCTGGACCTGGAGGCGATCCGGGTGTCCAACCGCAAGCAGGCCGTGGTCCCGCAGGGAGCCACGGTTCTCGACCCGGTCGGCACGGCCCCAGGATTGGTCGTGACGCCGCTGCACGGCACCGGGCCCACGGTCGTCGTGCTACCGGGCCCTCCGCTCGAGCTCCAGCCGATGTGGGAAAAGGCCCGCGCCACCGACGCATTCCGGTCTGCGACCACGGGCGCCACGACCTATCGCCGAGGGGTCGTGCGGCTGTTTGGGATTCCCGAGTCGGCGATCGCCAACACCTTGCGCGCGGCCGAGGCTGCGGGACTCCCGCTCGCGCCGTTGGAGATCACGACCTGCCTGCGCCGCGGCGAGATCGAGGTCACCACCCTCTACGGGCCGCCGGCGCAGCCCGCCTACGACGCGTTGGTCGAGTTCATCCGGGAGCGGCACTCCGACACGCTGTTCTCCCTGGACGGCTCGACCGTCGACGAGCAGGTCGCGCGACGGCTCGCCAACCACACGATCGCGGTCGCCGAATCGTGCAGCGGCGGGCTGCTGGCGGCACGGCTGACCGATCGCGCCGGCTCCTCGGCGTACTTTCTCGGCGGCGTGGTCGCCTACTCGAACGAGGCCAAGTCCGCGCTCGTCGGCGTCGATCCGTTGCTGATCGAGCGGGTCGGCGCGGTCTCCTCCGAGGTCGCCGAGGCGCTCGCCGACGGAGCCGTGGCACGGTTCAACGGCGATTTCGGCGTGGGGATCACCGGCGTCGCCGGTCCCGACGGTGGCACCGAGGCGAAGCCAGCTGGCCTCGTCTACATCTCGGTCTGCCGCCGGGGGGGCGAGCGGATCACCAGAAGCACCCTGTTACCCGGGGCACGGGCCGACGTGCGCGATCGCTCGGTCACCGTGTCGATGCACATGCTCAGGCGGCTGCTGAGCGGCGAGACGGATAGCGAGTCGCTCGCGAGCGCCCCCCGCGCACGTGAGCGCTGAGCCGAGGGGCGGCGTTAGCGAAGCCGGCCGGCGCCTCGGTCGGAGCACTGAGCGAGCGAGGCTGTTTGTCGGCCTCGAGCTGCCCGCAATCGCCGGCGAAGCGCTTGTCCGGTGGCGCGCGAACCATCTGCGCCAGCTGGACGGGGCGCGTCTGGTCGAGCCCGAGGCGTTGCACGTGACGGTGTGCTTCCTCGGCCAGCAGGAGGTGACCGAGGTCGACCGGATCGCTACCGCGTGCCTGGGCGTCAGGGTGTTGCCCGAGGCCGAGCTGGCGATCGGCACGCCGGTCTGGCTGCCTGCGCGTCACCCCCGCGTGATTGCCGTCGAGCTGACGGATTCGCACAACGCGCTGTCGGAGATCCACACCGCGCTGTCGCAGGCGCTGCACGGCGGCGGCTGGTATCAGCCAGAGTCGCGCCCGTTCTATCCCCACGTCACAATCGCCCGGATCGGGAAGCGCGAGCGGGTAGGCCGCGTCGCGCTGCCCGCACCCTCACCGTTCGCGTTCCGGGGCTCGATGATCACGCTGTTCCGTTCGCGTCCGGGTGCCGGCGGGGCCAGGTACGAGCCGCTGCACCGGCTCGCGCTCGGAACCGGCTGACCCGCTCCGTGCGCTTCGCTACGGAAGCTGCGTCTCGATCCAGCTCTCGAACGCGGGCCCGCTCTCGAGGCTCACGATCACGGCGTAGCGCGTGCTCGGACCGTGGTGGTAGCCACCGTGGTACAGCAGCTCCGAGTCCACGACCGCCTGCTGGTAGCGAGGCAGGGGGATTCGGACCTCTCCCGGCTTGTCGAACTGCTCGCGACGGACGACGAGCGCGCTTGAGTCATCGTCGGTCAGCTCGAGCCACAGTCGCACGACCCAGCCGTTCTGCTCGGGGTCATTGGCCTGGTTGTTGTTGTCGAGGTGCAGGCCCCACCGGCACTCGCGCAGCGAGTTGGGGGTCATCCGCAGCAGCTGAACGCGTCCGAAGCGGGCACCGATCGACTCGACCCAACTCACGATCGTCGGGCATTTCTTGGCATTCTCGGTCCAGATGCCGTCGAGGTCCGGCTTACCGTAGGCCCAGAACCCCTTGAGCTCGAGCTCGCCGTTCCCCGACGTGATCGGCGCGAACGTCGTCGCCGCGTCGGTGATGTACGTCGTGTAGGTGAGATCCTCGTACTCGTGCCTGGGGATCTCAGGCCCGTCGTACTTTTTCAGGGGCAGATAGCCGCCATTGGCCTCGAGCCTCGGCATCCGGTAGTGCGGCGTCTGACGCTGGGTGAGCGAAGGCCGGCGAATCCCGGTCGCGTAGAGAATGCGCTTCGTATGCTCGTTCTTGAGGGCTGAGGTGAGAGTGGACACGGGCTCCGATGGGTCGTTTGCGCACTGATCAGCCACATTCTCGCATCGGCGCCGGTCACGACGTCCGGGGCCCCGCCTAGCCTGCCGTGCCACGACCGCCGTACACGATTGACACGGATTTGTTCGGCTTCGGTGACGAATGCGTCTTGTTCTGTTAGAGGCGCTGGATCTAGCTTGCTGTTCCGTCCGCCATCCGTCCTACCGTGGGCGTTCAAAGTGTGTGAACCAAGGAGCCGAACCCAGAAATGAGTGAGCACGACAAAGGCGTGAAAGGGGTGTCTGACCCAAAATCAGACGCGAAGCGTCAAGCTGCCCTCCAGGGCGCGCTGACCCAGATCGATCGGCAATTCGGCAAGGGCACGGTCATGCGAATGGGCGATCCCGGCGCGCGCGTCGCTGTGGACGCGATCCCCACCGGCGCACTGTCGCTCGACCTCGCACTGGGGATCGGGGGTGTCCCCCGTGGGCGCATCGTCGAGATCTTCGGCCCCGAGTCCTCCGGCAAGACGACGCTGGTCTACCACATCGTGGCCGAGGCGCAGAGGCTCGGCGGCGTGTGCGCGTTCGTTGACGCCGAGCACGCGATGGATCCGCTGTACGCCCAGCGGATCGGTGTCGACATCGACGAGCTGCTCGTCTCCCAGCCCGACTATGGCGAGCAGGCACTCGAGATCGTCGACATGCTGATCCGTTCTGGAGCCGTCGACGTCGTGGCGGTCGATTCGGTCGCCGCACTCACGCCCCGCGCCGAGCTGGAGGGCCAGATGGGGGATCAGATGGTTGGTGCCCAGGCACGGATGATGTCCCAGGCGATGCGCAAGCTCGCCGGCAATCTCAACCGTGCCCAGACCCTGTGTGTGTTCACCAACCAGATCCGGGAGAAGGTGGGCGTGATGTTCGGCTCGCCGGAGACGCAGCCCGGCGGTCGCGCGCTGAAGTTCTATTCGTCCCAGCGACTGGACATCCGTCGGATCGAAACACTCAAGGACGGAACCGAGGCGGTCGGCAACCGCGTGCGGGTCAAGGTGGTCAAGAACAAGGTCGCGGCGCCGTTCAAGCAGGCCGAGTTCGACATCGAGTTCGGTAAGGGGATCTCGACCTCCGGATGCCTGATCGACCACGGGATCGAGCACGACATCATCACCAAGTCCGGCTCGTTCTTCTCCTATGACAACGAGCGGCTGGGCCAGGGACGTGGCAACGCGAAGGCGTTTCTCGATGAGCATCCTGAGATGGCCCGGGAGATCGAGACGAAGATCTATGCCGCGCTGGGGCTGAGTCGCGACCTCGTCAAGCCGATCGAGCATGAGGAACCGCCGCTCGCGGCGGTGGAGCCCGTGCATTCCTCTGGCGATCGGGCGGCGTAGCTAAAGGGCCCGACCCGGTTCAAACGGTCGGGGGTCTGAGCGTGCTTGATACCGACGACCGCCTCCAGCGAGCGCTTGAGCTCTGCTACCGCTACCTGAATCGCTGCGATCGCACGGTCAGCGAGATCCGCCGCCATCTGGAGCGAAGCGAGGTCGAGGCCGAGACGCTGGAACGCACGATCGAGGCGCTTACCGACCAGGGCTACCTCGACGATGCCCGCTTCGCGCGCCAGTTCGCCGCCGACAAGCGTGAGTTTGAGCGGTGGGGAAGCGATCGGATCCGACGCGGCCTGCTCTCGCGCGGCGTCGACCGCGAGCAGGTGCAGACCGCGCTCGAGGAGTCGGCCGGCGGCGAATCAGAGCTCGATCGGGCGTTAGGTTTGCTGAGCCTCCGCTTTCCCTCCGCGCCGCAGGACCGTCGTGAGCGCGATCGCGCGCTCGGCGTGCTGCTGCGCAAGGGCTATGACATCGAGCTCGCGCTCGATGCGATGAGCGCACACGCGCGAGGGGAGTGACGCCTGGCAATCCGGTTTGCGCCCACCACCGCCCGGTACTACGATAACCAGAGCGAACGAACGGCCTCCGGGCCGCAAAAACACCAGCAAATTTCCCTATATCCCGGATTCTGGACTCAGCGTTGACGGCAAACCCCAACGGGCCGCCTGGCCGGCCCAGACCAGTCCCTAAAACTCCCAGCTAGTCGCCGCTCAACGGCGAACACCGTCGCCTGGGTTGGTATCCGTTCGTGCGCTCCGCGCGGGCCGCTCGGTCGCTCCCAAAAAGCAAAGCAGTGAACGGATCCGGGTCTCTCCGGCCCGCGATGAGAGGAACGACCATGGAAATCATCGGTGCCGCAGCGCTAATCGCGGTCGGAATCGTGGCCGCTGCGGTTGTGTACAGCCGCACGCACGCGCGTCCCGCGGTCACGCAGGCGGAGACCGTGGCCGTCACCACGACCGCGCTGGAATCCGCGCTGCCCGAGCGTTCCGCTGCGCTCGCCCGTCGCGAGGACGCGCTCGCGCGCCGCGAGACCGAGCTCGAGCAGGAACGCAAGGCGCTCGCTGACAGCCAGCACGAGCTTGAGCGGGCGCTGGAGCGGGTATCGGGCCTGTCGGCGGCCGGGGCCAAGCAGTTGCTGCTGAAGGAGATCGAGGACCAGGCCCGGCACGATGCGGCGCGCCGCATCCGCCAGATCGAACAGGAGACCAAGCGCGAAGCCGAGCGTCGGGTCAGGAACATCCTGTCCGTTTGCATGCAGCGACTCGCCGCCGGCCACGCCGCGGAGACGACGGTATCGGTCGTCCAGCTCTCCGCCGACGACATGAAGGGCCGGATCATCGGTCGTGAGGGTCGCAACATCCGGGCGCTCGAGAATCTCACCGGCGTTGACTTCATCATTGACGACACGCCGGGGGCAGTGGTGCTCTCGGGCTTTGACGGCGTCCGCCGCGAGATCGCCCGGCTGACGCTCGAGAAGCTGCTCCAAGACGGTCGGATCCACCCGGCCCGGATCGAGGAGATGTACTACCAGGCCAAATCGGAGCTGGAGAGCCATATCGTCCAGCTCGGGGAGCAGGGCGTTTTGGACGCGGGCGTGCAGGGAGTGGACCCCGAGCTGATCAAGCTGCTCGGACGGCTGAGGTTCCGCACCAGCTACGGGCAGAACGTGCTGGCGCACTCGATCGAGGTGGCACGGCTGGCGGCGATGATGGCCGAGGAGCTGGGGGCGAGCCCCAAGACGGCCCGGCGAGCGGCGCTGCTGCACGACATCGGCAAGGCTGTGACGCACGAGATCGAGGGTCCGCATGCGCTCGTCGGCGGCGATCTGGCACGCAAGCACGACGAGTCTGAGGCGGTCGCCCACGCGATGGAGGCGCACCACAACGAGGTGGAGCCGCAGACGATCGAAGCGGTGATCGTGCAAGCCGCCGACGCGCTGTCCGGGGCTCGCCCGGGGGCCAGGGGCGAGTCCCTGGAGCAGTACGTCAAACGGCTGCGCGACCTCGAGCACCTCGCGGGCCGGCACAAGGGTGTCGACAAGGTGTACGCGATGCAGGCCGGGCGCGAGGTCCGCATCATGGTCGCGCCCGGGGACATCGACGATGACGCCGCGACGATGCTCTCCTACGAGATCGCACGCGAGATCGAGAAGGAGCTGGAGTACCCGGGACAGATCAAGGTGACCGTGATCCGGGAGTCTCGCGCGGTTCAGTACGCAAAATAATCGGGCAGGTCGAACGCCTGCTTGCCCCAGTCGACCCTTGTCCGCCGCCAGCCGGAGAAATCTTCGATTTCTCCAAGGCAAAGGCCGCCAGGCCTTTGCCCGCCGCCAGCCGGAGAAATCTTCGATTTCTCCAAGGCAAAGGCCGCCAGGCCTTTGCCCGCCGCCAGGCCTTTGCCCGCCGCCAGGC
>Ga0209839_10000441_pt1 | contig 21064 bp, 24 predicted proteins | sample OrgsoiDNA2013050_FD_185800 | JGI IMG/M metagenome (GOLD analysis project Ga0209839, IMG submission 185800) | Permafrost soil microbial communities from the Arctic, to analyse light accelerated degradation of dissolved organic matter (DOM) -... | ecosystem: Environmental > Terrestrial > Soil >... | reverse complement strand
TGGCCATCTCGCCCTCCCGCCGGTCAGGAGGCTTCCGGCCCGATGACCGACAGGTCGTCGGGCGAGTCGGGATCGTCCAGGGCGGCGAGGATGGCCGACGCGGTCCAGTCGGGTTCGAGGACCTCGTGGCGGAGGTGGCCCTCGGCGGCCCACTGCTCGAAGTAGGTGGCGAAACGGTCGGGGTCCCACCCGTCGGCGAATGAGGTGGCCGTGGGGCCCACCGCCACCCTGATGGTGCGCACGCCCTCCGCTTCGGCCCGGAGCCCCAGAGCCAATTGGTTCAGGCCGCCCTTGGAGGCGGCGTAGGCCACCAGGCCGGGCCACGGGGTGTCGACCGAGCTCGAGGACAGGAGCACGACGGCCGAATGACCCCGATGTCGGTCCAGGTGGGGGAGGGCGGCGCTCACCACCAGGGCGGCGCCGACCAGATTGGTGGCCAGGATCTCGTGCCACTGCGTGGCGGTGGTCGAGGTCAAAGAGCCCAGCGGGGCCGTGCCGGCCGCATAGACGATCGTGTCGAGCCCCCCGTGCCCCTCCAGGAAGGCCGCAGCGGCGGCCACCACGGCGTCGCAGGAGTCGGGGTCCGACGTGTCGCAGGCCAGGGCCAACGCGGGCGGCGCTGCCGACGCCGACGCCGATGGCGACCCCGACGCGGACGCCGGCCGGTGGCTCCCGGCGATCACCTCGTCGAGGAGCGCTCGGCGCCGGGCGGCCAGCACGACGGCGTCACCCCGAGCCAGGCATTGGGCGGAGAGGGCACGACCGATTCCCGACGACGCGCCGACGACGAGGATGCGCCGCAAAGCGCCCTCAGCTCAGTTGGAGGGTGTGCCGGCGCTGCCGCTGCTGGCGGCGTAGCCGCGGCGGATCGGCTTGGTGACCTTGCCGGCCCGGATGCACGAGGTGCACACGTGCAGCCGCTTCGGTGCACCGTTGACCAGGGCCCGCACGCGCTGGATGTTGGGATCCCACCGCCGCTTGGTTCGCCGGTGGGAGTGACTCACGTTCATGCCGAACGAGGGTTTCTTGCCACAGATATCGCACACTGCTGCCATTGGGTAGACCTTCCTGAGGGTGGCCGCGGTGTCCTCACCAATCAAGCCGTCCGGAACGGCGCAAAGGTTAGCATCCCCAACCATGACCTCCCTGGCGGTAGTGGACGCAGACGAACTGCGTGCGGTGATGGGGGGATTTCGTGACGGCCTGCGACTGCACCAGGCCGACATCAACCGCCTGAATGTCTATCCCGTGCCCGACGGCGACACGGGCACCAACATGGCCCTGACGCTCGAAGCCGTGGTCACCGAGCTGGACCAGGTCGACGCCGGGGCCGGCCTGCCCGCGGTGTGCCAGGCCATCGGTCACGGCTCGCTCATGGGCGCCCGTGGCAACTCGGGGGTGATCCTCTCCCAGCTCCTGCGGGGGATGACCGAGCGGATGTCGGGGGCGGCCGACACCGGCGTCCAGGCCGAGGTGCTGGCCGACGCCTTGGGTCATGCCGCCGAGCTGGCCCGAAAGGCCGTCGTGCGACCGGTCGAGGGGACCATCTTGACCGTGGCGTCGGCCGCCGCCGAGGGGGCGGCCAGGGCGGCCAAGGAGGCCGGTGCGGACGGTGCGTCGTTGCTGAGCGTGATCGAGGCGGCCCATGCCGCGGCGGCCGAGGCCCTGGCCCGCACGCCCGAGCAGTTGCCGGTGCTGGCCCGGGCCGGCGTGGTCGACGCCGGGGGCGCCGGCTACCTGCTGCTGCTCGATGCGCTCTGGCTCGTCGTCGGCGGGCGGCCCCTCCCGGAGCCGTCGGAGACGCCGATCGAGGTCGACCTCTCACAGCTGGGAACGCCGGTCGGGGCCGCAGCCGAGGGAATAGGCGAGGGACTAGGCGAGAGAATCGGCGATCACGCCGTCGGGGACCTGCGCTACGAAGTGATGTACCTGCTCTACGCGCCGGACGACTCCATGGACGACTTCAAGGAGGTGTGGGCCGGCATCGGCGACTCCATCGTGGTGGTGGGGGGCGAGGGGCTGTGGAACTGCCACATCCACACCGACGACATCGGGGCGGCCATCGAGGCCGGTGTCGACGCCGGGCGACCTCAGCGCATCCGGGTGACGGATCTGGCCGAGCAGGTGGAAGAGGAGCGTTGGGTCCGCGAGGGCGCCGAGGCCCCCGGGGCCGGGCCCAGCATGGAGCCGACCGGGCCACCGCCGCGGACCGGCGTGGTGGCGGTGGTGACCGGGGACGGGATCGGGCGGATCTTCCGCTCCCTCGGCGTGTACCACCAGGTGGTGGGCGGCCAGTCCATGAACCCCTCCACGGCCGACCTGGTGGCGGCGGTCGAGGCGACCGGGTCCGACGAGGTGGTGATCCTGCCCAACAACAAGAACATCCGGCCCGTGGCCGAGCAGGTCGACGGCCAGTGCGGCAAGACGGTGCGGGTGGTGCGCACCGGGAGCATCGTCGAGGGGTTCGCCGCCCTGTTGGCCTACGACCCGGCCGCCGACGCCGCGGTCAACGTGGCCACCATGGGTGAGTCGGCGGCCCGGGTGGTGCCGGCCGAGATCACCCAGGCCGTGCGCGACACGACCACCGACGCCGGGGAGGTGCGTGAGGGCGATTGGATCGGCGTGTCGCGCGACGGCGTGATCTCGATCGCCGACTCGGCCGTGATGGCGACCCGTCTGCTGCTGAGCCGCCTGCTCGAGCCGCAGCATGAGCTCATCACCCTGATCGAGGGGGAGGGGGCCAAAGCGGGCGACACCCGACGGATCAGCGAATGGCTGAGCGAGGAGTATCCCGACGTGGCGCTCGAGGTCCACCACGGCGGCCAGCCTCTCTACCCGTATCTGCTGGGCCTCGAGTAGGCCGGCCCGTTGGTGGTGTCCTCCGCTCGGACGCTCCGGGATTTGAGCCTTCGGCCGGTGGACGTGCTCGACACGGTCTCGGCCCGCAAGGCGGGCCAGTTGGCCGAATGGGGGGTCGAGTCCGTGTTCGACCTCTTGACCACGTTCCCGCGCCGCTACATCGACCGCACGGCGCAGGCCGACGTGTCGGGCCTCGAGGTGGGGGCCCCGGCCGCCGTGCTGGCCGAGGTGGTGCGGGTGCGGTCGCGCCGGGCCCGCAACGGGCGCATGGTCGTCGACCTGTCCGTGCGCGACGACACCGGCACCCTGGGCGTGGTCTTCTTCAACCAACCGTGGCGCTCCCGCCAGCTGGCCGAGGGGACCGAGGCCATCTTCTGGGGCAAGGTCGGCGAGTACCGTTCCCAGCGCCAGATGGTGAACCCGGTGGTCGACGTGGTGGCCGGGGTCGATGAGCCGGCCGTGGGCCGCCGGCGCCGCACCCTGCGCATCCTGCCCGTCTACCCGGCGTCGGCCAAAGCGGGCCTGACCAGTTGGGAGATCGGCACCTTCGTCGAGGAGGCGCTGGAGCGCGCCGGCGACCTGGCGGACCCGCTGCCCGAGGAGTGGCGGGCGTCGTTGGACCTGTGGGGGCGCACCGAGGCCTTCCGGACCGTGCACGGACCCGAGACGATGGACGTGGTCGACCGGGCCCGCCGCCGCCTCGTCTTCGACGAGCTCCTGCGACTCCAGCTGGCGCTGGTCCTGCGCCGGCGGGCGTTCGAGCACAACGCCCGGGCCATCCGCCACCAGGTCTCGCCGCTCGAAGTGGCCGGGGCGAAGGACGGCACGCTGGTGGCGCGGTTCCTGGCCGCCCTGCCCTTCACGTTGACCAGAGCGCAACGCCAGGCCCTGGCCGTGATCGTGGCCGACCTGGCCGGGCCGTTCCCCATGCACCGCCTGCTGCAGGGCGACGTCGGGTCGGGCAAGACGGTGGTGGCACTGGCGGCGTTGCTGGGGGCGGTCCAGAGCGGGCATCAAGGAGCATTGATGGTGCCGACCGAGGTGCTGGCCGAGCAGCACGACGCCGCCGTGCGGTCCATGCTGGGCGACCTCGGCGTGCGGGTCGAGCTGTTGACCAGCCGGGTCAAGGGCAAGGCCCGCACCCAGCTGCTGGCCGACCTGGCCGGCGGTGACGTGTCGATCGTGGTCGGGACACACGCCCTGCTGTCCGAAGGGGTCGAGTTCGGCTCGCTCGGCGTCGTCGTGATCGACGAGCAACACCGCTTCGGGGTCGAGCAGCGGGCCACCCTGCGGGCCAAGGGCGACGCCGGAGACCCCGACCTGTTGGTCATGACGGCGACGCCCATCCCGCGGACCGCCGCCATGGTGATCTTCGGCGACCTCGACCTGACCGTCCTCGACGAGATGCCGCCCGGTCGGGCGCCGATCACCACGACCTGGCTGCCGGCGCCCGACGACGAGCACCTGGCCTGGGAGCGGGTCCGCACCGAGGTGGCGGCCGGCCACCGGGCCTTCGTGGTCTGCCCCCTGGTGAGCGACTCACCCCGGGTCGAGGCGCGCTCGGCCACCGAGGAGTACGAAAGGCTGTCGGCGGACGGGGGCGAGCTGGCCGGACTGGCGGTCGGCCTGCTGCACGGGCAGATGGCTCCGGCCGTCCGCGAAGAGGTGATGACCCGGTTCCGGGCCGGTGACGTGGAGGTGTTGGTGGCCACCACGGTGATCGAGGTGGGGGTGGACGTGCCCGAGGCCACGGTGATGGTGATCGAGAGCGCCGATCGCTTCGGCATGGCCCAGCTGCACCAGCTCCGGGGCCGGGTCGGGCGGGGGACCGACCCGAGTTGGTGCTTCCTGCTCGGCGGCCTGAGCACCGACGGCGAGGACAGCCTGGCCGGTGAGCGCCTCGCCGCCGTGGCCGCCAGCAGCGACGGCTTCGCCCTGGCCGAAGAGGACCTGCGCCTGCGCGGTGAGGGCACCCTGCTCGGCTCGCGCCAGAAGGGGCAGACGGACCTGCGCCTGGCGTCGCTGTCGGATCCCGACGACCGGCTCCTCCTCACCGAGGCCCGGCGGGTCGCCGAGGCCATCGTCGGCGAGGACCCGCGGCTCGAAGCGCATCCCCTCCTGCGGGACGAGATCCGGTTGTTCCTGAGCGACGACGAGGGGGAGTACCTCTTCAAGAGTTGAGGGGTCTACCCTGGCCGCGGTGCGGGTCATCGGAGGTCGGAGTCGGGGTCGGCGCTTGTCGGCCAAGCTTCCGGCGGCGGTGCGCCCCACGTCGGACCGGGTGCGCGAGTCGATCTTCGACATCCTCGGGTCCCAGGGCGGGGTCGACGGGCTCTCGGTGGTGGACCTCTTCTGCGGGAGCGGCGCGCTCGGGGTCGAGGCGCTGTCGAGGGGTGCGGCCACCGTCACCTTCGTCGACCAGGACCTGGCGGCGGTCCAGGCGGTCCGGGCGAACCTGGCCGCCGTCGGGCTGGCCGACGAGCCGTCCACCGTGGTCCGGGCCGCCCTGCCGGGCTGGTTGCTCACCGCCCCCACCTTCGATCTGGCCCTGTGCGATCCGCCGTACGACTTCGAGGGTTGGCCGACCCTGCTGAGCGGGCTGCGGGCGGAGGTGGCCGTGATGGAGTCGTCGCTGTCGATCGCGCCCCCCGAGGGCTGGATGGTCACGAAAGAGCGGCGTTACGGCGGTACGCTCGTCACCGTGGCTCATCGCAGCGGATCTGAAGGCACAACTGACAGTGGAACGGGCAGTGGAACCGACGCGTGAGGGCCGGGGCATGAAGGTCGGACTGTTTCCCGGGTCCTTCGATCCCTTTCACAACGGGCATCTCGAGATCGTGGAGCGGGCCAGCCATCTCTTCGACGAGGTGGTCGTGGCCGCCCTGCGCAACCCGCAGAAGAGCTCGGCGCTGTTCGACCTGGCCGAGCGCAAGGAGATGCTCGAGGAGGTGACGGCCCATATCCCGTCGGTCCGGATCGTGTCCGTCTCGACCCTGCTCGTGAACGTGGCCCGCGATGTCGGCGCCTCGGCCATCGTGCGCGGCCTGCGCGCCGTGTCGGACTTCGAGACCGAGATGCAGATGGCCCAGATGAACCACCACCTCTCCGGCGTCGAGACCATCTTCATCCCCACCAGTTCGAAGTACTCGTTCGTCGCGTCGAAGTTGGTGCGCGAGGTGGCGCGCTTCGGGGGCGACGTCTCCGCCTTCGTGCCCAAGGTGGTGGCGACCCACATGGAGGCAAAGTTCAAAAAGGGACCCGGGTCCAACCGTGACTGATCAATTCTTGGAGATCGAGGACCCGGCGCCCGATGCCGATGCCGAGTCCATCATCGGGCAGGTGCTCGAGATCATCAACACGGCCAAGTCCATGCCGCTGTCGTCCTCGGTCATCGTGTCGCGCGAGGACGTGGTGGCGCTCCTCCAGTCGGCCCTCGATCGCTTGCCCGATGAGCTCCGGCAGGCCCGCTGGCTCCTGCGTGAGCGCGAGGAGTTCCTGGCCGAACGCTCCAAGGAGGCCGACGCGTTGATGGAGGACGTGCGGGCCCAGGCCGAGCACATGGTGCAGCGCACCGAGATCGTCCGTCAGGCCAACTCGGTGGCCCAACGCATCCTCGATGATGCCAACGACGAGGCCCGCACCATGCGCCACGAGGCCGAGGACTTCTGCGATCAGAAGCTGGCCGGCATGGAGATCGTGTTGGACCGCCTGACCCGGACCGTCCAGTCCGGCCGTTCCCGACTGGCCGCGGCGCCGGTGGTCGAACCCGAGACCACCCCGGCCGCAAGGACGGAGGAGGACGGCTTCTTCGACCAGGATCTGTCGTAGTGGCCGCTGACACCAACCCCTGGATCGTCCACGTGGCCCGCATGCGGCGCAACGTCGGGGCCGAGTCCCACGAGGTGCGCCGGGGCCACGTCGACGAGGCGGGGCCGCTGGCCGAGGAGGGCATCGATCCGGGTCGGAGCATCGTGCCGGTCGGGGCCGAGGCCGAGTGTGACGTCACGCTGCGGGCCTTCGACGGCGGTATCGCCGCCTCGGGCACGGTCCGGGCGCCCTGGGTCGGTGTCTGCCGCCGGTGCGCCACCGCGGTGGGCGGGGACCTGGTCATTGGCGTGACCGAGCGCTTCGCCCCCGATGCCTCGCCCGACGACGACGAGCTCTACCCGATCTCCGACGACACCATCGACCTGGGGCCGCTGGTGCGCGACGCCATCGTGCTCGAGCTGCCCTCGGCCCCCCTGTGCCGACCCGACTGTCGGGGGCTGTGCCCGCACTGCGGGGCCGACCGCAACGAGGGCGAATGCGACTGCGTCGCCCCGACCGACCCGCGGTGGGCTAACCTCGACGTGCTCCGGTAGCTGAACCCGCCGCACCAGCGCGGCCGGCGCGCCCCCGATTCGAACGTTGGAGACCCCCGATGGCTGTCCCGAAGAAGAAGAAGTCCAAAGCCAAGGGCCGCAGCCATCAGGCCGCCGCCTGGGTCCTGCGTCGCCCGCCTCGCAGCGTGTGCCCCCACTGCCAGTCGGCCAAGACGCCCCACGTCGTCTGCCCCAATTGCGGCTGGTACAAGGGTCGACAGGCCGTCGAGGTCGACTGACTTGAGCCGGCGGGGAGAACGCCCGTCGACCGAGATCCTGGCCACCCTGCCCGTAGCGGTCGACGCTATGGGCGGCGACAAGGCGCCCGGTGACATCGTCGAAGGGGCCCGCCGCGTGTCGATCGAGGACGGCGTGCCCGTCGTGCTGGTCGGCCCGCCCGAACTGGTGGGCGACACCATGGGCCTGGACCTGGAGCCCTGCACCGAGGTCATCGCCATGGACGAGGACCCAGCCGGCGGGGTCCGGCGCAAGAAGGACTCCTCGTTGGTGCGGGCCGCCGAGCTGGTGCGTGACGGGAAGGCTTCGGCCATGGTCAGCGCCGGGAACACGGGCGCCACCATGGCTTCGGCGCTCCTGCGCATGGGCCGGCTGCCCGGCGTGGTCCGTCCGTGCATCGCCACGCCGCTGCCCCGTCTCGGGCGCACGCCAGCCGTGCTGGTCGACGCCGGGGCCAATTCCGAGTGCACCCCGGCCATGCTGGTGCAGTTCGCCCAGATGGGAGCCGCTTACGCCACGGCCCGCTTCGGGACGGGCTCACCCTCGGTCGGCCTTCTCTCCATCGGCGAGGAGGCGACCAAGGGCACGCCGCTGGTCAAGGAAACCCACAAGCTGCTGGCGGCCGAGACCGGCCTCGAGTTCGTCGGCAACCTCGAAGGTCGGGACCTGCTGCCCTCCCCGGCCGATGTGATCGTGACCGACGGCTTCACCGGGAACGTGGCCCTCAAGGCCCTCGAGGGCTCCCTGCGCTTCCTCTTCGACACCATGCTCGGGCTCTTCGGGACCAACGACGAGACCCGTTCGGCGGCCGACGTGCTCCTGCCGTACCTGCTGCCCGTGGCGGCCCAATTCGAGCCGGAGAACACCGGCGGGGCCATGCTGCTGGGGATCGACGGGGTCTGCGTCATCAGCCACGGGTCGTCCACCGCCGTGGCCATCGTCAACGCGATCAAGGTGGCCTACGAATGCGCCACCCGGGGCCTGGTGGACCGGGTGGGCGAGGCGGTTCGTCCGCCGGCCGCCGCCTGAGTCGCCCTGAGTTGGCCGAGTTGGCCTGAGGAGAGGGACCCCCGGCCGCCGAAATCGGGCCGGCACAAATCACGGGACCCCTTAAAGTCCCAGCTCAGAGCGGCTAAATGGGCGGACATGGGTCTGCGCCCGGTAACATGCCCACCGGATCAATCCAATTCCCCCTCGATTCCCCGATTCAGGAGTGCAAGTGCCCGCCGAAACCCACACCAATCAGGGTCCCCTCGACCGCCGGGGGGTATTCGAGCTGATCCGGGACCAGCTGGCCGACATCTTGGAGACCGACCCATCGGCCATCACCGAGGGAGCGTCCTTCGTCGAGGACCTCGACGCCGACTCGCTGGCGTTGATCGAGCTGGTCGAAGCGTTAGAAGAAGAGCTGGGGGAGCGGACCGTGGGGTTCCGCATCGATGATGAAGACCTTGAAGATCTCCGAACCGTCCGAGACGCCGTTGACTACGTCTACGCCAAGCTCGAGGCGGGGTGACGCTGGGGCCGAAGGGGCGGCCGGGCTGGCCGAACGACTGGGCCACACCTTCGTCGACATCGATCTCTTGCACCATGCCCTGGCCCACCGGAGCTGGTGCGGCGAGCAGGAAGGTGGCGCTCCCTCCAACGAGCGGCTGGAGTTCCTGGGCGACGCCGTGCTCGGCCTGGCCGTCGCCCGGTACACCTACGCCACCTATCCGGACTTCCCCGAGGGCATGCTGGCCAAAGTGCGCTCGGCCGTGGTGAACGCCCGCGTCCTGGCCCAGGTGGCCGATCGCCTCGGCGTGGGCGACGAGCTCCTCCTCGGGCGGGGCGAGGAGTCCTCGGGCGGCCGCGCCAAGGCGTCGATCCTGGCCGACGCCTTCGAGGCCATCCTCGGCGCCATCTACCTCGATGCGGGCTTCGACGCCGCCGAACAGCTCGTCCTGCGCGAGCTGCACGATCTGATCGCCGCCGCCTGCCTCGAGCCGGACGACTTCGATCACAAGAGCCGGCTGCAGGAATGGGCCGTCCGCAACGGAGAGGGAACCCCCCGCTACGTCGTCGTCGGCTCCGGGCCGGACCATGACCGGTCCTACGTCGCCGAGGTCTTCGTGGCCGGGACGCGCCATGGAGGGGGAGCAGGTCGCTCCAAGAAGGACGCTGAGCAGGACGCCGCTCGGGATGCCTGGGAGGGTCTGCAGAATGCCTGAGTTACCCGAAGTCGAGACGCTGCGTCAGGACCTGTCGCGCGAAGTGGCGGGCAAGAAGATCAAGTCGGTGGCCGTGGCCAATGGGCGCTCCGTACGCCGCCATGCTTCGGCCAAGCACTTCCGGGCCCCGCTCGAGGGGCGGTCCATCAAGTCGGTGGGCCGGCTGGGCAAGTATCTGTTGATGACCCTCGACTCCGGCGACACGCTGGTGATCCACCTCGGCATGAGCGGCCAGCTGATCCGGGTGAAATCGGTGAAGGACCCCAAGCCGAAGCACACCCATGTGGTGATCACCTTCACCCAGGGGGGCGAGTTGCGCTACGTCGATCCCCGGACCTTCGGCGAACTGTTCGTCTCCACGCCACCGCTCAAGACCGATGGCACGCCGACCAGTCCGGTCTCGGGCACGGCCGGCGGGGACGGGGCGGCCATCCGCAAGGCCATCCCCGAGTTGGCCCACCTCGGGTTCGACCCGATGGAGGACATGATGAGCTGGGACCGCTTCGGTCTCCTGTTGCACCAGCACAAGGCCGGGGTAAAGACCATGCTGATGGACCAGAGCTTCGTGGCGGGCATCGGCAATCTCTACTCCGACGAGATGCTGTACCAGGCCGGCCTGCGCTACGACCGCCCCTCCAACTCGCTGACCGCCACCGAGGTGCGCCGTCTCTACCGCGCCATCGTCGAGACGCTGGCCGAGGCGATCAAGCACCGCGGCTCCTCGCTGGCCGACGAGCAGTACCGGGACCTGTTCGGGGAGCTCGGCGGGTATCAGGGACAGCACCAGGTCTACGACCGCGAGGGCCAGCCCTGCCGGCGCTGCCGCAACGTGATCGTGCGGGTCAAGACGGGAGGTCGCTCGACCTTCTTCTGCGAGCACTGCCAGGTCTGAGCGGGTCGCTCCATGTTCCTCAAGTCGCTCAGCATGAAGGGGTTCAAGTCATTCGCCGATCCCACGGTGCTCGAGTTCGAGCCGGGGATCACCGTGGTGGTCGGGCCCAACGGCAGCGGCAAGTCCAACGTGGTCGACGCCGTCACCTGGGTGCTGGGCGCCCAGGGACCTCGATCCCTCCGCTCGGCGAAGATGGAGGACGTCATCTTCGCCGGGACGTCGTCGCGACCGGCGCTCGGTCGGGCCGAGGTGTCGCTGACCATCGACAACGCCTCGGGCAAGCTCCCAGTCGACCTGGCCGAGGTGACCATCACCCGCACGCTGTTCCGCTCGGGCGACAGCGAGTACGCCATCAACGGCGCCCCCTGCCGGCTGCTCGACATCCAGGACCTGCTCTCGGACTCGGGCGTCGGGCGCCAGCAGCACATGATCATCGGCCAGGGCCAGTTGGACACCGTGCTCAACGCCCGCCCCGAGGACCGCCGGGCCATCATCGAAGAAGCGGCCGGGGTCCTCAAGCACCGCCGGCGACGGGAGCGGGCCGAGCGCCGCCTGGCCGGCACGGCCGAGAACCTGGAGCGCCTGGGCGACCTGGTCCGCGAGGTGCGCCGCCAGATCCGCCCCCTCGAGCGTCAGGCCGCGGCGGCCCGCTCGTACGCCACCGTCGTCACCGAGCTCATGGCGATCCGCCGTTTCCTGGCCGGCACCGAGCTGGCCGAGCTCACCGAGCGGCACCGGACCGCCGCCTCCGACATGCGGATCTGCAGCGACGAGGAGCGCGAGCTCCACGCCGCTCTCGAGCTCCTCGAGGCCGAGGCCACCTCCGCCGCGGCCGAATTGTCCTCCCGCCGGGAGGAGGATCTGGCCAGCGCCCTGGCCGGCGTGCAGGGCCTGTTCGAGCGGGCCCGGGGCCTGTCCGGCGTGCTGCGCGAACGGAGCCGGGCCATCGTGGTCGCCCTGGACGCCAACGCCGATGTCGACGTGGTCTCCACCCTCGAGGCCGAGGCGTCGCGCCTGGCCGGCGAGATCGAGGAGTCGGACACCCTGGCGTCGGCCCTCGAACCCGAGCGCGTCTCGGTCGGTGCCGCCGTCACGGCGATCGAGGTGTCGGAGATCGGATTGCGGCGACGCTGGGCCGACGTGGTGGGCGACGACACGCCCGAAGAGGCCGCAGCGCTGGCGGCGGCCCGCAGCGACGCCGCCACCGACGCCGCCGCCCGGGCCGGCCAGGACCTGGCCGATCTCGACGACCGCCTCGGTGACCTGGAGCAGCGGCATGCCGCCGCCGCGGTCAAGGCGGACCTCCTGGCCCAGGAGGCCGGCGGCCTGGACGAGACCACCATCCGCCTCGACGCCGACGTGGCGGCGCAGACGGCCGGTCTGGAGGACGCCGCCGAGCGGGCCACCCTGGCCGAACGGGCCGCGGACAAGGCGGAACAACTCCGCTACCACACTGCCGCCCGGGCCGACGCGCTCGAGCGGGCCTGGCGGGACATGCAGGGTGCCCACGGGCGCGAGCTCCTGCGCAACGTGGACGGCGTCGTCGGATCGTTGATGGACCTGGTCGAGCTGGACCCCGGCTGGGAGTCGGCCTTCGAGGCCGCCGCCGGCGCTGGGATGGCCGCCGTGGTGGTGGACAGCCGCCGTTCGGCCCATCAGGCCCTCGACACGTTGCGCGCCCAGGGGGTGACCGGAGCCGTCCTGACACCGCGCGACGCCACCAGCCCGGGCCACGAAGTGGCCCTCCTTCCGGCGGGGAGCCAGGCCCAGTGGGTGCGCCGCCACGTCCGGGCCCGGGCCGGCGGTGCCGTGGCCGAGTCCGTCCTCGATGCGCTGGTCGGGCGGGCCGTTCGGGTCGACGGCTGGGACGAGGCCATCGATCTCTCACTCGAGCGCGACGACCTGGTCGTCGTCACTCCCGAGGGGGACCGCTTCGCCGCCTCGGGCTGGCGGGTGCGCTCGCAGAGCAACGTGGTCACTGCGGCCGTCGTCGAAGAGGCGCAGCAGCGGGCCGACGCCGCCGCCATCGCCGCCGACGCCACCCGGGCCGAGTTGTCGGTGTCCCGGGCCAATCTGGCCCGGGCCCAGGACGGCCGGGCTGCCGCGGTGCGGGCGGCCGACCGCCAGGCGTCACAGCGCACGTCGACGGTGGCCGATGTCGACCGCACCGCCGCCGAGCAGCGCCGGCTCGGGGACGAGCTGGTGGCGGTCCGCCAGCGTCGCGCCGCCGCGCAGCAGCGCCTGAACGAGGCGGACGCCGAGGTGCAACGCCTGAGCACCGTCCTGCCCCAGCTCGAGGAGGCCGCCGCGGCCTGGCAGTCCCTGGCCCATCGACGGAACGAGACCAGGGCCCTGCGCCAGGACCTCGAGGTGCGCCACGCCGGGCTGGTCGAACGCCGCCGGATGCTGGCCGACCGGGCGGCTGAGGTCGAGCGCCGCTTGGCCGGGCACGCCGACGAGCGGGCCACCGCGGCGTCCCGGCGCCTACGCCTCGAGGCCGAGGGGGCGACCCTGACCCGCCTCGAGGCCCTCGTCGAGGGCGAGCGGGACCGTCTCGAGACCATCCTCAGCGCCCTCCGCAGCGACTACAAGGACCAGGTCGACGCCGTCCGGGCCGGCGGTGAACGCCTCGAGCAACTGCGCCAGGACCGCCACACCACCGACCAGCGCCTCGAGGCGGTCCGCACCCGCACCCGGGCCCTCGACCTCGAGACGAACGAGGTGACGCTGCGCCTCGAATCCCTGCACGAGCACATCGAGCGCGACCTCGGAGTGACCCCCGACGAGGTGGTCGGCCTGGCCGTCCCCGACGTGCCGGAGAACACGACGCATCAGCACTACGCCGCCGAGCTCGAGCGCAAGCTCTCGGCGCTCGGCCCGGTCAACCCGCTGGCCCTCGAGGAGCTCTCCACGCTGGAGGAGCGGCACAAGGAGCTCGAGGTGCAGGTGGACGACGTGCGCGGGGCCCGCCGGGAGCTCCACGAGGTGGTGCGCACGCTCGACGAGGAGATCATGACCTCCTTCGCCGCCGCCGCGGCCGACGTCAACGAGCACTTCTCGACCCTGGTCGCCCTGCTCTTCCCCGGCGGGACCGGGCGGCTGGTCCTCATGGAGCCCGACGACCTGCTCAACACGGGCGTCGAGATCGAGGTGCGCCCAGCCGGGCGCAACGTCCGCCGGGTCTCGCTGCTTTCGGGTGGCGAACGTTCTATGGCGGCGCTGGCCTTCCTCTTCGCCGTCTTCCGCAGCCGGCCCTCGCCGTTCTACCTGATGGACGAGGTCGAGGCCGCCCTCGATGACGTCAACCTCAACCGCTTCCTCGGCCTGGTCCGCCAGTTCCGTCACGAGGCCCAGCTCCTGATCGTCACCCACCAGAAGCGCACCATGGAGACCGGCGATGCGCTCTACGGCGTGACCATGGCGCCGGGCGGATCGTCCCAGGTGGTCAGCCAGAAAGTAGAGCGCGAGACCGAGAACGAACCGGCGTGACCGCGCTGCTGATCGCGGTTGCGTTGGCCGTGGTGGTCCTCCTGGGGGCCGCGCTGATCCTCGTCAGCCGATCCCGGCGTGGTTCGGGTCGACTTCCCGAGACACCCCCGGCCCCGGTGGAGGAAGCCCCGCCCCAGCCCTTCCTACGCCCTGAGCCTGAACCCGAGGTTGAACCCGAGCTCGAGCCGGCAGCCGAGGCCGCGCCCGAGCCCGCAGCCCCGTCCTACCGCAGTCGCCTGGGCGGCGTCCGGGGCCTGTTCAGCGGGGCCGTCACCACCTTGCGCTCGGGGAGGATCGACCCCGCCACCTGGGACTCGCTCGAGGAGGCCCTGATCCGGGCTGACGTGGGCGTCAAGACCACCAACGCCCTGCTGGCCGAGCTCCGAGGACGGGTCGAGGCCAAGGAGATCGCCGGCGGGGGCGATCTCCTGACCGCCCTGGGCCAGGGCATCAGGACGCTGCTCGACGTGCCCGATTCACGGGCGCTGCACTTCGAGGGCCGTCCCGGTTCCACCGACGTCTGGTTGATCGTCGGGGTCAACGGCGTGGGCAAGACCACCACCATCGGCAAGCTGGCCCGCCAGCAGTCCGCCGACGGCCGTTCCGTGCTCCTGGCGGCCGGGGACACCTTCCGAGCCGCCGCCGCCGACCAGCTGGGCCTGTGGGCCGAGCGGGCCGGAGTCGACATCGTGCGCGGCGCCGAGGGGGGCGACCCCAGTGCCATCGTGTTCGACGCCGTGCAGCGGGCCCACGCCCGGGGCAACGACCTGGTGCTGGCCGACACGGCGGGCCGGCTGCACACCAAGGTGAATCTGGTCGAGGAGCTCAAGAAGATCCGGCGTGTGGCCGGCCGTGAACCGGGCAACGTGACCGAGGTCCTCCTGGTGCTCGACGCCACCACCGGGCAGAACGCGCTGGTCCAGGCCCGACAGTTCACCGAGGCGGTCAACGTCACCGGGATCGTGCTCACCAAGTTGGACGGCACGGCCAAGGGTGGGATCGTCATCGCCGTCCAGCGCGAGCTGGGGCTGCCGGTCAAGTTGGTGGGCCTGGGCGAAGGGCCGGACGACCTGGTGGCCTTCGACCCCGACGCCTTCGTCGACGCCCTGCTCGACACCGACTGATTCCCAGGCGACCGGCCCGGGATTCCCGGCCGGCTCAGGACTTCCAAGGCAGACTCAGGACTTCCGAGGCGGGCTCAGGATTCCTCGTCCGAGTCGGGCGGCGAGTCGAGGTACGCCTCGGTCAGCCAGCCCAACAGCTGGTCGTCCAGATCGTCGGGACTCCGCAGGTTGGCCACATGGTGGTAGCGAGCCCCGTACGGCTGCACCTTCCGGGTGATGGTGCGGTGCGCCACCGGGCGCCTCAGCGAGAACGACAGCGCCTCCCACTGGGTCAAGGGCCGCAGCTGGGCGAACGAGCGGGCGCGCTTCAAGAAGATGCCCACCGATACCGGCTCGACGTGGACCTCGCCGACCGTGTCGAGATGGCGCATGACCGCCTCGAAGATGGGACGTTCCCGCTCGGGCCCGGTCGAGAAGTACTCCTCCAGCGACATGGCCGGAGCGCACTCGTGCGACTGGCCTTCGCGGGCAAACCGGCGCTCGCACTTCGGACAGACCCAGGCGGCCACACCGTCATTCTGGCCGCGCCGTCGCCGTAACATGGACTGTGATGGCCGTGCAGCTCAACCACACCATTGTCTGGTGCACCGACAAGCAGCGATCGGCTGGCTTCGCCACGGAGATCCTCGGCCTTCCCCCGGCCGTCCCCTTCGGGCCGTTCATGATCGTCGAGCTCGACAACGACGTCTCGATCGACTTCCATGACGCCGGCCCTGACATCGCGTCGCAGCACTACGCCTTCCTCATCAGCGAAGAGGAGTTCGATCAGGTCTTCTCCCGGGTCACCGAGCGCGGAATCGAGTACTTCGCCGACCCCGGCTGCCGGCAGCGAGGCGAGATCAACCGGCGCGATCGCGGACGGGGCTTCTACTTCGCCGATCCCGACGGCCATCTGCTCGAAGTGCTCACGCGCGCCTACGGCTCCGGCTGAGCGCCCCGCTAGCCTGACACCCTATGTTCGACGCCCTTTCCGACCGCCTGGAGCGGATCTCGACCCGCCTCCGCGGCAAGGGTCGCATCAACGAAGCCGACCTGGACGAGGCTCTCGGGGAGATCCGCACCGCCCTGCTCGAGGCCGACGTCGAGCTGTCGGTCACCCGTCGTTTCACTGACGGCATCCGCCTCCGGGTCAGCGCGGAGTCACTCAACAAGAGCCTGACCCCGGGCCAACAGGTGATCAAGGCGGTGCACGAGGAGCTGGTCGGGGTACTGGGCGGCGAGACCCTCAAGATCTCCTACGCCTCGCGGCCGCCCACGGTCGTGCTCATGGCCGGCCTCCAGGGTTCCGGTAAGACGACGGCCTCGGCCAAGTTGGCCCTGTGGTGGAAGCAGCAGGGCCGCAACCCGCTCCTGGTCGGCGCCGACCTCCAGCGCCCCGCCGCCGTCGAGCAGCTCCGGATCCTGGGCGAGCAGGCCGGCGTCACCGTCTTCAGCCAGCCCGGCGACCCGGTCAGCACGGCCCGAGCCGGCGTGGCCGAGGCCCAGCGCCTCGGCCGGGACGTCTGCATCATCGATACGGCCGGGCGCCTCACCATCGACGCCGACCTCATGGAGGAGATCCGAGGCATCTCGGCCGCCACCGAGCCGCACTACACGTTCCTGGTCATCGACGCCATGATCGGCCAGGACGCGGTGAGCACGGCCAAGGCGTTCCACGACACGCTGGCCCTCGACGCCGTGATCCTCTCGAAGCTCGACGGCGATGCCCGCGGTGGTGCCGCCCTCTCCGTCATGGGTGTGGTCGGCAAGCCGATCGCCTTCGCCAGCACGGGCGAGCGCCTGGCCGATTTCGACCTCTTCCATCCCGACCGCATGGCCGACCGCATCCTGGGCATGGGCGACGTGCTCAGTCTGATCGAGCAGGCGGAACGGACCATGGACCACGACGAGGTGGCCAAAGGCGCCGCCCGCCTCATGTCGGGCCAGTTCACGCTGGAGGACTTCTTGTCCCAGCTCCGGCAGGTCAAGAAGATGGGCTCGATGGGCGGGCTCATGAAGCTCATGCCCGGCATGTCCAAGGAGATGCGCCAGGCCGCCGGCGAGATCGACGACGGCGAGGTCAACAAGGTCGAAGCCATCGTCTGCTCCATGACCCCGGCCGAAAAGGACGAGGTGTCCCTCATCGACGGCTCCCGCCGCAGCCGCATCGCCCGGGGTTCCGGGACGACGATCCAGGACGTCAACACCCTGCTCAAGCAGTTCAAAGAGATGCAGAAGATGATGAAGGGGATGGCCTCGGGCAACATGCCCAATATTCCGGGCATGCCGTCCGCGCCCGGTATGGGCCTGGGTGGCCGCGCCGGCCGGAAGCTGGCCGCCCAAGCGGCCGGAGCAGGCGGTGCCGGAGCCGACTTCGACATGCTCTCCCAGCTCATGGGCGACGCCGCCGACGCGCCGGCGTTCCCGGGCCTCCCCGCCCCGGCCGCCGCCCGGCCCGTGGTCAGCGCCAACAAGGGGACCAAAAAGAAGAAGAAGGGCGGCCGGGTCACCCCGCCGAAAGGCCGGTAGGTCCGGCATCTGTCAGAATGGACGGACAAAGTCCAGATGATGGAGGAAATAGTTCGTGGCAGTGAAGCTCCGCCTGGTGCGGATGGGTAAGAAGAAGCAGCCGACCTACCGGGTCGTTGCCGCGGACAGCCGGTCGCCTCGCGACGGCCGGTTCCTCGAGATCGTGGGCACCTACGCCCCCCGGGGCGCGTCGGTGGCCGAGCCCGACGCAGTGATCAAGATCGACAACACCAAGGCCGTGAAATGGCTGGTCAATGGCGCCCAGCCGACCGAGCGCGTGGAGAAATTACTCAAGACCTCGGGCGCCTGGGACGAGTTCACCGCAGCGAGGGCGACATGACCAACTTGTACGAAGCAGGCGACATCAACACCGTCGACGGTGGCAATCAGGCGGACGACGTGGACGACGTCGAGGAGGTTGACGAGATCGACGACGTCGACGAGGGCAACCAGGCCGACGCCGAGCTCGACGGCGGGACCCCGCTCTCCGTGCTGACCTTCCTGGCCCGCTCGCTGTCCAATGACCCCGACGCCGTCGCCATCGACACCGAAGAGCGCCGGGGCGGGATCCGCCTCAACCTGCACGTGGCACCCGACGACATGGGACGGGTGATCGGCCGCCGCGGCAAGACGGCCCAGGCCATCCGCACGCTGGTCAACGTGGCCGGGGCCAAGGATGGCGTGCAGGCCAGCGTCGACATCGTCGACGACTGAGTCCACGTCTGATCTGCTCGCCGTCGGCCGGGTCACCAAGGCCCACGGCCTGCGCGGCGAGGTCGTCGTCCAGCTCTGGACCGACCTGACCGAGAGGCTCGATCCCGGGTCTGTCCTCACCACACCGCGCGGCACCCTCACCGTCGAGCACGCCCGCCCATTTCAGGACCGCTGGATCGTCCAGTTCGAGGGCATCGTGGACCGCTCGCAGGCCGAGCGCATGCGGGGGATCGAGCTGGCGGCGCCCGCCGTCGATGTCCCGGGCAAGCTGTGGGTGCACGAGCTCGTGGGCGCGCTGGTCTCCGACGCCACCGGCACGACCCTGGGCACCGTCCAGGCGGTCGAGCCGAACCCGGCCAGCGACCTCTTGGTGCTCGACGGCGGCGGGCTGATCCCGCTGCGCTTCGTGACCGAGAGTGACGCCGAGGCGGGCACCCTCATCGTCGACATTCCCGACGGTCTGCTCGACCTGACGTGAGGATCGGCGTCTTCACGCTCTTCCCCGAGGCCATCACCTCTTACTGCGCCACCTCCATCCTCGGTCGGGCCCAGGATTCGGGCGCCCTGTCGGTCGACGTGCACGACCTGCGCGACGGGGCCGGGGACGCCCGCCGCACGGCCGACGACAGTCCCTTCGGTGGTGGGGCCGGCATGGTGCTGATGGCCGAGCCGGTCTTCCGCGCCGTCGAACAGGCGGCCGACGTCCCCCGTCCGCTGCTGCTGCTGGCCCCCGCCGGCCGGCGCTTCGACCAGTCGGTGACCGAGGAGCTGGCTGCCCTCCCCGGTGGCTTCTCCCTGCTCTGCGGCCGTTACGAGGGGGTGGACCAGCGGGTGAGCGACCATCTGGTCGATGGTGAGCTGTCGGTGGGGGACTTCGTGCTGGCCGGCGGGGAGCTGGCCGCCCTGGTGGTGATCGAGGCGGTGGCCCGGCTGCTGCCGGGCGTCCTGGGCAACGAGGGGTCGGCCGCCGAGGAGAGTTTCGCCTCGGGCCTGCTCGAGTACCCCCACTACACCCGCCCGGCCGAATTCCGGGGCTGGGAGGTGCCCGCGGTGCTGCGATCGGGCGATCACGCCGCCGTCCGGGCCTGGCGGCGGGCCCAGTCGCTCCTGCGTACGGCCGAGCGGCGGCCCGACCTCCTGGAGGTCCTGGTCAGCAGCGGTGCCCTGAGCGACCACGACGTGCGTGTCCTGGCCGAGCACGGCTACCATGTTCCGTCCGGCACTGAGCCGGACGCCACGTAAGGACGCCCGCAAATGCACCCCACCGAAACGATCGATCGCGACAGCCTGCGCACCGACATCCCCGACTTCCGACCCGGCGATACGGTCAAGGTGCACGTACGGGTGGTCGAGGGCACCCGCGAGCGGGTCCAGGTCTTCCAGGGCGCGGTCATGCGGCGCCAGGGCGGGGGAGTCCGTGAGACCTTCACCGTGCGCAAGGTGAGCTTCGGTGTGGGCGTGGAGCGGACGTTCCCCATGCACTCGCCCACCATCGCCAAGATCGAAGTGACGACCCTGGGCGATGTGCGCCGGGCCAAGCTCTACTACCTGCGTGAACGCTCCGGGAAGGCGGCCAAAATCAAGGAGCGTCGGACCGCCAAGCCGTAGGGCGCGCCATGAGCGAGGAAGACCTCGAACGCTACGAGGCCGAGATCGAACTCGGGCTGGTGCAGGAGTACCGAGCCGTCCTGCCGGTGTTCGCCTATGTGATCGAGACGGAACGCCGCTTCTACCTGGCCAACGAGGTCTCGGTGACCGTCCGTTCCGACACCACGCCGGCCTGCGTGGAGCTCGAGCTGCGTGACGCCTGGGTGTGGGACATGTACCGCCCGGCCCGCTTCGTCCCCTCCGTGCGCGTGATCACCTTCCGCGACGTGAACATCGAACGCCTGCCCGAGCAGGACCTCTAGAAGCCCATTTAGAAGCCGACCGCGTTCGGGTCAGAGGGTGGAGATCAACCCGCCGTCAATGGTGAAGTCGGCACCGGTGATGTTCTCGGCGCGGTCACTGGCCAGAAAGACGATCAGATCCGCCACCTCCTCGGGTCGGGTGAACCTCCCGGTAGCCGAATCGTTCACCGCCCGATCGGCGATCGCCTCGGGATCGCCTCCGGTCGCCCGGGCAATCGTCTCGGCCACCCCGCCGTCCCCGAGCCAAAGCGCCGTCGACACCGGGCCCGGACTCACCGTGTTGACCCGAATGTGGTGGGGCCCGAGCTCCTTCGACAGCGACTTGCAGAAGTTGGCCAGGCCCGCCTTGGAGGCGCTGTAGTCGATGACGGCTGGGTCCGGCAGGAAGGCGTTGACCGAGCTGGTGGCGACGATGGTCCCGCGCCCGGCCTCGAGCATGACGGGCAGGGCGGCTCTGGTCGTCCGCACGGCTGACATCAGATTGAGCGTGAGGGAGAACCACCACTGCTCGTCCGTGACGCTCAGGAAGCCATCGAGTCGGGGGGTGACGGCGCCGACGTTGTTGACCACGATGTCCAGGCGGCCCCGTTCGAGGGCGGCGGCGACCAGTTCGGCCGGCCCGGTTTCGGTGGACAGGTCAACCTCGACGACCTGCACCAGGCCGTTCGTGGCCAGCGCGGAGAGCTCGTCGGTGGTCTGCCGGGCACCCGCCACCACGTGGACGCCCTCGTTCGAAAGGGCGCTGGTCACGGCCAGGCCG
>Ga0209839_10000439_pt1 | contig 21141 bp, 22 predicted proteins | sample OrgsoiDNA2013050_FD_185800 | JGI IMG/M metagenome (GOLD analysis project Ga0209839, IMG submission 185800) | Permafrost soil microbial communities from the Arctic, to analyse light accelerated degradation of dissolved organic matter (DOM) -... | ecosystem: Environmental > Terrestrial > Soil >... | reverse complement strand
GTGCTGGGGGTGTTCACCGGGCAGCTGGGCTTCGAGGATGACGGGCACCGGGGGGCCCGGTCGTGGCTGATGTGGCAGACCCGGGTTACTCAGGGTGCGTCGGGCGGCGCGATCGGCTGGGCGAAGCGGCTGCCCGCGCACCCGCTGGTCGACGCCGCGTTAGCCGCCGGGCGGGTCTCGACGTCCTGGGCGAAGCAGGTCTGCGACTGGTCCGACAAGCTGCCCGCCGGGCGGCGCGGTGCTGCGGACCAGATCCTGCTGGCGGCCGTGGCGGGGGGCGCGGCGCTGGCGGACCTGTCGGGGCTGGCCGAGGAGATGTTCCGCCGGGCCGCCCCGTCCGACCGCGACGACGGCGACCGCGACGGCCCCGACGGTGACAGCAGCGGCGATGAGGACGGCGGCGATGAGGACGGCGCGGGCGGCCTCGGCGGCGGTGCGGGTGATCCCGGTGCCGGAGCGGGTGATCCCGGTGCCGGCGCGAGTGGTGGTCCCGGCGGCGGTGATGACGGGGGGTTCGGTGACCGGTCGCTGCAGCTGGACCTGCATTTCCGCGGCGCTGGGCACCTGCTGGGGGACCTGACTCCCGAGTGCGCCGCCGCGCTGGCCGCGGTCCGGGAGTCGCTCGGGAAGAAGGCCGGCCCGGAGGACGACCGGACCCGGCCCCAGCGTGACCACGATGCCCTCGAGGAGGCGCCCCGCTCGGCCGACCCCGCCGACCTGCCGCCCCGCGTCCTGGCCCGGCTCCAGGACCTGCTGCTGGCCGCCGCCGCCGGCGTGCTGTCCGGGCCGGCCGGGCTGGCCTCGTTCCTGCGCACCGGGCTGCTGGCCGCCGAGTTTCCCCCGGCGGTCAGCCTGCCGCTGGATGTCGGCACCGCGACCGCGACGGTGCCGCCGCACCTGCGGCGGGCGGTGATCGCCCGGGACCGGCACTGCGCGGCGCCCGGCTGCCGGCAGCGTCCCTCGGCCTGTCATGTGCACCACATCAAGCCGCGCTCCCAGGGCGGCGCGACTTGCCTGACTAATATTGTCCTGCTATGTCCGTTTCATTATTTGATCTTGATCCACCGGCGGGGCTGGACGATCAAGCTCAACCCCGACGGCACCACGACCGCCGCCAGCCCCGACCGCACCCTGACCCTGCACAGCCACGGGCCGCCAGAAGCCACCGCGGCGTAAGCCGCCCCGGACCGCCCGCCCCCACGCTCGCCGTCCGATATCGCGATACCCAGCCTGGGTCACCGACTTTTCAAACGCTTGTTAAGGGTGCTGCGTCCGCTGAGGGGCCGGGTGACCCTTCGCTCAGGCGAGCGGCGGGTTGGTCGTTTTCGAGGCCGAGGGCGAGGGGCACGGGGTTACGGCCGGAGACGATGACCTGGACGGCAGCATGAGCGCCGTGCGCGGGTCCTGCACGTGGGTCTGGTACAGCAAGGCCGTTCCCGACACCGGCGTGGCCGCTGAGCCCGTGGCGTCCTGGGCGGTATTGCCGGTGATGGCCGCGACGCTCGTCGACGGGCTTGGCGTAGTTGCCGAGCCGGGGACGGGAGTCGCGGTATCGCTGGTGGTCGGTGTCGGGTCCGTGCTGGGCGACGGATCGGTGCTGGGCGATACCGACACCGGCGGGCTGCTGGTGATCGGCACCGACGGCGTCGTGGTCGCCGGTACGGTCGGCGTGGGCGTGGCGCTGCCCGTCTTCGAGGTCCCGGGCGACTTGCACCTGGAGGACGCCGGGGATGTGACCGACGAACCGCCGGACGGCCCGGGCGAGCTGGCATGTCTGGGGAACTGCGACCCGGAGCCGGCCAGCCCGGACTTGCCTGAGCCGCTACCCGGCCCGGAGTGCTGAGTCCACGGGAAGATCGTGAAACTCGATCCGCTGGAGGAGATGGCCTGCGGCAGCGTCATGATCGCAAAGGCGCCGGCGGCGACCACGAAGATCGCCGTGCCCATGGCGGCCAATGGCCGGAGCCAGCCAAACCGGCGGCCGCCCTGGCCGGAATAAGCGCCCGCGGGCTTGAAGCGGTCGATGACCGGCCGCAAGGCATCCAGCGCGGACTCAATGAAGGGCGCTGCCCATGTCGTGAAGCGCATGGCGGCGTCGGAGTACCAGGCCGAGGCTGACGCGAACGACAGCAGCGGCGGCCCGGATAGCCGCGCCCTGATCCGCTCGAGCCCGTCGCCGGACGGCTCGACGCTGTCGGCGGCAGCGCGCAGGGCGCGGCGGAGCACCTCGTCGTAGTCGCGATTCAGGGCGCTCATGCCTCACGCTCCAGCACGCTGCGCAGGGCGATCATGGCCCTGGCCGTGTGGCTCTTGACCGCGCCCTTGCTGATATTCATGGCCGCGGCGATCTGGGCCTCAGAGAGGTCCCCGTAGTAGCGCAGCACGAGTGCCTCACGCTGCCTCGGCGGCAGCGTCCGGAGCGCGGCCACGACGGCAGACCGCTCCAGCAGGGCAATCGCTCCGTGCTCGGCGCTGGGCATATCCGGCGCTGGCTTAGGCGCGTTACGGTCCACCACGACGCGGTGCCGCAGTACCGATCGGGACCGGTTCACGACCGACTGGCGCAGGTAGGACAGTGCCTTGTCGCTGTCGCGAAGACGGCGCCATCCGCCGTGCATCGCGACGAACGAGTCCTGCACCACTTCCTCCGCAGTTGCGACATCTCGGACCAGCAGGGCCGCCAGGCGCACCAGCGAGCGGTAATGCTCGCTGTAAAGGGCGGTCACCGCACGGTCGGCATCCCACTCGGCGTGAACCGACCCCAGGGCGACATCCGCTACAAGGGTTTCGGTCACGGTAGTTGGACGCTCAGCCATGTCGCTAGGTTCACCTGTAGTCATGGCGGATCCACGTTCACCCGCAGTCATGGCGGACTCACGCCGCCGACTGCTCGGGCGCCGATGTAACTCAACGCTCGCACTTCCCCCCATGCCTGTCCATACCCTGGAACGCATCGCCGCGATTACCGCATGCAACGCACCCGCGGCGACGGAAAGCCAGGAGATGGCGAGACCGTGCACCAGAGGGGTGGTGCATCATGGGTTCGCAGTACTGTCACCATATATGTCGGCGGGGCGCCGGACCGGGCACACGCAATAAGATCCTCCCGTGCCTGAGTGTCTCTTTTGCAGCATCGTCGCCGGTGACGTTCCGGCGGAACGAGTGCTAGACGGTGATCGCACCATTGCGTTCCGTGACATTAATCCGCAGGCGCCCGTGCACGTCCTGGTAGTCCCGCGGGTTCACCTCGCTGACCTAGCCGCGGTCGCCGCGGCGGGCGATGGCCTGCTGGATGAGATGGCGGCGCAGGCGCATCGGGTCGCGGTGAATGAGGGCCTGGCCGCGGCCGGGTATCGGGTGGTCTTTAACACCGGTGCCGACGCCGGGCAGACCGTGCCGCATGCGCACGCGCATGTCCTGGGCGGGAGGTCAATGACCTGGCCACCAGGGTGACGCGGGATGAGCGCGGGCTGAGCGCCAGGTCGGGCGCGGGATGAGCGCTGCCCCGGCGGGCATAACATGGCCAGTGTGCTTGGCATGAGCGCGCGGGCAGGAGTACGCGGGACCGGAGTACGCGGGGTGCGCGCCCGAGCAGGGAAGGGTCATTGACAGACAAATCACGCGAAACGGCCAAGGCTCAGGCTGACGCCGACGGCAGCACTCAGGTCAAGATCGTAGTTCCGGATGACCACTCGATGGTCAGCCTCCTAGGTTCTCGCGACGAGCTGCTGAGCGTCATCGAGAAATCCTTCGATGCCGACGTTCATGTACGCGGCAATGAGATCACCGTGACCGGGCAGCCGCACGAGACCGCGCTGGTGGCCCGGCTTTTCGACGAGCTCACCGAATTGGTCGCCAGCGGGGCCGAGCTGAGCGCGGACGTGGTCGAGCGCAGCGTCTCCATGCTGCGCCGCAAGAGTGGGGCCCGTCCGGCTGAGGTGCTGAACCTGGGCATCCTGTCCTCGCGCGGCCGCACCATCCGGCCCAAGACGCTGAACCAGAAGCGCTACGTCGACGCCATCGACAATCACACGATCGTGTTCTCGATCGGCCCGGCCGGAACGGGCAAGACCTACCTGGCTATGGCCAAGGCCGTGCGGGCGCTGCAGGACAAGGAAGTCAGCCGGATCATCCTGACCCGGCCCGCCGTCGAGGCGGGCGAGCGGCTCGGCTTTCTGCCCGGCACCCTGTACGAGAAGATCGACCCCTACCTGCGGCCGCTGTACGACGCCCTGCACGACATGGTGGACTCGGACTCGATTCCCAAGCTGACCGCGGCGGGGACCATCGAGATCGCGCCGCTGGCCTATATGCGCGGCCGGACACTGAACGATTCGTTCATCATTTTGGACGAGGCCCAGAACACGTCGGCCGAGCAGATGAAGATGTTCCTGACCAGGCTGGGCTTCGGCTCCAGGATGGTGGTCACCGGAGACGTGACCCAGGTCGACCTGCCCGCCGGGCAGATTAGCGGGCTACGCCTGGTGCAGGACATTCTCGAGGGCGTCGACGATGTGTACTTCTCACGGCTGACGAGCCACGATGTGGTCAGGCACAAGCTGGTGGCCGACATCGTGGACGCCTACGAGCGGTACGACGCCCGGCAGGCCGCGGACGGCCCCGGCCAGCTGTCCGGGACCCGCTCGCGGCGCGATAACCGTCGTACCCGCTGACGGGTCGCGGCCAGCACGGTGCTGGCCGGGCTGGCGGCGCCCCGGACCGCCGGGCTCTAGCCGCCAGGCAGCTGAGCCCGCGCAAGTGATCACGCGGTCGGCCCTGCTAACCACAGTGCTGGCTAACCACAGTGCTGGCTAACCACAGGGCCTGGCTAGACAAGGCCGGGCGGGGTAGGACGAATGTGACGGCGGAAGCGACGGGAAACAGGTGAGTATCGAGATCGCCAACGAGTCGGGCGTTGAGGTAGACGAGACGTCCCTGGCCTCGCTGGCCAGGCACGTCCTGGACGGCATGCAGGTGCATCCGCTGGCCGAGCTTTCCGTCCTGCTCGTCGACGAGCAGGCGATGACCGAGCTGCACATGCGCTGGATGGGCGAGCCGGGGCCGACCGACGTGCTGGCCTTCCCCATGGACGAGATCCGGCCGCCCCAGCCGGGCGGTACGCATGCCGATCACTCGACCGCCGAGCCGCCCGAGATCCCCGGTCTGCTCGGAGACGTGGTGATCTGTCCGCAGGTGGCGGCGGTGCAGGCGCAACAGGCCAGCCATGACGTCGGGGACGAGATTAGCCTGCTGTGCACCCACGGCATCCTGCACCTGCTCGGCTATGACCACGGCGAGCCAGCGGAACACACCGTGATGTTCGGCCTGCAGGACAAGCTGCTCGGCACCTGGCGTGCGGCCCGCGACGACGGCCCCGACCCGGCTAGCCCGGATGGTGCTAGCCCGGATGGGCACGAAGGGCCTGGGTGAGGTGCCCATGGGTTGGCTGCTGGTAGCGGCGCTGGCGCTCACGTTGCTGGCTGGCTGGTGCGCGAGCGCGGAGACCGCCCTGCTGCGCGTGTCCAGGGCCGGCGCCAAGGAGCTTGGCCGGTCGCCTGGCGAAGGAGCGGCACCGCTACAGGCTGTGCTGGCGGAGATATCCCGTTATCTGTCGGTGCTTGTCCTGGTGCGGGTAGCGGGGGAGGTATCGGCAACTGTCCTGGTCACAGCCGTCCTCGTGCACTGGATCGCGCCGGATTGGCGGGCCTTCCTCGTCGCCGCCGCGATCATGATCGTGGTTGCCTACATCATCGCCGCGGTCGTCCCGCGCAGCATCGGGCGGCAGCATGCGGTGGGGGTGGCCAGCGCGGCGGCCGTCGTCCTGCGACCCGTGGTTCGCCTGCTCGGCCCGCTTCCGGCGCTGCTGCTGGCGATCGGGAGCGGGCTGAGTCGAGAGGGCCGCGATGGCCCGTCCGGGTCGGAAGAAGAGCTCCGCGGCCTGGTCGACCTGCTCGAGCAGCGCCAGATCATCCAGCCGGACGAGCGGGCGATGATCCATTCGGTGTTCGAGTTGGGCGACACGATCGTGCGCGAGGTCATGGTGCCGCGTACGGACATGGTGTTCGTCGAGGGCGGCAAGACCCTGCGCCAGGCCCTGTCACTGGCGCTGCGCAGCGGGTTCTCGCGTATCCCGGTGGTGGGCGAGAACCTCGATGACGTCGTGGGGATTGCCTACCTCAAGGACCTCGTGACCCGCAGCCACGAACACCGGGAGGGCGAGTCAGTCGAGACCGTGGACTCGGTCATGCGCCCGGCGACCTTCGTGCCGGAGAGCAAGCCGATCGACGAGCTCCTGCGCGAGATGCAGGCCCGCCAGATCCACCTGGCGATCGTGATTGACGAGTACGGCGGTACCGCCGGCCTGGTCACCATAGAGGACATCCTGGAGGAGATCGTCGGCGAGATCGCGGACGAATATGACCGCGAGGAGCCGCCGGTGGAGTGGCTCGGCGAGGGTCAGGCCAGGGTTACCACCCGGCTCCCGGTCGAGGAGCTCGAGGAATTGTTCGACGTCAGCATCGAGGCTGAGGACGTGGAGACCGTTGGCGGGCTGCTGGCCCAGCGGCTCGGCCGGGTACCCATCCCCGGTGCGGTCGCGACGGTCGCCGGGCTCCGGCTTACCGCCGAGAGCCTGGCCGGGCGGCGCAACCAGATCGGGACCGTGCGGGTGGAGCGAATCGGTGCTGATGAAGATTTCACGGCCGTCCAGCCGGTCGGGGAGCGAATCGCGACTGCGGGCGGGGGCGGCGGCCGCGGCGGGAGTGGCGGGAGTGGCGGTACCGGGAGTGGCGGTGCCGGTGGCGCCGGGAGTGATAGCGGCAGCGGTGCTAACGGCGGGCGGGGCAGCGGCGCCGCCGGCCCGGGGACCGGTAACGGCGGCCGGCCGGGCAATGGGCAAGTTCCGGCGGCCCGCCAGGGGCGGCACTAGACTCGGCTGGGTGAGCGAGGCCAATCCCGAGAAGGCCGAGGCCCTGCCAGCGGCAGGGGCACCGGGACCCGAGGATCTCAAGATCATCATGCTGGCCCGGTCCGCCCGCGCCAGGGTAGCGTCCGCCGAGGGCGCAGCGGTCCGGGACGAGACCGGCCGTACCTACGCTGCCGCGGCAGTGGCGCTACCGTCGCTGCGGCTGTCGGCGCTGCACCTGGCCGTCGCGATGGCCGTGTCCAGCGGGGCGTCCAGCCTCGAAGCGGCGGCGCTGGTGAACGACGGGCCAGGGCCCGACCCTGTCGACCTGGCTGTTGTCCGCGATCTCGGCCCTGACGCCGTCGTGTTCCACGCGGCGCCCGACGGGACACTACTCGCCACGCTGCAGGCATAGCCCGATGCGGAGCCGCGGCCGGCTGGCCGGCGCCATGAGGTCCCTGGCAGCCTGAGGCCTGTGGAAGCACGGGGTTCTACGCAAGCACCCGGACATGTGGACGCGCCACCGTCCGCGGAAGCACGACAGTCCGCGGAAGCACGACAGTCCGCGGAAGCGGATTTCATCCGCCGCCATACCCGCCTGATGGCTCCGCCGCTGATCCCGGAAATCGAGCTGCACTTGAGCCGGGACGAGCCGACCGTCCTCTGGGAGCAGACCGAACGCGAGGTCGGCCGCGGCGACCTGCCGCCTCCGTTCTGGGCGTATCCGTGGGCCGGCGGCATCGCGCTCGCGCGCTACCTGCTGGACCACCGCGACCGGGTAGCCGGCGCGGTCGTACTCGATGTGGCGGCGGGGTCGGGCCTGGTCGCTATCGCGGCCGCGCTGGCCGGCGCGGCGCGCGTGGTCGCGAGCGACATCGACCCGATGGCCGTGGCGGCGATCGGGCTAAACGCCGCGGCCAACGGCGTCTGCGTGACCGTGGCGCCCGGCGACCTGCTCACGGCGGGCGCCGCGGCGCCCGCCGTGCTGGCGGGCGAGGGCGGCCAGCCGGGCGCTGACGTCGTGCTTGTCGGCGATGCCTGCTACGAGCGGCGGATGGCCCACCGCGTGCTGGCGTTCCTCGACCGCGCCCGGGCGGGCGGGGCGCGCGTGCTGGTCGGCGACCCCGGCCGGGCCTACCTGCCGCCCGCCCGGCTGCGGGCCGTTGCGAGCTACGCCGTCCCGGTCTGGGCAGGGCTGGAAGACGAGGAAATTAAGCAGACCACCGTCTGGGAGCCTGCCTGATCCGGGCCAGCGGTGCTAGCGGGGGCAGCGGGGCTGGCAGGGGCAGCGGGGCTGGCGGGGCTAGGGGCGTCGGAGGGGCGGTTGCGGTTCTGCTGGGCGCTGCGGCCTGGGGGAGTACCGGGACCGCGGCTCACTTCGCGCCCGCTGCCGCCAGTTCGGCCTCGATTGGTGCGGCCCGGATAGTCCTCGGCGGGGCGATCCTGCTAGCGATGGCCGGCGGCCGGGAGCACCGGGCCGAGCTGCGGGCCATGCTGGCCGCCGGCGGATCTGCCCGGCTGAGCCTCGCCCTGGCGGGTATCGCCGTCGGCGGCTACCAGCTGTGCTTCTTCGCCGCGGTCAGGCTCACTGGCGTGGCCGTCGGTACCGTGCTGGCGATCGGCAGCGCACCGGTGTTTACCGGAATGATCAGCCGCCTGACCGGCGGGCCCGCGCTGACCATCCGCTGGCTGATCGCCACGGCGGCGGCGGTTGCCGGGTGCGGCGTCCTGGTGACCGGCGGCCAGGCGGCGGGCGTACAGCCAGGAGGAGTCGGGCTGGCCCTGCTGGCCGGGCTGTGCTACGCCGTCTACGCGGTGACGGCGGCGCGGCTGATCTCCGGCGGCATCTCCGAGACGACGGTGCTGGGCGTCCTGTTCGGCGGGGCCGCGATCCTGCTGGCCCCTGCCCTGGCGGCCACCTCACCCGGCTGGCTACTCAGCGGCCGGGGCCTGGCGGTGACGGCCTACCTCGGGCTGGTGACCACGGTGCTGGCCTACCTGCTGTACGGGCGCGGATTGCGCACCGTGCCGGCGCCAGCGGCGGTCACCCTGGGGCTCGCCGAGCCCGTGGTGGCGGCCTTGCTGGGCGTGGTCGTCCTGGGGGAGCGGCTGACCGGCCCGGTGGTGGCGGGCCTGGTCCTGGTGGGGCTCGCGATCGCCATCCTGACCACCGGCCGCCAGCCGCGGGCTGATCGAATTAGCAACCCACCGCCCGGCTAGTGGAGAATCGGGACGTGAGATCGCCGCCATCGCCATCGTCAGCCTCGCCCGCGCCGCAGCCGGCAGCCGGGTTCAGGTCCGGTTTCGCCTGTTTCGTCGGCCGGCCGAACGTCGGGAAGTCGACGCTGATGAACGCGCTCGTCGGCAGCAAGATCGCGATCACCAGCAGCCGCCCGCAGACCACCAGGCGGGCGATTCGCGGCATCGTGCATCGCCGCGACGCCCAGCTCATCATCGTGGACACTCCTGGCCTGCACCGGCCGCGGACCCTGCTCGGCGAACGGCTGGACAGCCTGGTCCGCGCGACCCTGACCGAGGTGGACGTGATCGGCCTGTGCATTCCGGCCGGCGAGCGGATCGGGCCGGGGGACAAGTACCTGTCGGCCGAGCTGGCGGGCGCGGGCAAGACGCCGGTGGTCGCGATCGTCACCAAGACCGATCAGGTCGGCCGCGAGCAGATAGCCGGGCAGCTGGCCGCCGTGGCTCAGCTCGGCGACTGGGCCGACGTGGTGCCGGTCTCGGCTGTCTCCGGCTTCCAGCTGGACGTCCTCACCGATGTCCTGGTCTCGCACCTGCCGCAGGGCCGGCCGCTCTACCCGGACGGTGACCTCACCGATGAGCCGGAGCAGCAGCTTGTCGCCGAGCTGATCCGGGAGGCGATCCTGGAAGGCGTGCGCGATGAGCTGCCGCACTCCATCGCCGTCGTCGTGGAGGAGATGGCGCCTCGCGAGGGCCGGGCTGACCTTGTCGACGTGCACGCCGTGATGTACGTCGAGCGCCCCAGCCAGAAGGCCATCGTGATCGGCGCCAAGGGGGCACGGCTGAAGGCCGTAGGCTCCCAGGCGCGCCAGCAGATCGAGGCACTGCTGGGCACCCGGGTCTACCTGGATCTGCGAATCAAGATCGCCAAGGACTGGCAGCGCGACCCCAAGCAGCTACGCCGCCTGGGCTTCTACGACTGATCAGGGAATGCCGCCGGTTCTCCTCGGGCCCAGGTCCAGCTCCCACTCGCGGAACCTCTCGCTGATCCGGTAGCCGAACTGCTCGTTGATGGCGATCATGTGCGCGTTCGCTTCCGCGTTCTCGGTGAGGACGTGGCGGATGCCCGGTTCGAGATCGGCGAGCTCCTGATGCATGGCGACCTTGACCAGGAGCCCGAGCCGCCGGCCGCGGTGGCGAGGGGTGACGACAGTGAGCGCCTGGAACCCCCAGGCCGGGGTAGCGGGGTCCGTGACGACCTGAGTCAGCGCGGCAAGCTCGCCCGTGCGACTCTGCCGGGCCGCGACGGAATGCAGCCGCAGACCCTGCGTCAGGGAACTGTCCTCGGTCTCCCGGACGCGGGCGGCGTCCCACCGCTCGGCCTCCATGGATTCGCTGCGTGGCGCGTCGGACATCGCCGCGACCAGCCGGGCCACCCGCTCGAGGTGCTCGGCAGGCGTCGGTCCCGACCAGGAGAGCAGGCTGTAGCCGGCCGCCGCGGGCTCGGCCGCCGCCCGCAGCCTCGTCAGCAGCGCGGGCAGCTCGTCGTCGATCTGCAGCACCCGCCGAATATTGGCAAGCCCGCCGCGGGCACCGGCTGCCCGCGCGAACGCCTCGCCCGCTGAGCCGTGCCTGGCCTGGCTGCTCAGCAGGGTCCGGCCCGCGCAGCGCGCCTGCGCCGCGCAGTGCGCGAGCAGCGCGGTTCCGAGCCCCCGCCGGCGGGCGGCCGGCGCGACTACGGGCAGGCACACCCCCACCTCCGCGTTCTCTCGCTCGGGTAATTCCAGCAGATAACAGCCGACCGGCTCGCCTGCGTCGGTGGCTAGCCACACCTGGCGCGGATCACCGGTGAAGCCGTGGGCCCACCAGCCGCGGAACCCGCCCGGCGACAGCGGCGGGCCGGCCGGGTCGTCCTGCGGCCGGCCCGCCTCGAAGATCTCGTAACAGGTGCGCAGCCGCTCGCCGTCGGCTCGTGGGTCGAATCGCTCGATACGCATCTGCCCCAGATAACCCCCGAGTACTGCGACTCGCAACGGGTTTACCCGGCGGGCGCCCTTGACGCTCGCTGTTTGCCCGAATCCGCCGCTCATCGTCACCAGACGTGTGATGATCGGCGGACCCGGGCGTTCCGAGGACGGCCTGAAGTTGCCTGGCCGGGCTCGTTGGAGGGGGTACATGTTGATCTTCGGGTTGCGGGTCTGCTTCCGCACCATCGGCCATGGCGAGTTCCATTGCCAGCGGTGTGGTGGCGACCGCCAGTACCGGCACCGGGCCGGACGTCGCTGGTTCCACATTTTCTTTATCCCGGTTGTCCGGCTGGACAAGGTGGGCGAGCACCTGCAGTGCACGGCCTGCGGCGGCCGGTATCGCACGGGGGTACTGGCGGTACCCACCGCCGCGCAGATGGAGGCGGCCCTCCCGGCTGGAACGCTGGCCGCGGCGGCCTGCATGTTGCTGGCCGGGGACCCCGGCAGCGGGCCGGCCCGCCGGCGAGTCGTGGACGCGGTCAGGTCGGCCGGGCTGGCCGGGTACGACGAATCGGCGCTGGACGAGGACCTGGTCCAGGCCGCGGTAAGCGGAGCCGATATCGCCGGACCGCTGAACGCGCTGGCCGCGCAGCTCGCGGTGCCCGCACGCGAGTGGTTCCTGGCCGATGTCGTGCGCATCGGGCTGGCCGACGGGCAGCTCACCGACGACGAGCGGCTCGCCGCCCGGCAGGTCGCGGCGAACCTGGGGCTGACGGCCGCCCATGCCTACGGTGTCATCACGATGACGGAGGAAGGGGCCACCGCCGAATAAGGCGTGGTCCGCCCGTGCGGCGCATCTCGGGCAAGCCGCTCGAGTGCGCGACAATAGCCCGGTGAGCATCTACCGCGACGACGGCATCGTGCTGCGTACCCACAAGCTGGGTGAGGCCGACCGTATCGTCACGGTCCTCGCCAGGAAGTCCGGGCGGATCCGCGCGGTGGCGAAGGGGGTCCGGCGGACGAAATCACGGTTCGGCGCCCGGCTTGAGCCGTTCACCCACGTCGACCTGCTGCTGTACACCGGCCGGTCGCTGGACGTGATTACCCAGGCCGAGACGATGCGGCCGTACGGCGAGCCGCTGGTCAGCGACTACCCCCGGTACACGACGGGGACCGCCATGCTGGAGACCGCCGAGCGGCTCACCCCGGTCGAGAAGGAGCCAGCGCTGCGCCAGTTCCTGCTGCTCGTCGGCGGCCTGCGGGCTCTCGGCGGGGGGCAGCACAACCCGCGCCTGGTGCTCGACGCCTACCTGCTGCGCTCGCTGGCCGTGGCGGGCTACGCGCCGGCCCTGGACGAGTGCGCGGTCTGCGGCACGAGATCCGGTCCTCCCGGCAGCGCGGCCGCGCTGCGCACCTTCGGTATCGCGGCGGGCGGCCTGACCTGCCAGGGCTGCCGCGCGCCGGGTGCCACGACGCCTTCGGCGGCTACGATCGCATTGATGAACGCACTGCTGCGAGGTGACTGGAAGCACGCCGACGCTAGTGAGCGCCGGTATCAGGTGGAGTGCAGCGGCCTGACTGCCGCCTACCTCCAGTGGCACCTGGAGCACTCGATCCGCTCCCTGCGGCATGTGGAGCACGCGTGAGCGCTGGCCCGGATCGCCCGGCCGCGGCGCCGCGCCGGCCCAGCCCGCCGCGACCGCCAGACCCGCACGCGGGCGGCGCCCGGCCGCCCGCCATCCCGCGGGACCTGGTGCCCCGGCACGTGGCTCTGGTCATGGACGGCAACGGGCGCTGGGCCAAGGAGCGCGGCCTGCCGCGCACCGAGGGCCACAAGGCCGGCGAGTACTCGCTCTTCGACGTCATCATGGGGGCTATCGAGCTCGGCATCCCGTACCTGTCGGCTTACGCGTTCTCGACGGAGAACTGGCGTCGCTCGCCGGATGAGGTGCGGTTCCTGATGGGCTTCAACCGGGACGTGATCCGGCGCCGCCGTGACCAGCTCAACGAGATGGGCGTGCGGGTCCGCTGGGCGGGCCGGCGCCCGCGGCTATGGCGCAGCGTCATCTCCGAACTCGAAGACGCCGAGCAGATGACGGCGGGCAACTCGGTGCTGACGCTTCAGTTCTGCGTTAACTACGGCGGCCGGGCGGAGATCGCCGATGCCGCCGCGGCGATCGCGGTGGACGTGGCGGCAGGCCGACTGCGGCCGAACAAGATCGACGAGAAGGTGTTCGCGCGGTACCTGGACGAGCCGGGGATCCCCGACGTCGACCTGTTCGTCCGGTCCTCCGGCGAGCAGCGGATCTCGAACTTCCTGCTCTGGCAGTCGGCCTACGCGGAGTTCGTCTTCCTGGACACGCTCTTCCCCGACTTCGACCGGCGCCATCTGTGGCATGCCTGCGAGATCTACGCGAGCCGGGACCGCCGCTACGGCGGTGCGATGCCCAACCCGCCGCCCGCGGCGATCAGGGCCAGATAAGGTCGGCGGCCGGGTTACTTAGTGGCCTGGACGACGGACACGACCAGGACGAGCGCGATAACTGACACCCGGCCGAGGCGGCCGGCTCTGGACAGTCGCGGCCAGGACACCAGGGCCAGCCAGCCGAGGACGACCGCGACCCCGCAAAGCGCGAGCGCGCCGGCGATCCCGTGCACCGCTAGTCCGGCGATCAGCAGCACGACGAGAACCATCGGCATCAGCCAGGTGGGCAGTTGCCGCAGGAATAGCAGCGGCGCCGCGCTGCGCCGCTCAACCGACTGGCGGGTGGGTGAGGCGCCCGGCGTGTAAAGGGTCTGCCCACCGGAGGGCTGCCTGCGCCGTCCGGCCGGCCGGTTCGCGCTCATGCCGCGGCCCCTCCCGCCAGCCTGGCTGGCTTCGCTCGATGCTCGTGCCGACTGCCGCCCAGGCTACCGCCCGGCGGGCCGGGCTCAGCATCGCTGATCAGGACGCAGCCCGACGGCGCCGCGAAGTTAACCGAGGGCGCCCGGAGCCCGGTCACCGGTAAGCTTGGACCACCGCCGCCCCTTTTTCCGGGGCCGCGCATGCACCGCGAGCCGCCGACCGCCAGCCGGATGGAGACCTTGATGGCACGACGCAGTGATCGTATGGACACCCTGGTCAGCCTGTGTAAGCGCCGGGGGATCGTCTTCCCGTCCAGCGAGATCTACGGCGGCCTGCGAGCCGCCTGGGATTACGGCCCGCTCGGCGTGGAGATCAAGAACAACATCAAGCGCCAGTGGTGGCGGTCGATGGTGCAGGAGCGCGATGACGTCGTCGGGCTCGACTCCAGCGTCATCCTGGCGCCCGAGGTCTGGCAGGCCAGCGGGCACCTCACCGAGTTCGTCGACCCGCTGACCGAGTGCCTGTCGTGCCACCACCGGTTCCGGGCGGACCACCTGATCGAGAGCTACACGGCGAAGCACGGCCACCCGCCTGAGGGCGGCCTGGCCGATATCGCCTGCCCGAACTGCGGCACCAGGGGCGCGTTCACCGAGCCGCGGATGTTCAACGGGCTGCTCCGGACCTACCTGGGAGCCACCGAGGATGACTCCGGCCTGGCCTACCTGCGGCCGGAGACGGCTCAGGGCATTTTCATCAACTACCGCAACGTGCTGCAGACCTCGCGCAAGAAGCTGCCGTTCGGGATCGGCCAGATCGGGAAGTCCTTCCGCAACGAGATCACGCCCGGCAACTTCATCTTCCGGACCCGCGAGTTCGAGCAGATGGAGATGGAGTTCTTCGTCCGGCCCGGTGCCGACGAGGACTGGCACGATCGGTGGATCGAGACCCGGCTGGCCTGGTACCACGACCTGGGCGTCAGCAAGGAGAACCTGCGGCAGTACGAGCATCCCGCGGAGAAGCTCTCGCATTACTCCAAGCGGACCGTCGACATCGAGTACCGGTACGACTTCGGCGGCAGCGAATGGGGCGAGCTCGAGGGGATCGCCAACCGCACCGATTTCGACCTGAGCACCCATGCCAAGGCCTCCGGCCAGGATCTGTCCTACCTGGACGCGGAGTCCGGCGAGCGGTTCGTCCCCTACGTCATCGAGCCGGCGGCGGGCGTCGACCGCGCCATGCTGATGTTCCTGCTGGACGCCTACGCCGAGGACGAGGCCCCGGACGCCAAGGGCAAGCTGGAGAAGCGCACCGTGCTCCGGCTGGATCACCGGCTGGCCCCGGTGAAGGTGGCCGTGCTGCCGCTGTCGCGTCATGCCGACCTATCGCCTCGGGCGCGCGATGTCGCCGCGCGCCTGCGCAAGCACTGGAACGCCGACTTCGACGACGCCAGCGCCATCGGCCGGCGCTACCGCCGCCAGGACGAGATCGGCACCCCGTACTGCGTGACGGTGGACTTCGAGACGTTGCAGGACCAGTCCGTCACCGTACGTGAGCGCGATTCCATGCACCAGGACCGCGTCGGCATAGATGCCCTGGTCGGCTACCTGACCGAGCGCCTGCCCGGCTGCTGAGCCCGGCTGCTGAGGGGCGCCTGCGGCCGCGGGCCGCTGCTGGCCGTGGCCGCGCGCACCGCCGTCAGGTCGTGCACCCCGACAGCGACTCGTCCGCCGCGGCCGAGTAGTGCCGGGATCCCACGTGATAGTGGACCACTACCGCGCTCACGTTCCAGCAGCCGGCCGAACCGGGCGCCCCCACCTCGATGCCGATGTCGATGGTCCGGGCCGCCGGTCGTACACCATCGGCGGAGGCCAGCGCGGGGTGGCCCGCCGGGACGACGCGGCCCACTAGCGGGACGGTGCCGCCCTTCGCGCACCGCTGGGTAAAGCCGTTAGGCCCGGTTACGGGCCACCAGATGCCGCTGCAGGCCTGGTCCGGGTCGCCGACCACGCTGAGCAGTTGCGGCGGCGGGTAGCCGCCGCCGCCCCTGATCCCGACACTGTCGATAACCGCGGGCGTCGACGCCCCGGTCTCGATGGGAACCAGAATCACCGAGGGGTGCGTCTGCGGGACCGTTCCGGTGGCGGCGACGAAGGCGATGGACAGCGGCCCTGTCCCGATTCCGATGGGGCCCCAGGCGAGGAACGCGCCAGCGGCGACGAGGAGAGCGGCGGCGGCGACGCCGATGGCCCCCCAGAACCGCTTCGTCAACTCCCGCACTCCTGCCTTCCGCGCTCCGGCTAACGAGTTAGGGATTATTCATGACAGATCGCTCCTTGTCGAGACAGGCTCCCCCCCAGCGTGGCGGCCGCTTGCCGTCGCCCGCGGGCCGAGCACGGGACGTGGCGAGAGTGACGACAGGGTGCCCGTTATCGAATTTACTATTTTATAGATAGGAATTATTGACTATGTCGGGCCGGGCTGAGATGCTGGCCGCATGACGACGCACGATGGTGTCCGGCGCCGCTACGTGGACCAGCTCCTCGTGGCCAGCGCTATCTGTCCGCTCGGCTGACCGCTGCCCGGTCCGTATACGCAGGTCCGCAGGCCGCAGGTCCGCAGGCCGACAAGCGGCTTCGCAAGACACCAGGTCCGCATACTCCTGCTTCGCAAAGACTCCTACCTCGCGACGGCCAGCTCTGGCCTGCCCTCGCGCCCGGCCAGGCCGGCTGATCGAGGTGTCCGCACGCAGGCCCTCGGCGGAGCAGGTCCCGAAAGCAGCTCCCGCCACGACCGGCCCGCGGGGACAGACCCCGCAGGACAGGCCCGCCAAGACGGGACCGCCAGCAGAAAGGCAGAACAGTGACACAGACCCTTAGCGCGTCCCCGGCCGTCGAGGTCCGTCGGCTGGCCGGCAGCATCGGCGCCGAACTCGACGGCGTGGACGCCGGCGAGGCGCTCAGCGACGAGACCGTGGGCGAGATCCGGCAGGCGCTGCTCCGCCACAAGGTGGTGTTCCTGCGTGACCAGAGTCTCGACTATCCCAGCCAGGTGGCCTTCGCGCAGCGGCTTGGCTCCCTGACACTTGGTCACCCGACGCTCGCGTCGCCACCGGACCAGCCGTTCCTGGAGGAAATCGACTCCCGTCAGGGCGGCCGGGCTAACTACTGGCATACCGACGTCACGTTCGTGGACCGGCCGCCGGCGTTCACGCTGCTGCGGGCCGTGGTCATCCCGCCGGTCGGCGGCGACACCATCTGGGCCAACACGGCCACGGCCTACGAGAGCCTGCCGGCAGAGCTACGGGAGCTGGCCGACCGGCTGCGGATCGTGCACACCAACGCCTATGACTACGCGGCGGCCAGCGGGCGCGAGGAGCGCCCCGACCCGGCGGCGCAGGAGCGCCGCCGGGAGTTCGTGTCCCGCGTCTACGAGACCGAGCACCCCGCGGTCCGGGTCCACCCCGAGACCGGCGAGCGATCCCTGGTGCTCGGCGGATTCGCCCGCACGGTCCTCGGGTACTCGCCGCAGGCCGGCCGCGACCTCATCCGGATCCTGCAGGAGTACGTCACCCGGCCCGAGCAGACGGTGCGCTGGCAGTGGCGGGCCGGCGACCTGGCGATCTGGGACAACCGCGCCACGCAGCACTACGCGATCTCCGACTACGGCACCGAGCACCGCCGGGGCGAGCGCGTCACGGTCGCGGGCCCGGTACCCGCCGGGGTCGACGGCCGCCCGAGCGTCGCCCTCCTGGGCGAGGCCTCGGCCTACTACGCGGGCGCGGCGGACTGACGGCGGCCGCCCACCGGACTCCGATAACCCAGCGCACGAAGGCAGGATCATGAGCAGCTCAGCTGATGTCAACGCACCCGCTTACACGCCGGTGCCCCGCTACAAACGCAGACGCAGGCGGATTTACGGCGCCGCCGCCGTGGCGGTCATCGTCGTCATCGCGGTGATCGTCTGGGCGGTCACCCGCGGCTCTGGCTCGACGGCGGCGCTGCCCAGCTTCACGATCTCGGTCAGCCAGGGGACCGTCGCCAGCCCGGACAGCATCCTCGAAAGCCAGCCGTCGCTGGCCAAGACCGTCCCCGCGCACCTCAAGTACGTGCCGTTCGACGCGGGCGTCACGGCTATCGCCGAGATGAAGAGCGGTGCGGTCCAGGCCATCAGCGGCGTCGGCAACCCGCCCGTTACCGCGGCCATCGGGATCAACACCGGGGTGACCATCGTCATGGGCTGGGGCTTCGACGACGATCAGCTGCTCGTCCCCAAGTCGGTGACCTCGCCCGGCCAGCTGGCCGGCAAGTCCGTCGGGGTCCTGGTCGGCTCGTCGGAGGACTACGAGCTCCTGGGCTACCTGGCGCTGGAACACCTCACCGGCAAGGTCAAGGTGGTCAGCTTCGCCAGTGAGACCGCCGCCGGGGCCGCCGCCCTGTCCGGGGCAATCGACTCCGCTTACGTCTACGGCGGGCCCGCCGTAGACCTGATCAACAAGGGCTACCACTCGCTGGTCAACGCCGAGCAGATCGCCAAGCTCGGCATCCCGGGCCTGGACGTGATCGCCGTCGCGACGAGCGTGATCCAGAAGGACCCCGCCCTGGTGCAGGACTACGTGTGCGCCGAGGTGCAGGGCAACCGGGACGTGACCGGACCGCAGGCGGCCAAGTACCTGACCGCGAGCGCCGGCGTGCAGGGCGTGCCGGGCAGCCAGATCGTGACAGCGACCCGGGGCTACCCGTTCATCCCGGCCAGCCAGCAGCTCTTCTGGCTGGGGTCCACCCTGCACGATCCCAGCAGCCGGATCGTGCAGGCCTACCTGCAGACCGGCAAGTTCCTGGTCGGGCAGGGCAGGCTCACCACGGCCCCGACGGCGGCGCAGATCGCGTCGCACATCGACATCACCTTCATCAAGAAGGCACTGGCCGGTGGCTGCCCGAGCTGACGCTGACGGGGCCGCGAACCTCCGGGTGAGCGGCCCCGCCGGCGGCCCGCCCGGCCCGGCCCCGGGGGGCGGGGCCGCCGTGGTGATCGAGTCGGTCGGGAAGACCTTCCGCCGGGGCGGCCGCCGGACCGTGGCCCTGGCCGAGGTGAACCTGGAGGTCAGCGCCGGGGAGCTCGTCTGCCTCCTCGGTCCCTCGGGCTGCGGCAAGTCCACCCTGCTGCGCATCGTGGCCGGCGCCCTGGAGAGCGACACGGGCACCGTCTCGGTCGGGGGCAAGCCCGTCAGCGGCCCGTCCGCCGACCGGGGGATGCTGTTTCAGACCCCGATGCTGTTCCCGTGGCTGACGACCAGGAAAAACGTCTTGTTCGGCCCGAAGGCACAGCGGTCCGCCGGGCTCCATGAGCGAGACGACCCGGAGCTCGACGCGGAGGCGGATGCGATCTTGCGCACGGTCGGCCTGGCCGGCTTCGGCGACGCCTTCCCGCATGAGCTGTCGGGCGGGATGCGGCACCGCGCGGCCTTCGCCCGTGCCCTCGTCACCCGGCCGTCGCTGCTGCTCATGGACGAGCCGTTCGGTGCCCTGGATGCGATCACCCGGGTGCGCATGCACGACTTCCTGCTGAGCATGTGGGAGCAGTACCGGACCACCATCATCTTCGTGACCCACGACATCGAAGAGGCGGTCCTGCTCGGTGACCGGGTCGCGGTGCTGGGCGGGCGGCCGCCGGGCATCGCCGAGATCATCGACATCCCGCTCGAGCGGCCCCGGCAGGCTTCCGACATCGACACGGCGGCTTTCCTCAGCGCCAAGCGGATGATCCGCGCGTCCCTGACGGTATGAGCCGCGGCGCGAGGCGCCGCGGATCTTCATGAGGAGTGAGAATCATGTCAGCCTGGCGCACCCTGCCGCCGCTCGGTGACGACGTCTTCGTCGAGGAGAGCGCCCTGCTTCCAGGCGCGGACCAGCAGGACGCGGGAGTGGAGATCGATGACGGCGCCGATCTTGCCGCCTACCGGCGGGCCCGGCGGCGGGCGCGCGCCCGCCGCCTGGCCACGGGGGGAGCCGGCCTCGTCGGCCTCGCCGCGGTATGGCAGATCGCCGCGACGCTCATCCGGGACCCGGTGTTCCTGCCGTCGGTCACCCAGACCGCTCAGACCTTCGTCCATTACCTCGGCCGGCCCTATCCGTCGCAAGGCAAGCCGCTCTGGTACGACGCGCTCATCAGCCTGCGGAGGATCCTGGTGGGCTTCGCGATCGGCGCCGGCGCCGGCGTAACCCTGGGCGCGGCGATGTCCGCCACCCGCGTCGTGCGGCACCTGATCGACCCGGTCATCGAGGTGCTCCGGCCGCTGCCGCCGCTGGCTTTCATCCCGCTGTTCATCATCTGGTTCGGGATCGGGGAGACACCCAAGGAGGTCCTGATCGTCATCGGGGTCACCCCGATCATGGCGGTCACCACCGTCGCGGCCCTCGACGAAGTGCCCGAGGACCTGCGGCTGTGCGCGCGGACGCTCGGCGCCACGAGCCTGTACGCCATGCTGCACGTGCAGATCCGGTCCGCCCTGCCCGGCATCCTGACGGGCATGCGCATCTCGATGGCCGGCGCCTGGACCAGCATCGTCGCCGCCGAGCTCATCGCGGCCACCAGCGGGCTGGGCTACCTGATCATGCAGGCGGGCGACTACCTCAACACGGCCCTCGTGTTCGCCGGGATCATCACCATTGCCATCCTCGGCCTGACCCTGGACGCCTGCCTGCGCGGCCTGCTCCTGCTGTCCGATCCGAGCAGGCGCCGGTGACCGGCTAGTGTCCCGAAGGGGCCATCGAGCGTCGCCGGCATCAGGATGACTGCGGTCGCTGTAGTCCCTGGAGGAGCAGCTCGATCAATCGGCGGGGGTCATAGCGCGGGTCGCTGTCACCTCCGATGCAGAGGCTGCCGATGCCGCGCATCAGTTCGTAGGCGTGCGTACCGGGCCTGATTTCGCCAGCGTTGACTGCGGCGTCGAGCAACTGCGCGCAGGCGGGCACCAAGCGGTCGACGAAGTAGGCGTGTAGCGCGTCGAAGCCGCTGCTGTCCGATTGCAGCGCGTTAGCGAGTCCGTGCTTCGTGACCAGGAAATCAACGAAGAGGCCGACCCACTGACGGAGTGCCGCGAGGGGAGAGCCGGCGCTAGCCAGCAGGGCCGGGCCGGCCTCAGCGCAGGCCTCAACCTGGTGGCGGTAGACGGCGACGACGAGATCCGCCCGAGTCGGGAAGTGGCGGTAGATCGTCCCGATCCCGAC
>Ga0209839_10000437_pt1 | contig 21229 bp, 18 predicted proteins | sample OrgsoiDNA2013050_FD_185800 | JGI IMG/M metagenome (GOLD analysis project Ga0209839, IMG submission 185800) | Permafrost soil microbial communities from the Arctic, to analyse light accelerated degradation of dissolved organic matter (DOM) -... | ecosystem: Environmental > Terrestrial > Soil >... | reverse complement strand
CTGGATCGTCGTAACCCTCGCCGCGGTGTTCGGGTTTGCAGCGCTGGCCAATGCCTGGGCGCTGCGCGGCCGGCATTTCGGATGGGTGGCGTTAAGCGCGGTGGTCGCGCTGGCCGTGGCGGGATATTAGAGCGCGGCCCGTGACCCCTTATGCGTGTGGTCGTCCGCGCGGTAGTCGCGCTGACGGTCGCCGGTTATTGATGCGTAATCCGCCAGATCGTGCCGTTGCCGTCTTCCGACACCAGCAGTGCGCCGTCATGCGCGACGGCCACGCCAACGGGCCGCCCCCATACCTCGGAATCGTTGATGACAAAGCCGGTGACAAAATCCTGGTACTCGCCGGTAGGCACTCCGTCCTTGAGGCGAATGCGGATCACCTTATAACCCGTGCGTTTGGACCGGTTCCACGAGCCGTGCTCGGCTGCGAACCCATCTCCGCGATATTCCAACGGAAACGCGGTGCCGTTGTAGAATGTCAGCCCAAGCGAGGCCGAGTGCGCCTGAATGAGAACGTCGGGAACGGTGACCTTGCCCTTCAGGTCGGGACGTTCGCCGGCGTGCCGCGGGTCTTCGTTGCTGCCGATATAGAACCAGGGCCAGCCGTAGAACGCCCCTTCGCGCACCCGGGTCACGTAGTCGGGCACCAGATTGTCTCCCATCCCGTCACGCTCATTGGTGGAGCAATACACATCGCCGTTTGTGGTATGCACGGCGAGACCCACGCAATTGCGGATACCGGTCGCAAAGACACCGGCGCGCTTTCCATCGGGATCGAATGCCAGCACGGCGGCGCGGTCGGTCTCGCTCGCCCAGCTTGCGCCGAGCGGGTGTTCAACGCTCCACGATCGCAATCCTCCCGGCGGGCTTCCGATTCCCTCTCCGTCATTGCCTTGCGAACCGACCGATACCAGCATCCGCTTGTTGTCGTTGGTGAAGGCAATGTCCCTGGTCGAGTGCCCGTAGCCATGCGGCAACCTTGAGACGACGGTTTCAGGTTTGCCTTTGGCTTTGGTGTCGCCCGCCCTGTAGGGGAAGCGGACGATGCTGTCGGTGTTGGCGACGTAAATCCACTCCGGATTGTTTCCACTCGGGAAAAAAGCGATCCCGAATGGCTGGTCAAGCCCGTTCGCGTAGGTCTCGCTCGCGGAAGGCTTTGTGTCGCCGTCGGCCGCCCGCAAGATACGAATTTGTCCCGCGCTGGTTTCCGCGACGAAGATGTCGCCATTAGGGGCCACCCGCATCTGGCGTGGCTCGCTCAGTCCCTCGGCGAACAACTCAACCTTAAATCCCGCCGGAACTTGCGGGACCGCGGCCGAGGGTCGCGGGACCACGCGAGACACGTTGGCGGACGATGGCGTCGCCCCGGGCCGCGGCAGATCTTCAGGTCTAATCAGGCGGCTGACGCCCGGCTTGTCGCCGCGCCAGTCGCCGAACGCGGCGTTGCCTACCAGCGGCCCTGATTGGGCCAGCGCGCCGCAAACGCCGGTGCCTGCGACCACCAGGTGTGCTGCCAGCAAATGTGATGCGCGACCGTTTAAATGCATTATCTCTCGATCCCTCAGCCATCATATTCCGAAAGCACGACGTTCACGTTGCATGGGTCACTTGCAAAAGTAGCGCCCCTGTTCGGGCAATCGAGCCGCCGGGAAGTCCTTCCCCGATTAACATGTCGAAATCGCGAACCAGGCCGGCGGCCAGGTGATCGTCAGCTGGAAGAAGCCGGCATGGCGTCGGCGAGCCTGGCCAACACACCCAACCAATTAGAATGCCTCTAGTTTAGAACGAGTCTCTTTGCCTGTGCCGCAGCAAGCAGCTAGCTGATGCCGTCTATCCCGACATACGGCGGATGCGAGAACAGATGCGCGCGGCGATACAGCTTGGACGGCGTCACGCCCTTGCGCTTGGCGCGATCGGCGGTTTGCTTTGGTGCAGCGCTGCCGCGCGCGCCGACGACGCAAGCTCCTGGCACGACCTCGAGACCAAGTATATTTTTGGATTTACCACCGGCTCCGGCATCGGCCTTGAGGGCGAGAAGGAAATCACGATCGACACCATCGGCCGGTTCGGCAAGCGCGATGGTCATTACGCCGCGACCGAGACAAAATACGAGTTTGAATTTACGCCGTCCCAGTTCATCCAGATCGAGTTTGGCGCGCTGGGATCGACGCATCATATCGGTGGCGTCACCGATCTCGACGATCGGAGCCAGATCGCATTGGGCGGCGCCTTTGCGGAATTGCGCTATCTTGCGATCGAGCGGACCTCGAACAATCCGCTTTCGGTGACGCTGGCAGTCGAGCCGACGGTGCGGCGGATTGACGAGACCAGCGGCGAGCGTGTGCGCAATTTCGAATTCGAAACCACCGTCAACGCCGATCTCGAACTTCTGAAAAACCGGCTGTTTGCCGGGGTCAATTTGCTTTACGAGCCCGAGGTTACCCGGACCGTGACAGGCGACACCCAGCGCGAAGCCACGTTTGGCGGTTCGGCGGCGCTGTCGCTTCGGGTCGCATCGAACGTCGTCCTGGGCGGCGAGGTCTGGTATCTCAGGCATTACGACGCCGCAAATTTAACGGCGTTCACCGGCGACGCCGTCATGCTGGGGCCGTCGCTCTATATCCGGTTCACACCGAAAATGTTCATGACCGCAGCATGGAACACCCAGGTTTGGGGACGCGAGGTCGGCAATCCCGTCTCACTCAATCTATCGGAATTTCAGCGCAATCGCGCCAAGCTCAAATTCGCCTGGGAATTTTGATCTTCCTCAACATGCGGAAGGGGCGACAGGTGTCTGTTGTACCGATGATGATGAAAAAGCTGATTCCGGCAGCGCTTTGCTCCATTGCGATGCTCGCGGTGTCCCCGTCCCAGGCGCAACAGGCGACGGAGGTTCACGTCACCTATTCCAAGGGAGTGTTCCAGCCGAGCGAGCTGCGCGCGCCGCCCGACAAGCCCGTCGCGATCCGGGTCAAGAACCTGGACGCCAAGGCCATGGAGTTTGAAAGCACCTCGCTGCGGGTCGAGAAGGTGGTCGCCGCCAATAGCGAAGGCGTCATCAATGTGCGGGCGCTGAAACCCGGACGCTACGAATTTTACGACGACTTCAACGCCAAGGCGCGCGGCGCCCTGACCGTGCAATAGGCGACGGCCGGTTGTTCGCGCGTGGACGCGCCAACGTCCACTGCACCCCCTGCCCCGGCTTTGTCGCTCCGACAATTGGCTTCGATTGTATTTGGACCCATCGCCATCGGGCCCGGATGCGATGCCCGGCGATCGCGGGCCCTGCTGAACTGCTCCCGAAGCGCGGCGGGTTGGGCCTCCAGCGTCGGCCATGAAGGAGGTCGCAAAAAAAAGCCCGGCGGCTCGGGGCCGCCGGACAGTTCGGGAGGAAACGCCCAACGCGGGCACCGGACGGCGACGCAGCCCACCCTCTAACCAGCACGGTTGCTGGCCGCTCAGGGCACGTCGCCGAATTTCAAATCTCGCGGAAGTCAATCTTCCAAACACCGAAGCGATCGCGAACGCCGCACAACGAGCGGCATACATCATCGATCGAAAGCATCGGCTACATCTCGGATAGAGCCCCACTCTATCCCTGGTGACGTTGGCAACCTGCCGGACCGGTCGCGCCCCCGCGAATCAGCGTTACGGCATGGATGTAGGCTAGGTTGGAAAAGAGCCCCAGTCCGCCCTCTCTCGTGCATAGGCCTTCACCCGGAGAATCTTTTCGGCGAGACTGTGGCACCGCAACCACGTCGACGCCGCAAGCCGAACTATTGACTTTGGCTCCGCAACGTCCGGGTCCCACCCGGAAAGGAAGCCGATGCCTCACGCGGGAGGCAAGTCCTCCATCCGACGCCATGGATGCAGGAGGCGTCGCCTATCCTTGATCAAGGTAGCGGATATGGACGGTCATCGTCTGGATGATGCGGCCATGGTCGCGCGTCGGACGCCGAGATCGCCTGCGTCGATCACTGCAAGCCCGTATCGCCGCTGGTGCGTTTCTTGGCCAGATCCATCTCGGTGACCGCGATCAGAATTTCGGCGCGGGTCTTGAGATCGGGCGCCTCAAGCATCGCCTGCTTTTCCGGCGGGCCATAGGGCGACATCATCGCCAGCGCGTTGACCAGCGCCTCGTTGGGCGCGCTCTCGACGCCTTCCCAGTCGACCTTGAGATTGTTGGCTTTGAGAAAATCAGTCAGCACCTCGAGCAGCGCTTCGCGGTCGACCGCTTCTTCGCCCTTGCGCGCGGTGAAGTCGTCGATGTAGGGGAAATAATCCACCTTGCACTGCCGATACGCGGTCAGCACGGTCATTTCCTCGACCACCTTGAAGCGCGCGATGCCGGTAAGCTCGAGAATGTAGCGGCCGTCGCCGGCCTCGGCGAGCTGGGTGATACGCCCGACGCAGCCGACGCGAAACAGCGCCGGCCTGGCTTCGTTCTGCGAGTGGGAAACATCCGGCTGGATCATTCCGATCAGCCTATGGCCGTCGCGCAACGCGTCGTCCACCATCGCCAGATAGCGCGGCTCGAAGATGTTGAGCGGCATCTGACCGCGCGGCAACAGCAGCGCGCCGGGCAGCGGAAACACCGGGATCACCTCGGGAAGGTCGCCGGGCCCGCGATAATCGGCATTGATCGGCATGTGCGGTTCCGGCGCTAATCCAGAGTTTCTAAACTTGCGCGCATCCTAATCGTAAAACCGGCGTCCACGCTTGCGGAACACGCGCTACGAGAACAAGATTGTCGATAGCCGCTTTCGTCCATCTACGGTGGCCTCATCGGTCGGACCCCACGCTTCGAAGAACTGCACCAGCTGCTTGCGCGCGCCATCCTCGTTCCATTTACGGTCGCGCTTGACGATCTCGAGCAACTGGTTGGTGGCCTCGGCGCGCTTGCCGCTGGCGTTGAGCGCGGTCGCAAAATCGAATCGCGCCTGATGATCGAGTGGATTGGCGGCTACTCTCTGCTCCAGCTCGGTCACCGGGCCGAGCGCCTTGGCCTGCTCGGCAAGATCGATCGACGCCTGCACGGCCTTGACACCGGCATCATTGCGTTTCGATTCCGGCACCATTGCGATGGTTTGCTTGGCCTGCTCGATCGCGCCGGTCGCCATGTAGCATTTCGCGAGCCCTGCCAGCCCCGCGATATTGGTGGCGTCCGCGGCCAGCACCTCGGCATAGATCGATGCCGCGGTAGCGGGATCGCCCTCTGCCAGAACGGCTTCGGCCTCTTTGAGGATTTCCGCGATATTGGGCTCGCCCCCACCCGGCATGCCCGCCGTAAGCTTGTCGATGAAGGCGGTGACCTGGCTTTCCGGAACCGCGCCCATGAAACCATCGGCGGGCTGGCCGTTGACGAAAGCGATCACGGCCGGGATCGACTGGATACCCATCTGGCCCGGAATCGCCGGATGTTCGTCGATGTTCATCTTGACCAGCTTGACCTTGCCCTTTGCCGCCCGGACCGCCTTCTCGATGATCGGCGTGAGCTGGCGGCAGGGACCGCACCACGGCGCCCAGAAGTCGATCAGCACCGGCTGGCGCTTCGATTCCTCGATGACGTCCTTCACGAACGTCTGGGTGGTCGTCTCCTTGATCAAATCGGGCGCCGCCTGCGGCGCCGGCACGCTGCCCTGCTCTACTATCGTCACGGGAATCCTCGCCTGATGTATCGGGATCGGGGCCTATTCTAGCACGCCCCAGGGTGGTGGTTGAGAAGTTCTCTGCACCTAAGTGGCGGTTTGCCGGGAAATTTCAATCGGTTCCAGGTGCGGTCGGAAGCCTCGGGCGGATTGGCCGCTACCGACGGCGACCGGGCCTTCGTCGAATGGTGGGCGACCTTTGATGGCGACGCGCCCGTCGCGAAGAACTGGCCGCGACCCTTCGGGCTGGTCCGGCAAAATGGCGCGAATCGCTCCGCGGTAAGCAGGGCAGCCGGCCTTCCGGGTTCCCTAAACGCCGCGACCGGCGAGGCCGGCGACCGTTCGCAGCCCGTTTCGGCCTGATTTACCCGCAATCGCGCCGATATCGGGCGATTGGGCCGGTTAGAAGACCGCGCGCAGGCTGTTGCATTCACGGTGCGCATTTGGCATAGCTCTGCCCGTTGCCGGCGCGTGATCGCCGCCAATCTCTCGGATGCGGGTGTAGCTCAGTGGTAGAGCACGACCTTGCCAAGGTCGGGGTCGAGGGTTCGAATCCCTTCGCCCGCTCCAGAATTTCTTGTGTCCAGCCCGGACACATAGGCAAAGCGATGGTTCAACGACAAGCCGCCGCTCGGCGGCTTTGTTGTTTTACGTCCATTCATTTACAACCGCCGGCCTGCGCGATTCCCGATCACCGATTGTGAAAATTTTCATACTCGGGAGAGGCGCGCAATGGTATGAAACCATAGGTTGTAAAATCGTTCGATCGCGCGGCGGGGGGATTCCATGGGTCGGAAAATTGTTCTGCTGTCGGACGGTACGGGCAATTCTGCGGCGAAGGTCTGGCGCACCAACGTCTGGCGCACCTTCGAGGCGCTGGACCTGTCGGGAAATGATCAGGTTGCATTCTACGACGACGGCGTCGGCACCTCGACGTTCAAGCCGTGGGCAATTCTTGGCGGCGCGTTCGGCTTCGGCCTGAAGCGGAATGTCATCGACATCTACAAATTCGCCTGCCGCAACTACAAGGATGAGGCCGACGATATCTATGGCTTCGGCTTCAGTCGTGGCGCCTTCACGATCCGCGTGGTCATCGGCCTGATTCTCAATCAGGGCCTGGTGTCTGCTGCCAATGAAGCCGAGCTCGACAAAAAGGCGATCGCCGCCTACCGGAAGTATCGCAGCGAGCGTTACCATACGCTGTGGCCCTGGCATCCCGAGGACTGGTACCGGGCAATTCGGAACGTGCTGCTGCCGATCAAGTACGACAAAGGCGACAATCGCCAAGTCAAGCACATCCGCTTCGTCGGGGTGTGGGACACGGTGGCGGCTTACGGTCTGCCGATCGACGAGATGACGCGCGGCGTCAGCCGCTGGATCGTGCCGCTCGAACTTCCCACTCACACGCTCGATCGCGCACGCGTGATGCGAGCCTGCCAGGCGCTGTCGCTCGATGAAGCGCGCACCACGTTCCATCCCGAGCTGTGGGACGAAAAAATCGTTCCGCCTTCGGAGTTCGATCCGGACAAGAAGCGTCACATTGCCGATGAGCAGATCAGTCAGGTGTGGTTCGCCGGTGTCCATTCCAACGTCGGCGGCGGTTACCCCGATGACGCGCTGGCCTACATCCCGCTGGTCTGGATGCTCATCGAGGCGCAACGCTGCGGCCTCAAACTCAAGTCTGATGTCGGGGATCCGCCCGCCGATCCCGATGCGTTAAAAAATGCCATCTCGATGGGTGACAAGGACGGCCGAATCTACGATCCGCGTGCGGGACTCGGCGGCTATTACCGCTACGGCCCGCGCAAGCTGGTTCAGCTCTGCAATTACAAATATTCGAAAAAGGAAGACGACGAAGTCACGATCGAGCGTCCGAAAATCCACGAAACCGTCTTCCGGCGGATCGGAAACCATGCGCACGCCTACGCGCCCATCGGGCTGCCTGCCACCTACGACATCGTCAAGAGCAACGGCGAGATCGTCACGCCCGATCAATATGGCTTCGAGACCGGCGACGCTGCAAAGTCCCGCGCGGACGCGCAGGAGCACATCTGGAATGAAATCTGGAAACGCCGCATCGTCTATTTCGCAACCGTCGGCGCTACCGCATGGTTACTGGCGTTCCCGCTGATCAGTGGAGCGCAACGCGCCGACGAGTTCAAGAGTCCGGTCCGCTGGATCTCGGACATCATCCGTCTTGTCGGCGGGTTCCTGCCAGGCTTCGCCTCGACCTGGGTCGACGGCTATGCCCGTGCGCCGATCTCCTTCGTCTTGCTGGCTCTGCTCGTGGCCTCCTTCACCATATGGGGAATGACAATCGCTGCGCGCATTTCGGATCGCATGGGTGCGATCTGGCGGACAACGCCCGGCGCGCCATCGGGTTTGCCGGATGACGGCATTTACCGTCTGCGCAGCAACCGGATCTACATCTGGTTTCATGAGGGCCTGAAGCGCCGCTGGGCGCCGGCCCTGTTTGCGCTGCTGTTCATCTATCTCGGACTCTCTTTTCTCAGCCACGGCCTCTACGATGTCCAGGACGTCGCGGGCCTTACTTGCAAGGAGAGCACCGACGCCAAAAAGCTCGAAAAGCCCGAATGGTCAGACAAAGCCAAAGACAAAGACGGCCAACCGATCATCGCGACCGCAACGGCTCCCTTCGAGATCTCGGAGCTTTGTAATCCGACGAAAATCCTTCTTGAAAAGGGCGTGCGATACCATCTGGAAATCGCCGCGCCGGACTCCTGGAAAGACGGTGGCATTCGGGTTCCGGTTGGAGGATTTTCGACCAGCGACCCGCCGGTCTGGTATCATCGGATTCTACTGGGTCTTCTTGTGCCGCTACGGCGTGAACTGACCCAGGACTGGTTCCGGATCGTGCTGCGCTATGGCCGTGTTGGTGGCGAGGAGGTGTTTCTCGATCCCGATCCGGAGGACTCGAAAATCGAGACCAACATCAGACCCACACGCGATGGCGAACTTTTCATCTTCGTCAACGACGCTGTCATCGGCATTCCCGGGCTCTACGATTTTTTCTATCGCAACAATAGCGGCGGCGGCACGGTAACGGTGACGCGGAGATATTAGAGCGGGATGAGATTAGGTTGGGGCCTTTCTTCTCCTGCCCGGACGCGCAGCAAGAGTGCTGCGAGCCGGGGTCCACTCTACTTTGCATGGGGTTGTTTTCGCGATTTTTTGTCCAGGCCCTGCCGTGCACCGCAGCAGGGACGCTATGCCGGGTCCGGGACACGAGATCGTTAGTGCCTCGCGCTTACGGGACGAATCGATCCAACTCCAACACATCATGCTCTGTCGCTTAGGATGGAGTAATTGAGCTGCCGTGTGCGCTGACCTCGCCAGCGTGCGCGCAACGGGGATCAACGTGGAGCCTCCTAGGCGTTCTAGACCAGCGGACGTGGGGTCCGATCCCTGTGCCATCACGGCAGCCGCGCGATTTCACGCTCTGGATCGAGATGCTTCGGCCTCCAGCCGAGATCGCGCCGGGCTTTCGCGCTGCCAAGCTGCTGGTCGAGCGCATAACCCCTGGCCCAGGGGCCGAGTTCGGCCGCCAGCGCCGCAGCGGAAATGATGTCCGGCATCTGACGCCGCGTGCCGAAACGCCTTGCAAAAGCCTCGGCGATGCGGCCGACGGCAAGGCCTTCGATCGCGGCGCCGATATAGCTCGACCCCGGTGGCGCATTGCGAAGCGCCAGAGTGTAGAGGGTTGCGAGGTCTTCGCTGTGCACGAGCGGCCAGCGTGCCTAAGCGGCGCCGGATCGCGCCAGACCGCAGACATCATGTCCGCACCTGATGAGTTCTCGCACCACGGCTGAGCCGATCGAGCCCGTCCCACCCAAAACCAAAACGCGCACGAGCCGGCTCCTTAACCTGATGGTTGCCTGATCCGGCGATCGCATGATTGCGACGCGTCGACATGTTGCGGTGCGTCGGGCACCAGCCTACTTGTTTTCGCCTGACAGGTCCGCGCGGCGGCGCTTCTCTCCTGCGTCGGATGTGCTAACGTTTTCAGCTCTGATCTACCCCGCCTTCACTGCAATCCCACCCAAGTTCATCTCGAAACGTTCAAAAATAAAAGCGCAGCCGCATGGGCTGCTTAGGGAGTGACGTAATGCAATCGGTATTCAATCGATCGGTGCTTGCGTGCGCCGCGATCCTCACCATTGTGGGGATTTCACAAGCGGCCGCACAGCAAAAGCCCCTGAAAAAATATGAGTCCGGCACCAAGGAATTCTGGACCCACCCGCCCGACGACTGGTTCCTCGGCGACGAGACCGAAGCCCAAAAGGGCCTCGCACCGCCATCGGGTCCGCCGACCGGCTCTTCCGAAGCCGAACTCGACGCGATGATGAAGAAGATCAAGCTGCCGTCAGGGTTCAAGATCGAAGTCTACGCGCCGGGCGTGCTGGCCGCGCGGCAGATGGCATGGGGCGACAAGGGCACGCTGTTCGTCGGTTCGTTCGGTCTCGGCAATGTCTACGCCATCAAGGACAATGGCGGCAAGAAAGAGGTCAAGACCATTCTCAAGGGCCTGAACATGCCGACCGGCCTCGCGTTCAGGGACGGCGCGCTCTACGTCATCGCGGTCGACAAGCTGATCAAATACGAGAACGCCGAAGCCAATCTCGACAAGCTCGGCGACGGCAAGGTGGTGTATGACGACATGCCGTCCTACGCGGCGCATGGCTGGAAGTACCTCGCCGCCGACAAGGATGGCTGGTTCTATGTTCCGTTCGGACCTCCCTTCAACATCGGCGTCCCGCCGACCAGCGTGTCGCAGATCCGCCGCGTCGATCCCAAGACCGGCAACGCCGAAGTCTGGGCGCTCGGCGTCCGCAACAGCGTCGGCGGCGACGTCGATCCGCGCAGCGGAAAATACTGGTTCACGGAAAACGCCCGTGACTGGATCAGCGATGACCTGCCGAGCGACAAGCTCAACATGATCTCGAAGATCGGCGAGCACTTCGGCTATCCCTACTGCCACCAGGGCAACCTGCCGGATACAAAGTTCGCGATGGGTCACAAGTGTTCGGAATTCACCCCGCCGGTGCTCAATCTCGGTGCGCATGTGGCACCGCTCGGCATGAAGTTCTATACCGGAAGCCAGTTTCCCTCCGAGTACAAGAACTCGATCCTGATCGCCGAACACGGCTCGTGGAACCGGCATAAATATCAGGGCGCTCGGATCGTGCGCGTGACCGTCGGTCCGGACGGCAAGAATCCCAAGCAGGACGTGTTCGCATCCGGCTGGATCGAAGGCGACCAGGGTTATCTCGGCCGCCCGGCCGATATCATCCAGGACAAGGATGGTTCGATCCTCGTCGCCGACGACTGGGCCGGTGCGATCTATCGCATCAGCTACAGCAAGAAGTAAGACGTAAATCATCAAAGGCTGCGGCTGCTCTGGAATGAGTGGCCGCAGCCTCGCGTTTTCCAACAATCGTCATTCCGGATCGCGAGCGCAGCGAGCGAGTCCGGAATGACAGTTCGTGATGAATTGGGAATGCTGATCATGCGCCTTCGGTTTGTATTGCGTGCATTGTACGGCCTTGCCTTGGGATTCTTGACACTCGCGAGCCTTCCCGCCCACGCCGCGGACATCGCCGCCGGCAAGGCAAAAGCCGAATTATGTATCGGCTGCCACGGCGAAGCCGGTATTTCGCAAACCGAGAATATTCCCTCGCTCGCGGGCCAGCCCGACCAGTTCATTCAGTGGCAGCTGGTGTTCTTTCGCAGCGGCACCCGCAAGAACGAGCAGATGCAGCCGATCGTCGAGCAGATCAACAACGAGGATATTCGCAATCTCGGCGCCTATTTTGCCTCGCTCACGCCGCCCAAAGCCGCAAAACCCGACGACAATCCCGATTTATCCACGAAGGGCGCGCAGGCTGCCGCGGGCCGGCGCTGCGCCTCATGCCACACTGATACCTTTGCCGGCACCAAGGCCGTCGCCCGCATTGCCGGCCAGCGCGAGGAATACCTGCTCAAGGCGCTGCATGATTACAAGTCGAGCGTGCGATCCGGCGGCGGCATGGCGGCGATGGCGGATGTCGCCTATCCCCTGAGCGAAGAGGAAATCGAAGCCCTGGCGCACTATCTCGCGCATTTGTGACCCTTTGCCGGGACGACGCAGAATATGTTGCACCGTCGTGCGGAGTGATTACCCCCGCTGCTTCTCATACGCTTTCAGATGCGTGTAGGCGGCGCGCAGTTTTGGCACCGGCACCTTCGCGGCGTCGCCGCGAGCGACCAGATCGCCGATCACATGATCAGCCTCAACCGGTGCGCCCACCTTGATGTCGCGGAACATGGATGCCGTCATCTGCGAGCCTTCCGCGGTCAGCATGCCGCGGGTCCGCTCAAAGAACGGGCCGCGGGGGTCATGGCCCTCGGCCGCCGCGACGGCGCTGCATTCATCGAGCATGCCGAGGATAAAATCCTTGCCGCCCGGTGACGCCAGGATATTGCCGACCGAGGCCCGCATCAGGCAGGTGCAGGCCGCCAGCGTGGCGAGAAAAACCCACTTCTCCCACATCTCCTGCACGATATTTTCGCTGGCCACGGAGCCGAAATTGCCGCTCGCCATGGCTTCTGCAATGGCGCTGACCCGGTCCGACAGTCTGCCGTGGCGTTCGCCGAAATTGAGCGACTGCAATGGATTGAGCTGCACGACCTCCCGCTTGTCGTTGAGCGTGGCGGCAATGGCGCAGAGACCGCCCAGCACGCGCTCGGGTCCGAATTTGCCGTCGAGCACGTCGAGGTGCAGAATGCCGTTGAGCAGCGGGATGATTGACGTCTGCGGCCCAACCGCTGATGCAAACGACTTGATCGCGTCGTCGAGGTCGAACGCCTTGCAGCTCAGCAAGACCACGTCGAATTTTTCGTTCAATCTGTCCGCCTGCAATGCCGGCGGATCTTTCAGCGTCACGTCGCCATTCGGGCTTTTGATCACGAGGCCGGCGTCAGCCAGCTCTGCCGCGCGCCTGGGGCGGACCAGAAAGGTCACATCGCGGCCAGCCTGCAGCATCCTGCCGCCGAAATATCCACCGATGGCGCCGGCACCGACCACGAGAATACGCATTTGTTGAGTTCCTTTTGTTGTTGTTCTTAGGAGGGCGAATAGGCAGTGGGGAATAGCGAATAGGGAAATTTCCACTCGCCACTCGCCATTCGCCATTCGCGTCTCTTACCACTTTTCCCCGAACGGTCGGATCTCCAGCTCAAAGGTCCAGGCGCTGCGCGGCTGCTGGTAAAGCTGCCAATAGGACGCTGCGACCGACGCCGGCGGCATCAGCAAGTCCGGATTGTCGAGTGCTTCCTTACCCCAGAGTTGCTCCCGGCGCTCGCGCACCCAGGCGGTGTCGACGCCGGAATCGATGATCAGATGTGCGACATGGATGTTCTTCGGCCCGAGTTCGCGTGCCATCGCCTGCGCCACCGCCCGCAAGCCGAATTTGGCGCTGGCGAAGGCGGCAAAGCCGCTGCCGCCGCGCAAGCTCGCGGTCGCGCCGGTGAAGAAGATGTTGCCCTTGCCCCGCGGCAGCATCAGCCGCGCCGATTCGCGTCCGGCGACAAAGCCCGCCCAGCAGGCCATTTCCCAGACCTTGCGAAAGACGCGGTCGGTGGTCTCCAGTACAGGAAAGTTGACGTTGGCGCCGACATTGAAGATGCAGACCTCCAGCGGCGCATGCTTGTCGGCGTCAGCGAGGAACGCCGCCACTTCGTCCGCCTCGCGCGCGTCGAGCGAGCGCGCGACGATCGATCCGCCCGCGGCCTCAATATCCCGAACCAGCGGCTCGAGCTTGGCGCCGTCGCGCCGCCCGGCGAATACGGTGAAACCCTCGGCGGCGAATTTCTTGGCGATTTCGGTGCCGATATAATCGCCGGCGCCGATCACCGCGACGGTTGCGTTGCGCTTTTCCATTCTCGGATCTCCACCAGGCCTGACGAGCCTCCCCGCCCTCCCCGCAACGGCAAGTCACTTACCCGAAACCAGCTCCTCGACCTCGCGCAACTGCTCCTTGCCGAAAAACATTTCCTTGCCGACGAAGAAGGTCGGCGAGCCGAAGGCGCCGCGCTCGACCGCCGCTTGCGTGTTCTCGATCAGCTTCGCCTTGACGTCCGCTTCTTGGGCGCGGGCGAACAGTTTTGCTGCGTCGAGGCCGGACGCCGCGAACGCTTTCATCGCCACTTCGGGATCGTCCATTTTTTTCGGCTCACCCCACATGTGATGAAATGCGGCGTCGACATATTTTTCGAACACGCCCTCGAACTGGGCTGCGACCGCGGCGCGCATGAGATTGAGGGTATTGACCGGAAAGAACGGGTTCATCGTGTAGGGCTTGACCCCGAACCGCTTTACGAACCGCTCGGTCTCCAGCACCTGAAACTCTGGCTTGTTCTTGATGCCGGCAAGGGTTTCGGCGGGCGACTTGTTGTTGGTGGCCTTGAAGATGCCGCCGAGCAGAATCGGCACATATTCGAATTTCACGCCGGTGCGTCGTTCTATTCGCGGGATCGCCTCGTGACTGAGAAAGGCATTGGGGCTGCCGACATCGAACATGAATTGCGGCGACTGGGTCAAGGCGGCCTCCCGGGCTTTTTTCTGTGGCCGCCGCATTTTGGCGCAGCGCGGCCGGCGCGTCCACTGCATTCATGACGACCATAATACTCTGGAACCGCGAGGGACGCTCAGATCAGCCGCCGTATCGCGCGCTTGCGCCATACCAGCATGTAGTAGCTCATCTGCAGAATGAACATGGCGGCAAAGGTGATCGGATAGGCGGCCCAGATGCCTTCGATGCCGATGGCGCGGCTGAGGATGACCGCGACAGGCACCTCGATCACGGCAATCGCAAAGATCGAGATCAGCAGCGGCATCAACACCGTTCCGCTGGCGCGCATCATGCCCGAGAATACGGTCGCCATGCCGAACAGCACCGAACTCCACAACACGATGTGGAGCAACCCCTGCGCGAGATCGAGCACCGCCGCGTCGATGATGAAGAAGCTCATGATGGCGCGTGAGAACAGGTAGGCGAGCGCCACCAATCCGCCGGTCAGGACGACGTTCATCACAAGCCCGGTGCGGACAATGGAACCGAGCCGGTCGGCGTTGCCGCGGCCGATGGCCTGGGCGCCGAAGATCGAGACCGAAATCGCAATCGACATCGCCGGAAACTGCACGTAGCTCATGACCTGGTTGACCGCGCCATAGGCTGCCGTGGCGCTGGAGCCGAAACCGTTGACGAGGCCGAGCAGGACCAGCTCCGCCAGCGACATCACGACCATTCCGACGGCGGCGGGGATACCCAGGCGCATGACCTTGCCGAGCAGCGCGCCGTCCAGCCGCATGCTGCGCAGAAACGCCGCGTCGAAGGCAAGCGGATGATGGCGGCGACGAAGGTTTGCGGCGAGCCACAGCAGGGTGAGCAGGCTCGATGCCGCCGACGCCCAGGCGGCGCTGGCGACGCCGAGCCGGGGCAGGCCCAACCAGCCGCGGATCAGCGCCGGCGTGACGGCAAGACCGACGGTTGTCGAGATCGTCAGCGCCAGCAGCGGCGTCATGGTGTCGCCGACACCGCGCAACATCGCCGTCAGCAGAATGAAGACAAAGGTCAGCGGCATGGTGATCATCATGATGCGCGCATAGGCGCTGGCCTCCTCGAGAATGTCGGGCGGCGTGGCGAGCGCGATCAGGAGCGGCCGGCTGAACACGCCGCCGAACACGGCAATCGTGGTCGCGCAGAGCAGCGCGACCGTCAGCGTCGCGCCGGCGACGGCCCTCACCTTGCCGGGTTCGCCCGCACCCCAGGCCTGGCCGATCAGGACGGTAGCGCCCGAGCTCAGCCCCATGACGAAGGCGACAAAAAAGAACATCACCGGAAAAAACACCGAGACGGCCGCGAGCGCATCGACCCCGATCATCTGGCCGAGGTACACGTTGTTGATGGTGCCGAACAACGCCTGCAGAATATTGCTCAGCATCATGGGCGCGAGGAAAACCAGAAATGTCTTCCAGAGGGGAGGGTTCGACACGGGTTTTCCTTATTGGCAGGCGTGACCGGTCGAGGCCACGCAACGTTGCGGTGTCGGACGTGACGGCTTCAGCGAGCGGGCTGGAGGTCGGTCATGCCTTGGATGTTCATGGCTTGCGCGTTCAGGTTTTGGGCGGTTCGGCGCGATCGCTGAAGGCGAGCCAGACGACGTGGTCGCGGATATCGCCGGGCCAGCCGGCGATGAGTTCGACAAAACGTCGTCGGTCGTCCGCGAACAAGGCCCGCGAGGCTTCCTCGAAACCTGCGAGATTGCCGGCCATGACTGCCATGAAATGATAGGCGGCGTCTCTGGCGGCGCGGCTGCGATCGCGATCGCCGCTGGCGCGACGCGCCTCCTCGACCAGCTTTCGCAGCGCCACCGAGGCGCCTCCGGGCTGTGCCCCGAGCCAATCCCAGTGCCGCGGCAACAGCGTCACCTCGCGGGCGACGACGCCGAGTTTGGGCCGCCCGCGGCCGCGCGGCTCTGGCGCAGACAGGTCTTCGGCGGGGGTTTTCGCATTCGAAGCCGGCTGAGGCAAACGCGCAACGATATCTCGCTCGGTGCCGCGGAGATCCAGATCGATGGGCCGGCCGGTCGCATCGTCAAAGATAATAATGGGCTCCGCGCCCAGGCCTTTGGGCGCCTTCAGCACGGCCAGCGCGACCTCGGCCAGCGGGCCTGAAGCCAGCCGCTGGTGAGCAATGAAAGCGGTGAAGCGGTGGGGAGCTGCGTCGATCATCGATCAATACTCTGAATTCCTGATAGCTCTTAATTATATCCGGGTAAATTGTGATGTCAATATCATCCGGGTATAATGTCCTGGAGCTGGTCCAGCCCCATCGCGTGGCGAAGCCCGAACTGCCGTCCAATCGCCAACCTCGCCGCCTGCTGCTACGAGGTCAGCACATCTAACGTCGCCAAAGTGCCCGGGGGAATTCGCCATGCTGACCGTCCATCATCTCAACAACTCCCGCTCCCAGCGCGTGCTGTGGTTGCTGGAGGAACTCGGCGTGGCCTACGAGATCGTCCGCTATCAGCGTCAGCCGGACATGCGCGCGCCGGCGGAGTTGCGCGCGATCCATCCGCTCGGAAAATCGCCGGTCATTACCGACGATGGTAACACCATCGCCGAATCAGGCGCGATCGCCGAATACATCATCGACACTTACGGCAACGGCCGGCTGATCCCGCCGCCGAAAACGCCGGAGCGAGTGCGCTATACCTATTGGCTGCATTACGCCGAAGGCTCCGCGATGCCGCCGCTGTTGCTGAAATTGTTGTTCACGCTGATGCCGAAGCGCGCGCCGGCGCTGCTGCGGCCACTGGTGCGCAAGGTCTCCAATCAGGCGCTGACCACGCTGGTCAATCCGCAGCTCAAGCAGCACATGGCGTTCTGGGAAGGCGAGCTCTCCAAGAGCGAATGGTTTACCGGCAATGAATTCACCGCCGCCGACATCCAGATGAGCTTTCCGCTCGAAGCCGCTGCCGCGCGCGGCGGGCTCGATCAGGGCCATCCCAGGGCGATGGCATTTCTGGACCGCATTCACGCCCGCCCGGCTTACCGGCGCGCGCTTGAAAGGGGTGGACCGTATTCGGTGGGTCGGTAGCAGATCGTCGCCTCCGTCATTGCGCCGCCTGATTTTAGCGCGACTTCGGCGCCTGGCCGACCGAAGGCAGTGCCCTCACGCTGACCCCGGGCGGCGGCACGTCGTCGTCGGGCACAAAGAAATCCGACATCAAGGGCACCGATTGATCGACGCGGTAGTGGTCGAAGGCGTGCACACCGCTGGCGTAGAGCACCTTGTCGTCGATGCAAAACTGCCCGGTGAATTCCCGCGACGGCTTTGTGAATATGACATGGGCCGCGTCGCCCATGATCTCGGGTTTGCGGCTGGCGCGCATCATGGCGTCGCCTCCCAAGAGATTGCCGACCGCGGCGGTGGCAATGGTGGTGCGCGGCCACAGCGCGTTGACGGCGACGCCTGAGCCCTTCAGTTCGGCCGCGAGACCGAGCACGCACATGCTCATGCCGAACTTCGCCATGGTGTAGGCGGTGGAGTGCTCGAACCATTTCGCCTTCATGTCGAGCGGCGGCGACAGCATCAGGATGTGCGGATTGTCCGATTTCTTCAGATGCGGGATGCAGTATTTCGACACCATGAAGGTGCCGCGGGTGTTGATGCCCATCATCAGGTCGAAGCGCTTCATGTCGGTTGCTTGCGAGTTGGTCAGGCTGATGGCGCTGGCGTTGTTGACGCAGATATCGATGCCGCCGAATTCGGCGACGGTTTTATCGATCGCCGCCGTCACCTGGGCTTCCTCGCGGATATCGCAAAGGATCGGCAGTGCCTTGCCGCCGGCGGCGCGGATTTCGTCGGCGGCGGTGTAGATCGTGCCCTCGAGTTTCGGATGCGGCTCCGCGGTTTTCGCGGCGATCGCGACATTGGCGCCGTCGCGCGCGGCACGCAAAGCGATCGCAAGCCCGATGCCGCGGCTGCCGCCGGATACGAACAGCGTCTTGCCCTTGAGACTTGTCATCCAACGAACTCCGGTTCGATTTTAGTGATCTCCGGAAGCTCGGAGATACCGAGCCTCGCGAAAGTCGTGTCGGGCTCAGGTATCCGCATGCAGGACTCTACCGCGCGTTTCCGGCAGCGCAAACGCTGCGATAAAGAACACGCCGTAAGCCAGCACCGCGAAAATCGCGATGGCGTTGCCAAGCGATGTGGTATTCGAGAGCGCGCCGACCAGGAACGGGAACAGCGCACCGATGCCACGGCCGAAATTATAACAGAAGCCCTGACCCGATCCGCGAAGCCGGGTCGGGTACAACTCGGTGAGGAAGGCGCCGACGCCAGAGAAATATCCTGAAGCGAAGAAGCCGAGCGGGAAGCCAAGCAGCCACAGCACCTCGTTGGTCAACGGCAATTGCGTGTAGAGCAGGATCACGGCGATCGCGCCGATCGAGAAGATCAGGAACAGGTTGCGCCGCCCGATCCGGTCGGCGAGCCACGCGCCGACGAGGTAGCCGATAAACGAGCCGATGATCAGTGCTGCGAGGTAGCCGGTGGAACTGACGATCGAGAGCTTGCGTTCGGTGGTGAGAAAACGCGGCACCCAGAAAGTGATGGCATAATAACCGCCCTGGCACCCTGTCGCCATCAGCGATGCCAGTATCGTCGTCCTCAGGATGGGACCGGAGAAAATTTCCCACAATGCGGGCCGGTCGCCGCTGGCGGTCTGCCTTGCAAGCGTCGCGGCGGCGATCTCGGGCTCGGTGACGAAGCGTCGTAGATAGAACACCAGCAGCGCCGGCAGCGCGCCGATGGCGAACATCCAGCGCCAGGCGATCTCCGGCGGCAAATAGGAGAACAGAATGGCTTGCGACAGCACGGCAAGGCCCCAGCCGACCGCCCATCCGGATTGCACCGAGCCGACCGCGCGGCCACGATATTGCGGGCGTATGGCTTCGCCCATCAGCACCGCACCCGCGGCCCACTCACCGCCAAAACCAAGACCGAGCAGCGCGCGGGCGATCAGCAGCTGATCGAAATTCTGCACGAAGGCGCAGACCAGCGAGAAGAACGAAAACCAGAGGATCGTGAACTGCAAGGTCTTGACGCGGCCGATGCGGTCGGCCAGATAGCCACCGAGCCAGCCGCCGACGGCGGAGGCCAGCAGCGTCACGGTGCCGGCGAGGCCGGCCGTGCCGGGATCGACCTTCCAGAGCGCGATGATGGTGCCGATCACCAGCGGATAGATCATGAAGTCCATGCCGTCGAGCGCCCAGCCCGACGCGCAAGCCCAGAACGTCCGGCGCTCCGGCAGATTCATGTCGCGATAAAATGCAAGAAGGCTGGTATCTTCGATCGCTGCGATTTCGATCGACCGCGCCGGCTCGACCGTGCTCATGATGAATGTTCCCCCCGGGCAAATTCTGACCGACCGTCGGTCCGCCCCGCGTTGGCCGGTTGGCGCGGAGGATAGCCAAATCCTACGCCGATCCCTGATGCTGTCATCAGGCAAATCCGCAATCCGCCGCGCGCGACCGATTTATTGCCCGGCGGCCTCCGCGCCACGGGTACGTGGATCGGGGGCGCCGAGCAATCCATTTGCCGTCACAGCGATCGAGTTGGCCGAGGAGTAGCCAAGCGGTTCGATCAAGCGATGACCCCTTGCTTTTAGCCCCGCAAGGGTGTCGTCGGCGAACCCGCGCTCGATCCGTACCTCATCCGGCAGCCATTGATGATGCAGCCGCGGCGCCGCCACCGCGGCCGCAACATCCATGTCATAGTCGAGCACGTCGACGATAATTTGCAACACCGCCGAGATGATGCGGCTGCCGCCGGGCGAGCCCGTCACCAGAACCGCCTTGCCGTCTTTCATGACGATGGTCGGCGACATCGAAGACAACGGCCGTTTGCCGGGGCCGGGCAGGTTGGCCTCGAATCCCACGAGCCCATAGGCATTGGACGCGCCGGGCGCCGCGGTGAAATCGTCGAGCTCGTTGTTGAGCAGCACGCCGGTGCCTTCAGCGATCAGGCCGACGCCATAGCTGTAATTCATCGTGTAGGTGTTGCTGACCGCGTTGCCGCGGCTATCGACCACCGAGAAATGCGTGGTGTTGTCGCCTTCGTGTGGCGGCGTCGCCGCCAGCGCGTCGGTCCATGGCGTCGCATGGTCGAGATCGATGCTCGCGCGCTGCTTTGCCGCGTAGTCCTTTGAAATCAATGTTGCGATCGGCGCCTTGACGAAGGCGGGATCGCCGAGATAGCGCGCGCGGTCGGCATAGGCGCGCTTCATCGCTTCGATCATCACATGCAGCGAGGGTGCGGAGCCCTGCTTCATGTCATGTATCGGGAAACCTTCGAGGATGTTCAGTATCTCGATCAGCACGACGCCCCCGGACGACGGCTGAGGCATCGAGATAATGTCATATCCGCGATATGTACCGCGCACCGGCGCGCGGATGACAGGCCGATAGGATTTGAGATCGTCCAGCGTCATGATGCCGCCGGCGTCGCCGATCGCCTTTACCAACTTTTCGGCGACCGGCCCTTCGTAAAACCCGCGCGGACCCTGTTCGGCAATCGCAGAAAGCGTCGCCGCGAGATCGGTTTGAACAAGCCTGTCGCCTTCGCGCAGCGAGGTGCCGTCGGCGCGGGAAAAAATCTTGGCCGACGCCGGCCAGCGCGCCAGCCGCTTGTGCCAGTCCGGTAGCGTGTCGGCGCTGTCATCGGTGATGACGGTACCGTCCGTCGCCAGCGCAATCCCCGGCTTCACCAGATCCGCAAGCGTGAAGTTGCCCGAGCCGTATTTATCGAGTGCGGCGGCGAGACCCGCAACGGTGCCCGGCACACCGATGCCGAGCGCGGAGTCGCGCGACTTCGCAATATCGGGCTTGCCGTCGGCGCCCAGGAAAATATCTGAAGTGGTCGCCGCCGGCGCAGTCTCGCGGTAGTCGATAGCGACGTCCTCGTTTCGATCCCTTGAATGGATGACCATGAAACCGCCGCCGCCGATGTTTCCCG
>Ga0209839_10000435_pt1 | contig 21273 bp, 16 predicted proteins | sample OrgsoiDNA2013050_FD_185800 | JGI IMG/M metagenome (GOLD analysis project Ga0209839, IMG submission 185800) | Permafrost soil microbial communities from the Arctic, to analyse light accelerated degradation of dissolved organic matter (DOM) -... | ecosystem: Environmental > Terrestrial > Soil >... | reverse complement strand
GCCCTGGCCTTGGGTTTTTTTCGTACCTTCGCGGCTCCTCAAAAATGAAGGATCGCGCATGAAGAACATCCGGAATTTCTGCATTATCGCCCATATTGATCATGGTAAATCTACCCTGGCCGACCGCCTGTTGCAAATCACCCATACCATCAGTGATCGCGAAATGAAGGAACAGGTTCTGGACGATATGGACCTGGAGCGCGAGAAAGGAATTACCATAAAAAGCCATGCGATCCAGATTAACTATACGTATAAAAACCAGGAATACATTTTAAACCTTATTGACACCCCCGGACACGTGGATTTCAGCTATGAAGTGAGCCGGGCACTGGCTGCCTGCGAAGGAGTCCTTTTGCTGGTCGACGCCTCCCAGGGAATCCAGGCACAAACCATTTCCAATCTTTATCTCGCTATAGAAAACGACCTCGAAATTATACCCATCATCAATAAGATTGATATGGACGGAGCCATGGTGGAAGAGGTGACGGATCAGATCATTGAACTCATCGGTTGCAAAAAAGAAACCATCCTGCTTGCCAGCGCCAGAACAGGGCTCGGCGTGGACGCCATCCTGGAAGCTATCGTAGAACGGATACCGCCTCCAGAGGGAAATCCTGATATCCCTTTACAGGCCCTGATATTCGATAGTGTTTTTAATTCATTCCGCGGTATCATCGTGTATTACAGGATCCTCAATGGTGTTTTAAAAAAGGGGGATAAAATAAGATTCGTATCTACGGAACGGGAATATTTTGCGGATGAAGTCGGCATACTCAAACTTGGACTGGTGCCTAAACCGGAGGTGAGCGCAGGCGATGTTGGATATATTATTACGGGTATCAAAAATGCCAAAGAAGTAAAAGTGGGGGATACCATCACCCTGAGTTCCAATCCCAATCCACAAATGATTCGGGGTTTTCAGGAAGTGAAACCCATGGTTTTCGCCGGAATTTTTCCGGTCCTGACCGAAGATTTTGAGGAGTTACGCGATTGCATGGATAAACTCCAGCTCAACGATGCTTCACTGACCTACGAACTTGAAACTTCCCAGGCGCTCGGATTTGGCTTCCGCTGCGGATTCCTGGGCATGTTGCACATGGAAATTATCCAGGAAAGACTGGAAAGGGAGTTCAATCAGACCGTCATTACTACGGTTCCCAATGTAAGTTTCATCGCTTATTCAACCAACGGAGAAACCATCATGGTGAATAATCCGGCTGAAATGCCCGATCCGACCCGGACGGAACGGATCGAAGAACCCTATATCAATGCACAGATCATTACCAAACCGGAATATATCGGCAATATCATTACTTTATGTTTAGGTAAACGCGGAAATCTACTGAATCAGAATTATTTAACTCCGACCAGAGTAGAATTACATTTTGAAATGCCATTGACAGAAATCGTATTTGATTTCTATGATAAGTTAAAAAGTCAGACACGTGGCTACGCGTCTTTCGATTATCATCCCATTGGATATCGCGATAGTGATATTGCCAAAATGGATATATTATTGAATGGTGAGAAAGTAGATGCCCTCAGCGCCCTGATCCATCGCAGCCGGGCAACGGATTTCGGTCGAAAGCTATGTGAAAAATTAAAAGAACTATTGCCCCGCCAGCAATTTCAAATCGCCATCCAGGCAGCCATCGGTTCAAAAGTCATCGCCCGGGAAACCATCAGCGCTTTGAGAAAGGACGTCACGGCCAAATGCTACGGCGGCGATATCTCCCGTAAAAGAAAACTGCTCGAGAAGCAAAAAGAAGGAAAGAAACGTATGCGACAGGTGGGTAATGTTGAAATTCCGCAGGAAGCGTTTTTGGCTGTTTTGAAGCTTGATGAATAATAGAAAGTTTCCGGTTTTCACAATGTGAAAAATGTGTACTTGTGAATGAGTGAAAAAGAGGAAATGAAATTTAAAATTTAATTTAAAATTTCATTTATTCACCTTCACATTTCATACAATTCCACATTTACAAATTGTGAATAAGGCCAGCAAATAATTATTTTTGAGAATTATGGACTCGGCGCCTTCTTTTTATTTTTCTCCGACTGCTGCTTCAAAAGCTCCTCATCAATTCCCCCTGCGTCGTTTAGGATTTTCTTTTCTGCCGGAAACTGGCCATCCTGTATGCTGGTGTTAAATACTTTATTCACGTGCAGCCACTGGCCGTTCTTCCAAACGAATCCTTCATAATCACCATCCGGAACATAGGTTTCCTTACGGTTCGGTTCTTCCGATTCCGAAATCAGGTGATCATAGATGATCATATCCAGGGAAGAATCATAATTGAAGGTTGTAGTAGCTTCTTTTTTGTACTCCAGATAAAACCGTTGGATCTGGGTCTTGGATGCTTTGGCAGAGTCATTTTTAAATGAAAAATAGGGGCCGCCAAATACGGGTTGTCCCTGCTCGTTAAAAGTGAGTACGTCCATCCATTTCTTGTTGCTGTTGATGGTGAAATCGTCAAATCCCAGCAGCGTATACGTATTTTTGCCATTCACATTTTTCTGAATGATTCGGTAATAAATTGCACCGATCCAGTTATTGGCACCACGCACGGAATCAGCCGGTTTTTTGGTAAACATGGAAACATCGTGTAATGGAAAAAGCTTCAATGAACCATCAGCAGTCCGCATCTGGATCGCACCCCGCTGAAGGAAAACATATACGTCCTTTTTTATCTGCCAGGTAAAAATCCTGAAACTGCTATCCGGCGCGTACAATTTCGAAATGGTCTGGAGGGAATCAAATGGAAAATAAAAGGAGTTGGGAATTTTTAATGACCTGACCAGCATGCGAATGAAAAAACTGTCTGCCCTGAAACGCTGATCCGGTTCAGGCGCGTTGACAATATTGTAGGCAAATTTCGATAGTGAATCCTGTTGTTTTTCGAGCTGCAATTCGTCTTTTGCATCGGGATGAGTCCGGTGAACCGTCTGCCCGCTTACTTCCAGAGAGACCAGGCAGGTCGCCCAAAGAAGGAAAAATAAATATTTTTTCAGGGTCATGGATAAAATTTAAAGAATCTGATCACAATTTACAAGTAAGATCAGGAACTCTCCGGAAACGCATCATTTCTTTCAAAATTTTATGATTTTCGTAAAGCCCGGGCAAATCCATCCAGGTCAGAAAAATGCAGGTCAATGCTGCTATTTGGTAATTCAACCCCCGGATTGGTCGTTTTCAGAAAAACGGTTTTCATCCCCGCGTTTTTACCAAAAAGCATGTCACTCAGATTATTCCCGACCATCAGGGATTTTTCTAAGTCAATTTCCGGAAAGTCGCGGACCGCCTGGAATGCCATTCCCGGATTCGGTTTTCGGCAGGGACTGGATACCTCCTCATCCACACAAAAATAAATCTGATCAATTTTGCCTCCTTTTTCCTTCAGCTGCCAGACCATATTTTTATGAATATCCTCCAGGTCATTCAGGGTCATTATCTTTTTGCTAATGCCACGCTGGTTGGTTGCCAGAATGAGGCGCTGAAATCTTGTATTAAAATAGACAATATTTTCATGAGCCTTCGGATAGAAAACAAATTCATCCCAGTTCCGGACATAGGTACCCGGATTTTCATAATTGATCACCCCATCGCGGTCCAAAAAGAGCGTCCAGGTTTTATCGATGTGGGAAAGATTGAACATTGCAATAATTGTTAATTGTCAATTGTTAATGGTTAACGCTGAAATGTTTCAGCATTTAGAATTGCTAAGCAGCCGTTTTCGAAAATTCCAATGACAATTGACAATTAACAATTAACAATTGCTTTTGGCAATTCTGCCTGCGCCCTGGTATAGTCCTCCGGAATACCAATGTCTATAAAATAGGCGTTGGAAATCAAACCCAGAATTTGCCCTCCGCTGCACATCTTTTCAAGATAATCCTTCTCAAATGAAAATACAGGCGGAAAGGATTTCTGGAGAAAGGGGGCAACGGACAGCGCATATACGCCACCGTTAATCAAGCCGGCGTCGCGGTATTTTTTTTCGCTGAAACCGGTGACGACCTGCTGGTCGATGCTTACCACTCCATAACGGTCGAATGCCGTCATCGGTTTTAGAGCCAGCGTGCAGGCCGCTTTTCTTAACTCGTGAATGATGGCAAGATTTGAAAAGGAAATACCAAAGAAAGTATCGGCATTCAGTATTATCGCATTAGCGTTTGAAACCTGGTTACACGCTTTATGTATCGCACCGCCCGTACCCAGTGGTTGATCTTCGACCGAAAAACTATAGGCACCAGCGGGTAAATAACCCTTTACAAAGGCTTCAATCTGTTCCGTTTTATACCCCAGGGCAAATATGAACTTGTTGATCCCTTCTTTTCTGGCATAATCCAACAAATAAGCCAGGAATGGCTTTCCGGCTATGGGAGCCAGACTCTTGGGAAGATCTGTCACAACAGATTGTAAACGTGTACCGAGACCGCCAGCCAGAACAATTGCCTCGGTAATCATGCGTATTCAGGATTTAAAATATTCTTTTTCGACTAACTCACAAACGATATGACCCAGTAAAATATGTGACTCCTGTATCCTCGGCGTGTCTTTGGATGGAATATTGAAAAGCCAGTCGGAAAGGGGTTTCATTTTGCCACCACTCTCACCGGTAAAACCAACCGTGATCACCTTTTTTTCACGTGCCACTTCGAATGCTTTGACAATATTCCCGGAATTGCCGGAAGTTGATAGTCCGATCAGGATGTCGCCCGGATGGGCGATACCGCGGATCAAACGTGCATAGATTTCATCATAGCTATAATCATTTGCGACCGCCGTGAGATAAGACGTATTACAATGGAGGGCCTCTGCCGGCAGCGCCATCCGGTCGGCATAAAATCTTCCCGAAAATTCGGCCGCCAGATGCTGCGCATCCGCCGCACTACCACCATTTCCGGCAAAGTACACACGGTTTCCTTCTTTAAAGGACTTCACAATAACTTCCACCACCCTTTGCGTTGTTTTCAGCATGGCTTCATCCAATAATATTTTTTGTTTTACGGAAATGGAAGCACTGATAATTTTTTTGATTTGATCGATCATATCATATTTTTAGATGGTCCAGGTCGTCAGACCGTGGTCCACAAACTGGTAGGTTTTACAGTGGCCGCCAAATTCACTGAGTTTTGCCATCACCTGAAATTTGGTATTGGCCGGACAATAGAATATCATGAACCCGCCGCCCCCGGCGCCGGATATTTTGCCCCCTGTTGCACCCGCTGATTTTGCTGCGAGGTAGATTTCTTCCATCCGGTCGTTGGAAATGCCCTCTGCCATGCGTCTTTTTTGTTGAAAACCGAAATCCAGGATCTCACCAATTTCATGCAGTCTTCCTTTCAGCAGGGCTTCCTTCATTCTAAGGGATTGTTGTTTCAACTGATGCATAGCTTCAATGGATGCACTTTTCTTATCCAGCACATTCTGACTCTGTTGTGTAATGATCCGGGCAGACTCCCTGCTCGTCGCGGTATAATAGAGCAGGAGATTATTTTCGAGTTCAAATAAATATTGTTGTTTTACGCGGAGGGGATTCACGATCACTTTATCTTCTCCAAAAAATTCCATGTAGTTCACTCCGCCAAAAGTAGCCGCGTACTGATCCTGTTTGCCTCCGGCCATTTTCAGATCCTTACGTTCAATTTCATAAGCCAGGTGGGCGATATCATATTCTCCTAACGGCAGTTTCAGCATTTCGGCAAATGCGCCCACGATCGCCACGACGAGGGTGGAAGAAGTACCCAGTCCCGAGCCGGCAGGCGCATCCACGAAAGTGGACAATTTAAAACCGGCAGGCATACCGGAATATTGTTTGCGTATCCGGTCGTAAACACCTTTATGAAGATCCAGAACCCCGTTAAATTCAATAGGAGAGTCTTTTTGAATGATCTGTTTTGTTTTGTAATCGATGGATTCAAAATGAACTTCTTCCAGATCGGTGATTTCAATATTGGCATAAGCGTATAACGAAACAGTGGCATTGAGAATGGCGCCGCCATAAAGATCGCTGTAAGGGCTTACATCCGTGCCTCCGCCGGCCAGTCCGATGCGCAGGGGTGCTTTACTTCTGTATATCATGGGATAAGCCAAGAATGGTATTTACCAGGTTTTTCCAGGAATATTTTTTCTTTTCTGTACGAAGATGAGGAATAAAAAATTCTTCTCCTAATTCATAGAAACGCAGAATGGCTCTGGCCAGCGAAGCGGGTTCCGGTTCGGTAACCAGGCCGGTTTCTTCATGTAAAACCTGCTCCGCAAAACTTCCCACATTGGATACAATCATGGGCTTTTCAAAATGATACGCCAGCGGCGTCACACCGCTTTGCGTCGCGTGCCGGTAGGGCTGGATCACCGCATCCGCTGCGCACAAATAGTATTGCACTTCCCCATCCGGTATAAAATCAGTTTTAAGGATGAGCCGGTCTCCGATTTTCAATTCTTCGATCAGTTGCTTATACAGGTTACTGTCCTCATAAAATTCGCCGGCAACCAGCAGCCGGATACCGGATTCTTTTATGGCCGGTTCGGCCATGGCCCTGAGCAGGATATCAAGGCCCTTATATTTTCTGATAAACCCGAAAAATAAAATAATTTTTTCGCGGTTGCCGATAGTCAATTGCAGTTTTTCATTCAGATATTTTCTTGCAGATTCTTTCGGAATGATTTCGCCGAAATTATCATAAAGCGGATGGATTACCCGTTTGGCGGGTTTGGTTTTTTCAAACAAACGCAGATCGTGCATCACCGCATCACTCATGGTAACAAAAGCATCACAGCTTTTCAGAAAATACTTTGTGAACGGACGGTCCCCCGCCCGTTTTTCATGCGGCAATACATTGTCGGTAATCGCAACGATTTTTGTTTTGCCATTTTTATGCGCCTTCCTCAAAATTGTGCCCAGCGCGGGTCCCATAAAAGGCAGCCAATACCGTACGACAATCAGGTCGGGCGACTCTTTTTTCAAACGACGACCCGTCAACAACCAGTTAAACGGATTTATGGAATTAATGACTGAAAGTATTTCAATACCTGGCGGCGGCGGATCCGAGGAATATTGCGTAGTGCCCGGGAAAAGAAATCCCGGATATTGCAGAGAGAAAGAATAAATGGAACAGAGATGACCTTCTTCGATAAATGCCCTGCACAGACGCTGGTCAAAACTGGCGAGCCCGCCGCGCAGCGGCCAGGCCGGTCCCATGACAATCACTTTCATAAACCCAATCTCTTTTCTACGAGGTATGCGTTCCGGTTGGGATCATTCCGGGATATCATTTCAGCGATGAATCCGGTCACAAAAAGTTGCGTACCGAGTATCATGGCCACCAAGGCAACAAAAAACAAGGGTCGTTGCGTAAAGCCGGTTCTGTCAAAAAAGATTTTTGAAATAGCCAGATAGAAAGAGACGATGAAACCAAACAGAAAGCAGAATATTCCCCAGGACCCAAACAAATGCATGGGTCTTTTGCCATATTTACCAACGAATAAAATGGACGCCAGATCCAGTCCGCCGGTAATCAGCCGGCCAACTCCGAATTTGGAGATCCCGTATTTCCGGGCGTGGTGCTGCACCACTTTTTCACCTATTTTATTAAAGCCTGACCATTTGGCAATCAAAGGAATATAGCGGTGCATCTCACCATATACTTCAATACTCTTTACGACTTGGGAACGATATGATTTCAGCCCGCAGTTAAAATCATGTAGTTTGATTTTGGATACTTTGGACGTAACCCAGTTAAAGAAACGGGATGGTAGTGTTTTGGACCAGGGATCGTGGCGCACTTTTTTCCATCCGCTCACCAGGTCGAACCCGCCTTCGGAGATCATTTGATAAAGTACCGGTATTTCATCCGGACTGTCCTGCAGGTCGGCATCCATGGTGATCACCACATTACCCCGGCTTGCCCTGAAGCCTTCATTGAGGGCGGCGGACTTTCCATAGTTCCGCTGAAAACGGATTCCCTTGATACAGTCATTTTTTGCACGCAGCGATTCGATAACGTCCCAGGAACCATCGGTGCTTCCGTCATCTACAAGAATCACTTCATAGGTATAGCCCTGCGCCTCCGTTACGCGTGAGATCCAGGCGGTCAGTTCGGGAAGAGATTCTTCTTCATTTAAAAGCGGTACAATAACGGACAGGTCCATGCTGATTATAACTTGGGTTCTTCTTTAATTTTTTCGACTGCAGGCTTTGACTTACGCAAAATGGATGCAAAGATTAATCCGAAAACGCTTCCCAGAATAACAGAAGCTGCATATCCTTTTACAAGGCCCGTTGGTTTCACCATGTTAACCAGCGAATCGACCCCTTCCATTTTTATCTTCATCTGTTCTTCCGGCAGATTTAATTTTTGAAAATAGGCAAGGGAACCGGTTTTAAAATTATTCAGGAAATGCGGATTTATATATTTTAAATAAATGATATTAAATAAAACAAAAAAAAGCTCCGTGATCAGGATAGTAATGAATATGGATTGAAATATTTCCTTGAAATCAGCGTAACCCCCCAATTCCTTTTTCCTGGCAATCCCCGTCATCAGGTACATGAATAAAATAATAAAGAAGTATGAAAGAAGCGCAAATAAAAACAAAGAAGGGGGGGTGGCTGAGAAAAATTGATATCGCAAAAAAAGCAAAACGGCATATACCAACCCGGTTATCAAACCGAATCTAATACCCGTCCCATATTTGGAAATTGAATTCATGGAAAAGAATTATTCATTTTACCGTAACGGATATCTATTCCATTCATTTTTATGGTTTATCCAAAAAAACATCGGGTTCTCTTTTTTTAGTAAACGCAGCACCTAGCAGGGATGCGATGGTCCCAAAAAAAAGCGTAGCCAGAAAAGCAAATATGCTAATCGGCACCGGCTGCATAAATTTCTTTGTCATAGCCATTCCCTGGTCAATTTGGTCCTCCGAAAGGTTTCCTTTTGCTTCCATGGAGGCCCTGGCCTGTTGAAGAGCTTGTTCGGTAAATTCCGGAAATATTACATAAAAGGAAAGTAGCGTATATACGATCATTAGAACAGAAACGAAAAGGGATATCTTAAAACCATATCCAAATACTTTTCCAAAAGTCACCCCATCGGTTTGCTGTTTTCCATATTGAATACAAAAAATAATAATAACGACCACCTGAATGATGGTAGGAAGCCATTTAAACCAGGTTGTGAATTGGAGATGAGCAAATCCTCCAATCAGGCTTACCACCATTAAGATCAAAGAAAGAATAAGCGCTTTAACGATTACGTCAGAAGATTTCTTTTTCATATCAGCTGTTTTATATGGTTAGTGAATCAAATGTAATTTCCCTTTTGTAAATGATCCGAGCGCTCTGCCGGTAAATATTTTTTTATTAAAGGCTGAATTTTTGGATTTGGACGCCGATTGGCTCAGGTCAAATTCCCATTGAGCATCGGTGTTGAACAAGGTAAGACGGGCTCCGCTACCTTTTTCTATTGTACAGGGATCGAGATTAAATATTCTGCGGGCATTCCCGCCAAACAACGCATATATTTTCTCGGTTGATAAATCCGGAAACAAGGTTTGTACAACCGCATAGGATGTTTCAAGTCCTGTCATCCCGTATTTTGCATTTTCGAATTCCAGGATCTTGCTGTCATATTCGTGTGGCATATGATGTGAAGCTATGCAATCAATGGTTCCGTCCAGGAGAGCCTGTTTTAATTGTGAAACGTCGGTTTTGGGCCGGAGAGGAGGATAGACTTTCAGATTTGTGTCATAATCTACCAGGGCATCGTCGCTGAAGAAAAGATGGTAGGGTGTAACGGAACAGCTAATGTCAATTCCGGAGTCTTTTCCGCGCCGGATATATTCTATGGATTTAGGTGAAGTGACCCCTGTAAAATGAATGCGGGAGCCTGTATACCTGGCCAGCTTAATATCCCGGGCTATGATGAGTTCTTCCGACATCATCGGCTTACCCGGCAGGCCCAGTTGCGTGGAAATTATGCCTTCATGGATCAGCCCGTTGGGTGAAATACTGGTATCATCCGGGATCTGGATGAGTACGCCGTTAAAGGCTTTTATATACTGAAGGGCCTTTACGAGCACACCGGAGGATTGAACCGGGTGCAGACCATCAGAAAAAGCCACCGCCCCGCTGTTTTTCATATCATACATTTCAGCGAGGTGACGGCCATCCAGGTTTTTGGTGATGGCACCAATGGCATGAATGGTAACCGGTAAACTTCCGTTGCGGTTACGGATGAACTCCACCTGCGATTTATTGTCTATGACCGGCTGTGTATCGGGGATCAGAAAAACATCCGTAAATCCTCCGTCTGCGGCTGCAGCGGCGCCCGTTTCAAGCGTTTCCTTGAACTCATAACCCGGATCTGCAAAATTGGAGAATATATCTACCCAACCTGGACTTACCTGAACATCCTTCTGGTCAAAAACCTGGTCCGCCTTTTCCGAAATGTTGGGTGCGATCTCGCGGATTGTGCCGTTTTCTATTAATATATCCTGGATGGTTCCGTGATGGGAAGAGAGGGGGTCAGTTATGCAAGCCTGTTTTATTATCAGCTTCATCTAGAAGGAATTGCGCGAAGATAAGGTTTACCGATGAATTCATTTTCGGGCAAGAATTTTTTATCATAGATTTGCCGTCCCCTGAAGGAGAATTTGGGAATTCGGGAATTCGGGAATTCGGGAATTCGGGACGTAGCGCAGCCCGGTAGCGCGTTTGCATGGGGTGCAAGAGGCCGCTGGTTCGAATCCAGTCGTCCCGACCAGGAGAAATAGAAAGCCTTCATAAATATGAAGGCTTTGTCTTTTTTATCTTACCAGATATCGTCGCCAAAATCCGGAAAGAATATTCTTATTCTGTTCTTAAACTTACTTTGCCAGCAGAAGTTCATTCTGAGCGAAGGCTGGTAACAGGATTTGCAATGGCAGCCTTTACGGCCTGAAAGCTTACTGTTGCCAAAGCAATGAATAAAGCCATAAAACCCGCTAAGGGAAATAGCCACCAGCTAACTTCTGTTTTATATGCAAAACCCTGCAGCCACTTGTTCATTGCCAACCAGGCAATGGGAGTGGCAATTACAAATGCTATAAAAACCAATAATAAAAAATCCCCTGAAAGCAAAGCCACAATGCTGGTAACAGGCGCGCCAACTACTTTGCGTATCCCAATCTCTCTGGTGCGTTGCTCTGCCATAAACATGGAAAGCCCGAACAATCCCATACAGGAAATGAAAATGGCGAGAGATGCAAATAGGTTTGCAAGGGCACCCACCAGCATTTCACTTTGATATTGTTGCTTAAAATGATCATCTGCAAAAATGTAGTCAAACGGATATTTCGGATTGAATTTTTTCCATGCCGTTTCTAAAGTTGATAGTACCTGTTTTGTGCTGCCAGCCTGACTTCGTATCACGGCTATACCCTGTTCCATTGTTGGCTGAAGGCTAAAAAACATAGGTGCAATGGGGTCGTGAAGAGAACTTGAATGAAAATCTTTTATCAGTCCGATAATTTTACCTCTTGTTTGCTGATGAGAAAACATTTGGCCGACGGGATGTGGCATTTTCATCAATTTTGCAGCTGTTTCATTGATCATAAAACTAGCCGTATCTGTACCGAAAGATGGAGAAAAATCGCGGCCTTCAGCCAATTCTATTTTCATCGTTTTGATAAAACCATAGCTGACATCCAACTCCTTCATACCTGTTTTATCTCCGGGTGGCTTTCCATTCCAATTTATATTGTCTGACCACCAGCCCACGTTGGTTGGCAAAGAAGAGCATTGTGAAATACTTTCAATATTTCCTGATGCGATGATATCATTTTTAAATCCATTATAATTTTTTCCAAGATCACCTTCTAATGGAACATAAATAATATTATTCCGGTCCAAACCGAGATTTTTTGTCTGCACGTAATTCATTTGCTTATATATAATAGCCGTACACGCAATTAAAATTATAGAAAGGGAAAACTGAAAAACAACCAACCCCTTGCGAAAAACGGCATCGCTGTTCTTGAACTTAAGCGACCCCTTTAAAATATGGATCGGATTCAGATTTGATAAAAACAATGCAGGATAGCTGCCTGCAATGAAACCGGTAATACAGGTTAAGCATAACAAAGAAATGATCAGGAAAGGGCTGTTCAGGTGAAGCACAAGCTGTTTTCCCGTAAGCGAGTTTAGCGAAGGCAATAATAAATATACGAATGCGACAGCAATAATTACTGCAAGGAAAGTCGTGAACATCGCCTCCGCTAAAAACTGACGAAACAACAATCCCTTTGCAGCACCAACAACCTTTCTAACCCCTACTTCTTTTGCCCTTTTTACGCTTCTCGCCGTTGCCAGGTTAACAAAATTAACACAGGCTATCAGTAAAATAAAAACGGCAATGATGGAAAACAATCTCACATATTCAATTCTTCCACCGTCTGCAACACCCTTTGTAAAAGTAGAATAGAGATACATGTCCCCATACGGCTGCAGCGAAAGCGTTTTATCGTCCACGGTTTTATCCTGTAACGTGAGAAAGTGTTTGATTTTGACGTTTACTCGGTCTGCTGAAGCATCTGCATGAAGCATGATAAAAGTAGGCGGTCCATAATGACCCCAACCCGCGACCATCCATTGGTTGTCTTCAAAACAATGTTGAATGGGAAGAATGAAATCAAATTTTATGGATGAGTTTTCGGGAACATTTGCGACTATTCCGCTTATTATATAATCCCTTTTATCATCTATCCTGATGGTTTTGCCAACCGGGTTAATTTTTGGAAAATATTTTTTCGCCAGCTTTTGTGAGATGACAATATTATCGGGAGAAGCCAAAACTGTTTTTGCATTCCCCTGTAATAAAGGAAAACTAAACATCATAAAAAAATCAGCACCAGCATACCGGCCTTTCTCTTTACCAATTTTTTGACCCACCGTAAACAACATATCATTGTCCCATACAACCATAACCGAATGGGTTATTTCCGGAATCTGTTTTTTCAAAGCCTCGGGCAATAATCCGGGGGTTGCATCCATTGTATTGGATATGCTTCCGTCCTTGTTTTCATCATTCAGCATCACCCGGTATAGCCGGCTCGCATTCGTATGAAAATTATCATACCTTCTTTCATCCCGGACCCATAAATAAATAAAAAGGGTGCAGGCAATCCCAAGACCCAATCCAAGAATATTGATGACTGAAAAAACTTTATTCCTCATAAGATTTCTCCAGGCCGTTTTAAAATAATTCCGAATCATGCTGTCCGTTTGATTTGTTCAATGAATGGTTTAATACACCTGTCAATCATTCCGTTCGTAAACTCCTTATGGGGTTAGCAATGGCCACTTTGATTGCCTGAAAGCTTACGGTGACCAATGCGATAGCGAGCGAAGAAACACCGGCCAGGGCAAATATCCACCAGTGAATGGTTGTGCGGTATTGATAGTCCTGCAACCAGTTATGCATGGCCCACCACGAAACCGGAAATGCTATGATGCAGGACATGGCGACCAATTTCAGGAATTCCTTTGAGAGTAAACCAGCGAGTCCCTGCGCAGAAGCACCCAATACCTTGCGTATGCCGATTTCTTTTCTACGGCGCTCAGCGGTATATGCTGCAAGGCCAAATAAGCCCAGGCAGGAAATGAAAATGGCCAGTACCGAAAATATCCCAGCCAGATTCCCAATCAGCGTTTCCGTGGAAAATAATTGATTAAATTCTTCATCCAGAAATTTATATTCGAAAGGATAAGCCGGATTATTGGCCTTAAATATGGCTTCCGTTTTTGACAGCGCTTCTGTCAGATCAGCATTCGGCTTTATGCGAATAGTTAGTACGGTGGCAGGTTTCGGATTACAGATGAGGATCAACGGCGAACCCGCAGCATATACATCATTGTATACGACATCTTTTATAATTCCTGCAATCTGCAAATTCGTTGAATTGATGGAGATGAGTCCGCCGGGTTTGCCTTCCTTCCCCATGAGTTTCTTCATGCCTTCATTAATAATTACATGATTGCTGTCGACACCCGGAGTCTGGTAAAAATCTCTGCCTTCGATTAGCTTCATATGCAAAAGAGAAAGATATCCGGGGCTTACCAGATTCGAGTGAATGGTAACTTTGTTGTTAAGATCTTTCCCGGGCCAGGTAAAACCGTCGGTATAACTGTAAACATGCAACGGATCGTGAAGGCTCATGGCAGCATTTTCTATTAATCCGGTAGCCTTCAATTGAGCGAGCACGGAACTAAAATGCTTTTTTACATCCCCCTGCAAATCCATAATAATAAGCCTGTCTTTATCATAACCCAGATCCCGTTGTTTTATATGTTGTATCTGCTGGTAGATAATCGCAGTACAAATTATAAGTATGATGGAAACCGCAAATTGGCTGATCACCAAACCCTTTCTGATAAAAATTACTCCGGATCCTGTCTTTATTTTAATCCCTTTCAATACTTTGATCGGATTAAAGGAAGACAGATAAAACGCAGGATAACTCCCCGCAATTAAGCCGGTAACCAGGCCGACAGCCAACAGCCAACCCAGGTGTGACATGCTAAACAGATTGATTTCAAGTGGCTTTTTGACCAGGTTACTATACATGGGCAGCACCAGATAAACGATGGCAACAGCAAGAATAACCGCCATGAACGACATAAGCAGGGCTTCGCCAATAAACTGGACGATCAGTCTGTTTTTACCGGCTCCCATTACTTTTCGCACACCCACTTCCCTGGCCCGTTTTTCTGACTGCGCAGTGGACAGGTTCATAAAATTGATGCAGGCAATAATAAGGATGATGGCAGCAATAAGAGAAAACAATTTTACATATTTAATATTTCCGCCGTCCGGCTTGCCATCCGTAAATTGACTTCTTAAATTCCAATCGTTCATGGAGAAAAGTATGCAGTCCGCTGAGGGAACACCCGTTTTGGCAGCCACGTATCCTACCAATTTTTTATTTATGCTCTCCGGATCTACGGAGGGATTCAATTCAACAAGCGTTTCTGTAAGATTATTGTCCCATGGTTTCATCCAGTCGTTTTTATTTTCAAAAACGGCGTAAGGAGATATCCATTGGAATTTGTAAGATGAGTTTTGCGGGAAATCCCTGTAAACACCAGTCACCGTATACAGCCCGTCAACGCTATACCCCTGGTTGGCATCCATTTTTATCGTTTTGCCAACGGGATTCTCATTGCCAAAAAATTTTCTGGCTACCGTTTCACTGATAATGACCGATTGTAAATCCTTAAAGGCTTCGGCAGGTTCCCCAAAACGAAAAGTGAGTGCAAACATAGATAAGATCGAAGGATCCACATAAGCACCCGATTCTTTGATGGATTTATCATTCAGAACCATCAATTCATCCATCGTCCAACTCAGACGCCCCGAATTTTTTATACCCGGGATATCCGATTTAACGGCCTGCGCCATTGGGCCGGGCGTTGAACCCGACGTATTAATCTTGCCTTCATTATGATGATTTTCCATAATGCGATAGATAAAATCGCGATTTGCAAAATGGTGGTTGAAAGTCATCTCATCCTCCACCCAGAGAAAAATCAATGCAGCAGCAGCAATGCCGATGGCGAGCCCCGCAATGTTCAGAAAACTATAGGTCTTATTTTTCCAAAGATTGCGGATTGTGGTTTTGAAATAATTCTTAAACATGGTGAATGGTTTATTCAGGTAATGCCATTCAAGCCAAAAAAATGCCGGATCGATATTTATTTGATACTCTATGTGTTGTGTTATAAAATTAGTATGGCACTGTCCGGTTTTGGAACAATGGGTGTTCATTTATAAAAGCTTGATAAAACCAATACGTAATTGGCATCTCAAATTCTTAGTGGAAATGTTTCAGGTTGCGTGACAACAAAAGTGATGACTATCAGAGATCATTATCAATCAGCCATAACTTGATGATCGCATCCGCAAGAGTAACCAGATCCGGAAAAGAATTTGGTTTCCTGAGAAAACAGTTGGTCCCGAATTCGTAAGCCAGTTTCCGGTCCATATGAAGGGAAGAAGTGGTCAGGATGATAATAGGTATGTGACAATATTGCTTTTGGCTTCTGATTTCCTGCAGCACATGTAATCCCATGACCCCGGGCATATTGAGATCCAGCATAATCAATGAAGGAAACTGGGTATCGGGATCACGGAGATTCTCAAGCAGCTGGTCTCCTGATTCTATAAACGTGTAATCTCCCTGATACTTATTTTCAAGGAAAGCATCCAGAATGATCTGCCGGTCGTCGGGATCGTCGTCAACTATATAAACGAGTTTATTACTACTTCTTTTCATTAAAAAGAATAAATAAGTCTCTTGAAGTGTATTTTAAAAGGATTTAAAATTTGTTTCACCAGACACATGTCCGGACCGGATAGATGGTTTATTCAGGAAACTGGAGGATTGATTATTTTTTTAGCGGGAATTGAATATTTGCCTGTTTTACATCGCGTTTTAGGTTTTGTTTTATGACATTTAACCCATCTATCTATCAGCAATTTTATCGCCTTACTTCTTTCCTGTTGTTCTTCAATTCTTGGATGCATACAAATTGAATAACCTTAAGTTAATCATTTAATTGATCAAAACCGCTATTTTTCGACAATGATCAGCGGTTAAGTTCTTCTATTTTTATCCGCAAATCCCACCCATAAAACGCTTTTCAGGAAAGTTCAAATGTTAAGTACCTTTAATTTTCCCCTCTTGGAAAGATCGTTCCGGTTATAGGAGTATATTCAAATGTCTACAGCAAACAAGGATAAACCAAAAATACGATCATCCAACCTCTTCCCGGTGGTTGGCATTGGCGCGTCCGCAGGGGGGCTGGATGCATTTAAAAAATTAATCAAGGCCATTCCGGAAAATTCAGGGATGGCTTATATTCTGGTACAGCACCTGGATCCCGCTCACGAAAGCATTTTGGCCGAGCTCCTGCAACGGGTCACGACCCTTCCCGTACAGGAGATAACTGATAATATTCAGGTGGTTGCGGATCATATTTACATCATTCCTTCCAATAAGTTACTAACGGCTACGGATGGCGTGCTCAAATTGAGCGACCGGCCTCCCAAAACCCTCCGGAACATGCCGATCGACTTATTCTTCTCTTCCCTGGCGGAAGTGCACCAAAGTCATGCCATCGGGGTGGTGTTGTCCGGTACCGCTACCGATGGAACACTGGGTTTGAAAGCAATTAAGGATCACGGAGGAATTACTGTTGCACAGGAACTTCAATCTGCCGCCTATGACGGGATGCCGCAAAGTGCCATTGATGCGAATGTGGTTGATTATATATTGCCTCCTGAAAGGATCCCCGGCCGGTTACTGGCTTTGACCAATTCATTAAAAGCCGGTATATCCGATTCATCGCATGAATTGCAAGAAATCGAAGGAGAAGGATTTAAACAAATCCTTTCCCTTCTCCGGACCCGCAAGGGCATCGACTTTACGTATTATAAGCAGACAACAATTCGCCGGCGGATAAACAGGAGAATCTCCTTCAGTAATAAAGAAAATATTGAAGAATACCTGGCTCATCTTAAGGAGGACAAATCTGAACTGGACATTTTATATCAGGATTTGCTTATCCCGGTAACCCAGTTTTTTCGGGATCCAAAAGTTTTTGACAATTTAAAAGAAACGATATTTCCGGCTCTCTTTAAAAACAGACTGGTAAATGAACCCCTGCGCCTTTGGATCGCGGGTTGTTCCACGGGAGAGGAAGCGTATTCTTTGGTTATCTGCCTGCATGAATACCTGGGAGAACGTGCCGCCAACTACCGGATACAGTTGTTTGCAACAGATATTTCTGAAATTGCTATTGCCAAAGCAAGAACCGGAATTTATAAAAAAAGTGAACTGTCGGGATTGTCTCCTTCCCGCCTGCAACAGTTCTTTTCCACCAAGGATGGCAGCTTTCTGCTAAACAAATCCATCCGGGATGCCTGTGTATTTGCTTATCATAATTTTCTCAAGGATCCTCCCTTTGCCAGGATTGACTTAATCAGCTGCCGTAACTCGCTTATTTATATGGAGCCGAATCTCCAGAAAAAGGCACTGGCTACCTTTCACTATTCCCTGTGTGAAAATGGGTTCTTATTGCTGGGAAAATCAGAAACCACAAGCCAGGCGGCGGATCTGTTTAATGTAACTGACAAGAATAGTAAACTGTATACAAGGAAAGATGTAAAAGGAAGGTTTTTGCATGAGGTTGCCGAACGACAGGAAGAAATATTTAAAGAGGGTAAATTCGGACCCGCGAGAAACGAAATTAGTAAAGACGACTTCCAAAAGAATGCAGATGAAGTATTCATAGCCAAATATTCCCCTCCCGGTGTGGTCGTGAATAATGAACTGGAGATCGTTCAATTCCGGGGATCAACCGGGATCTGGCTGGAGCCTTCTTCCGGTAAGCCGAATCTGAACGTACTAAAAATGGCCCGTGAAGGGCTGGCCTTTGAATTGCGCAACATCTTACATAAATCAAAGATCAGTAAGAAAGCAGAGGTCAAAGAAGATATTCCGATACAATTTATGGACAGGGAGAAACTGGTAACCATTGAAGTCATTCCCCTCCTGAACACCCTCGAACCGCATTTCCTGATTCTTTTCAGAGATGATTCCGTCCCATCTGGTTCTGTCCGGAATCAAATAAAAGAAATCCCACCCGGGATATCCCCGCCCCTTGGCGAAGACAAGATCCGGATTCAGAAACTGGAAAAGGAACTGGCACAGACCCGGGAGGACATGAAAAGTATTACTGAGGAACAGGAAGCTTCCAATGAAGAACTGCAAAGTGCAAATGAAGAGCTTCTTTCCGGAAGCGAAGAATTGCAAAGCCTGAACGAAGAGCTTGAAACAGTCAAAGAGGAAACGCAGACCAGCAATGAAGAATTAATCATTGTGAATCAGGAGTTATATGACCGTAATGAACAATTGAATCTTTCCAGGCTATATGCGGAATCCATTGTTACTACGATCCGGGAGCCCCTCATCATCCTGAATAAAAACTTACAGATCAGGAGCGCCAATAAATCATTTTACGCAAAATTTAATACCAAGGCAGAAGCCACCGAGGGGAGGCATTTGTTCGATCTGGCCGATAAGCTATGGAATATTCGTGAACTCCGGGAAATACTGGGAAAAGTACTTCCCGAAAAGTCAAGCATCGTCGATTACGAAGTGACCCTGAACATTCCGACTTTAGGCGATCGGACCCTGTTATTAAATGCCAGTACGATTTTCCGGGACAATAATGAGGAGCAATTAATCCTCCTGGCCATAGAGGATGTTACGGAAAAAAGAAAGATAGATAATGCTTTGCATTTATTTTCCGAAGAACTGGAGAGGCAGGTGGCCGAAAGAACCCTTTCATTACACGAGGCGAATATTGAACTCCAGCATTCGAATAAAAATTTAGAACAGTTTGCATACATCGCCTCCCATGACCTCCAGGAGCCGCTGCGGAAAATCAGAACTTTTTCGTCTCTGTTGCAAAGCAGGCATAAAAATGATTTACCTGATGAAGTCAAGACAATGCTTACAAAAATTGAAAAATCTGCCGAGCGTATGTCAAACCTGATCAAAGAAGTGCTGAACTTTTCTAAAATATTACATCATACCGGTGAAACTTTTGAAAAAACGGACCTGAACGATATTATCCACGATGTGCTAAGTGATTTTGATTTACTCATCCATGATAAACATGCGGTTATTCATCACGACCGATTGCCGGTTATTGATGCCATTCCGATGCAAATGAGTCAGCTTTTCTATAACCTGATCAGTAATAGTCTTAAGTTCACCAGAAAGGGCATCAACCCGGATATTTCGATTACGTCAAAGATCGTCGAAGGAAAAGATTTCGGGGAACCTACTAACCTCGATCCAAAATTATCTTATTGTGAAATAATCTTAAACGATAACGGTATCGGATTTGATCAGAAATATGCGGATCAGATTTTTTTAATTTTTCATCGTTTGCATGGTCTTGAACATTATACAGGAACGGGAATCGGCCTTGCATTGTGTAAAACCATTGTTGTAAACCATAACGGTGAAATATCTGCCGTTTCGCATAAGAATGAAGGTGCGACATTTAAAGTAATCCTGCCTCTTATTCATGTCGGGGGATAAATATCAGCCTCTGTCAGACCCTTAATAGCCCAATCATGAATAAAATATACGTCATAGGCAGTACCAATACCGATATGGTAGTCAAAACGGATCACCTGCCATTGCCTGGCGAAACGATACTGGGCGGTGAATTTTTTATGAATGCCGGCGGCAAGGGTGCCAACCAGGCCGTTGCTGCCGCAAGACTCGGAGGCGATGTGACACTGGTTACCAAACTTGGAAATGATATTTTTGGAAAACAAACGATAGAAGGCTTTAAAAAAGAAAACATTCATACCGGATATGTTTTTCTTGATGAAAATAAACCTTCAGGAACCGCATTGATTATTGTAATTGGGGAAGGTGAAAACTGTATCGTAGTAGCACCCGGTGCCAATGCAAACCTGCTACCCGCAGACATAGAAAAGGTAAAAGACATCCATAAGGCCGCAATCATTTTAATGCAGCTGGAAATTCCCATGCAAACCATTGCATACGTAACAAGATTAGCCAGGTCAAATCAGCAGAAAGTGATCATCAATCCGGCTCCCGCACAAAAACTGGACGATGAATTGCTGGATGGTCTTTTTCTGATTACCCCAAACGAAACAGAAACCCATTTATTAACCGGTATAAAAGTGGAAGATGAAAAAACAGCCTCCGAAGCGGCCTCTGTGTTTTTAAGCAAAGGCGTACAAAACGTTATCATTACCCTGGGCAGGCAGGGCGCATTTTTTAAAAACAATTTTTTAAAGCTAAAGATTGATGCGCCCGTGGTAAAGGCAGTGGACACCACGGCTGCGGGCGATACCTTTAGCGGTGCACTAGCGGTTGCCATCACAGAATTGATGGATTGGGAGCAAGCCATACAATTTGCCGTTCAGGCCGCGTCCATTTCCGTCACCAGAATGGGTGCACAGTCATCCGTCCCTTATAGAAAAGAAGTTCCGGCATATGGGCCCGGGCTATCAGATCATAGTCCCGGGAATTCCCCTGGTTAATTATGGATAAATCAAATTCTTCAGTGAGAGCCTGTTTTTTCGGTCAGTTTATTTTTTAGCTGAATAGCCAGTGAATCCGCACGCTGATAATCTTGCAGCAATTCCTTTCTGGTCAGTACCCTTAAAAGAACATTA
>Ga0209839_10000433_pt1 | contig 21347 bp, 16 predicted proteins | sample OrgsoiDNA2013050_FD_185800 | JGI IMG/M metagenome (GOLD analysis project Ga0209839, IMG submission 185800) | Permafrost soil microbial communities from the Arctic, to analyse light accelerated degradation of dissolved organic matter (DOM) -... | ecosystem: Environmental > Terrestrial > Soil >... | reverse complement strand
TTTAAAATCCAATATCCTATGAAAAACCATTGTAAAAATAATAAAACAATTCTATTAAACAAGAACCACTAAGGGTATTTTGAAAATAATTATCAACAGTTTCTGTTTCAAAAAGTTATGCGCTATAGTAAAAATACGTACGTTCCCATTATGGGAAAACACTTAAAGCTTAAAGCTAAAAGCCAAAAGCCTAAAACTAAATGTGATAATTTTGAATGCGGATATGACGAAAATAGAAAAGCCGTCATGATTGTTGCATGACGGCTTTTCTATTAAAATTTATCTTCTTACCTCAGTTTTAGGCTTTAAGCTTTACGCTTTGGGCTTAATAAGACCAAAGGTCCTGTTCGTAGTTGAATATCTTTTCTTTGATATCATCGCCTTCAAGAAGACCCAGGATCGGATCTTTAATATAAGCGCTGATAAAATTATCACCGGGGTTGTCAATCGTAGATTTTACAATTCTGCTGGAGAACATCCGGCTTTCAAAAAGTTCTTCCCAGCTCATCCGGCCACCAAAGTTTTTGCCATTGTAGGCTTCATACTTGGCGAGGAAGGGCCTAAGATCAGGATAATAGACCCAGAATATCGGCAATACGGCACGGAAAGAACCGTCTGCATTAAGAATTGTCTTTTCAGGAGCGATACCCAGGATTCGGACATACATTCTGGAAGATTCTTTATCAAATACCCACTCTTCCTTTATTTCGTATCTCTCAACCTGGTCAGGATTGAAATCTTCCTGGATCACGGTGTCTTTTGTAAGACCCTTTGATCCATCGGGGTCAATAGTCATATCCGGTATCTGAATAGTATGCGGTTTACCCACCATACTTTCCGCGATCTGACGGAAGGTCATCGGTGTTGTGAAACGGTCATCTATGGATGCATCAAAGGCTGTTACGTCACCACTATGGATAAGATTCAGCAGGATGCTGATAAAACGCTGGTTACCGTTATCTTCAGAAGCCTTATACACAAAGGGCAGGTTCATTTTTTCATGAACATCCACTTCTCTCCAAACGCGCTGGCGGTAAACGGCATCGTCTTCCCGGATATGCTCGTAAGCCAGCGGGGTACGATCCTTAACCAACTGCAGCTCGATAGACGCATCGTTACGAAGCGATTTACGTGGCGTATCCAGTTTGATATCCGCAATAAACTCCTGTACAGGTTTTGCTGTGGTATCTTTTGGAGGAACAACCGCCGTATTTTTAGCGCTGTTCTTGCTGGTATTTGTCTTCTTTTTGGCCGTAGACCGCTTTACCTTTTTCCTTGGCGTAGGAGCCTGGGCCTGCACAGTTCCTACCGCAATAGCGATAACTACTGCGAGGAGGGACAATCTGATGAAACGCTTCTTCATGATCTAAAAATTTATCTTATCAATGTCTAAAACAGATCCGCCACTACAACGTGGCGGATCTTGGTTATATTTTACCTTAGGCTGAATACCATCGGTGTTATTTCTCGTTGTTTGCCATCGGGCCCAACGACGTGTATTTCATCAAAGAAGACCTGAGTACCTGGTGTGACCCTTCCCACAAGAGAAGCAGCGTTACCGGACCATCTGTTACCTTCATTGGACACCTGTGTGTATTGTGATATGCTTCCGCCTATCGCACTGATTTTATAGCTTACTACTTTGAAAGGCGCTTCGAAATCAGAATCTTCCAAACGGGCAATCAAACCGCCGATCGCTTTGAATTCAGCTGAAGAAATAGCACCTCCCTTTTTAGATCCGATGAAACCGGCTGGCAAAGGCAGGTTCTTCACGCGGATCGGGAATTCAAAATTCTTACCGGCTGCATTCACGATGATTTTCGACATACCGGGAGTCATTGCCCGGGCTTCGTAATGATCACCGCCAGTGTTGGTAAGCGTGGCGCCGGGGCTGGCAAAAGTTACGTGAACTTTTTCCCTTCCCACACTACCACCGGAGATGGTCATCGGGTTTGCGACTCCGATATAAACCACGTTCATTTTTTCCAGGAAAATAGATGCGCCGGAAGGCATACCTACTGTATACTTAACAACTTTCGGAATCGTGGCTATAGTTCCGTCTGGTTTTGTATAAGCAATATTTACTGTGATTTCATGTGAACCGGCACCTTCTACTTTTGTTTTGTAGTCAGCCACCCCATCAGCATTTAAAGTCTGACGTGCGCCGCCAATCGTGATATCAGGTTTTGCAGCTGCACTGAATGCTCCGATACCTGCCTGAATTTCCAGTTCATCACCGGGCATCAGGTAAGTCGCATTCGTTCCGGCAAACGCCTCGAACTGATTATACACTACTTTTACTGATCCAATTTGCTTGTAGCAATAATCCACCATTTGTGATTCAGAATTCTTCACGTCATTCTGGAATTTGCTCAGGATCGTGATCGCCGCAATAGTGGGCGTCATGTGAAAATAATTAGTTACCCAGTCTTTTACTGAATCACTTGATTTTGCAGCACCTGTTTGGGAAGTCGGGACAGAAAGATCAAGGGGAAGCTGTCTTTCAAAATCAGCTTTTGCCTTGGAAACATCCGCATAAAGAACTTTATTATCTTTAAATTCTTCAGGATTTAATACGGCCAGCATTTGCTGTTTGTAATCAGCCAGGGAATCAAATAAAATTTTCCCTTTACCATCCTTATCGAAAACGCGGGTTGCCGCATCCAGGTTGGCATCATTAAACTTTATCAATTTGCCATCTTTATCATAATCAGGTTGTGATTCCTGGATCAGATGGTTCTGCATTCCAGCTAATGTACTATACATAGAGGCTGAAAGCTTCTGAAGCTGTTTTGCTTTCGGGGCCCAGATTTCAGCATTTGCTTTTGTCTGTGCATCGTTTAGTGCTTTTTCAAAAGCACTATAGGTAATATTATTCTTATCAGTAACTACCTGGTTGGATGTGGTAATACTGTGGTTCACGGTCTTGAAGGCATTCAGAATTTCAGCTGATACATTCAGTGCCAGCAATGCTGTAAGCACTAAATACATCATGTTGATCATCTTCTGCCTGGGCTCTTTAGGTAAGGACATGAGCGGGAGAATTTAATGTGTTAACAATGGTTTTTCAGGTTTTTAGTCCCGATAATGAATATTGGATTACTGTCTACCTTGCATTGCGCTCAGCATATTACCATATACATGGTTCAGGTTTCCGAGGTTCTTTGCAAGTAAAGCAACCTGTTCCTGTGTTTTCTTCGCATCAGCGATACTACCATTCATAGCTTCAGATGCCTGAGCCAGGTTAGAGTAGAAGCTGTTCATTGCTTTCAAATGATTATTGCTGTCCTGCAGTTCCAGTTCATACAGTGCATTCAGCGAACCCAGATTCTTGGTCAATACCTGAACCTGTCCGTGAAACTGTTTTGTACTTTCTGCTGCATTATTAAAATGAGATATAGTTGCTGTTGCACCCTGGTAGGCATTCTTCATCGTATCCAGAGCAATAACGGCTTCTTTTGTTTTATTTGTATAATCAGTCGTTGCAGCAAGCGCACCGGATACATCGCTGATTTTTTCTACTGTAGTTCCGAATTTTTTGAAACCATCGCTCAAACGGGCGAGGCTTGTCGGTGTGATGTCAGCTTCCTGCATCAATTTATCCATCTGTTGCAGGGAAGGATTACCAGAACCAGCTCCGGCCAGTTTTGGAAGGGCTTCTGCCAGGGCATGCATTTCACCACCGGGAGGCGGTAAGAACGCATATATAATAAAGATCAATGATTCTGTAAGAAGTCCGGCAGTAAGGAAGAAGTCAGCCAACCGTTGGTGGGTGATTTTCTGCCATGCACCAAAGATTACGACGGCTGCACCGATACAGACGACGATGTTGACAAGCTTTTCGGTAGATTTTGAAACTCCGGCTGACATAGTTTTAAATTTTAAGTTTTTTAATAGGTTTTGTAAGGGTCGCGGAACAATGTTCCGGATGATGTTATAAAATCAAACGTCGTTTGTTTTAAAAAATTTTATTTGTTTTGATAAATATCAATTATCTCTTGGCCAGTGAAGCCGGCAGGTCGATCACGCAACGGAAACCGATGTATGATTTAGCCGTATCCTGGTACTCATACGATCTGGTGCTGGTTTGCAGGAAATAACCTACGTCTTTCCAGCTACCGCCACGGATCACTTTACGTTTCATACGCGGAGGATCTGAATCCTTTGCATTGTACCGGATGTCCGGGTTCATATCATGCTGGAAGTTATAAGCTCCTTCGTAGTAAACGGATGATGTCCATTCGGCCACATTACCCGCCATACAATACAGACCGAAGTCATTAGGCCAGTACGCATCGGCACGGGCAGTGTAGAATGCGCCATCTTCCGGGTAGTTACCGCGACCTGGTTTAAAGTTGGCCAGGAGACAGCCTTTCTTATTTCTCAGGTAATAGTTACCCCAGGGGAACATGGATTGTGAACGTCCGCCGCGGGCTGCATATTCCCACTCAGCTTCGGTTGGTAAACGGAAAGGACTTTCATTTGCTTTCTTTTGTTTATCGAGGAAAGAATTCAAATAAATAGTTCTCCATTCGCAGAACGCAGTTGCCTGGTTCCAGTTCACTCCCACTACCGGATAGTTTCCGAAGGCAGGATGAGAGAAATATCTTTTAGTCATTGGTTCATTGTAAGAATAAGAGAAGTCACGGATCCACACCAGTGTGTCGGGATAGATAGGAATGTTCTTCTTGATGATGAACGATGAACGAACCTTTCCTTCATTAACTTTCTTAGCGGCATCTTTCAGGTCAAATGTTTCTGAATGATATACGAGTTTGGTAGGATCGATTTCCTTTTTACCGAAAATCCGGTTTTCAGGAGTCAGTATCAGCTGGTCGATTTTTTCAATGGTGGCTTTGTCACCCCATTTAATGGTCTGGGTCTTTTTCCAGTCAATCTGGAATTTGCCATCCACTTCCTTACCATATTGCATCAGGGTAGCCGCGGTTGAGTCGCGTACCCAGTTTACAAACTGGCGGTATTCGTTATTGGTGATTTCAGTCGCGTCCATCCAGAATCCGTTAATAGATACCTGTTTGTTACGGGCTGTATACGCGAAGTTGACGTCCTCGTCACTGGGACCCATATGAAAGGTTCCGGGCGGGATGTAAACCATTCCGGGCGGTTTACTCAGATTATACTTGCTGGCGGGGGCAACACCATGTAATTGTCCGTCATCCGGAAGTCCTTTAGACTTACCTAATTTACTACAGCTTGATACGGCCAGGGCAGTACCAAGTGTCAATAGAATGGACAGGTTTTTCATTTTCATTTTTATTAAAGGGTATCGGACAAAAATAAACTTTTGAGAATATCTCCTAAGAATATCTTCCATCGCAAGTATAAAATTTATTTTTTAGAAGTCAAAGCTTTGCCAATACATTTATTAACGGCGGAAAGGTCTGTCTTATTGTAATTTCCGGCCTTTTAAGCTGGTTTTTTAAGAGTTTTTTAGGAGACTGATTAACTCAGCGACTTCTTTTACAGGCTGTTGGCAGGAATAATTCCTGCAAAGAAAAAAAAGCGACTCCCCATCAATAGGTTTATTTCCCAAAAGTGGAAAGTCGGGTCGGGTGACGGAGGTTAACTGAAAAACCCGGTTTGGGACACTCCTGGCCAGAAATTCACGGTGCTTTTTTTCCGAAGGAGTGCCCGCCAGCACGATCTCATATAGTTGATACGTGAGGGCATTTAACAGAGTTGCCCAAACTCCAAAAGATCCTGGGTACCGGCTGACAACCTCTTTGAGCCCACCCACATTCCGGGCGGCCCTTTGTTTCCAATCTTCCAGGTCAAACACGGTTCCGAGATATAACAAATTTGTGGCCATAATTGAATTGCCGGAGGGGGTTGCGCCGTCATAGACTTCCCTTTTCCTGACGATTACATCGTCCTGTTCCACATGGGTGTAATAAAAGTAACCCCCTTCCTCTTCACTAAAATGCTCTATAACCCAATCCGTGAGCGACTTTGCCCGGATCAGCCAGGAGGTTTCGCCCGTCACTTCCTGTAGTTGGATATAGGCCTCAATCAGGTAGGCATAGTCGTCAAGAAAAGCCGGAATAACCGCTCTTCCTTCTTTGTAACTATGAAAAAAATGACGAATCCCCGCACCCTTCATGTTTTCCTCCAGAAAGTTCATGGTTTCTACTGCCAGCTTCCGATAGATTTCATCGCCAAGAGCAGCAAATGCCTTACAGCAGGCCGTAGTCAGGAGGGCATTCCAACCTGATAAAATCTTATCGTCCAGAGAGGGCCGAATCCGCCGGTTCCTGATATCCATTAATTTTCTCTTCCATTCCCGCTCCTTACCTTCCGCTAACCGCCTTTCGGGGTTCTTTATCCGGAGAATATTCTTCCCCTCCCAATTGCCTCCTTCAGTGACGTCATAATAAGTACAAAATTCTTCCGATTCCTTCCCCAGAATATTATCTATTTCATTTTTTTGCCATACATAGTATTTGCCCTCAATTCCCTCACTATCTGCATCCAATGCAGAAAAAAAACCTCCTTTTTCTGATTTGAGCTCCCTTTGCAGAAAATCCAGGGTTTCCCGGATTGCCTTTTCGTAAATGGGTTTACGGGTCAGCTGAAAAGCTTCGCACATTGCTATGATAATCAATGCATTATCATATAACATTTTTTCAAAATGCGGAGCCAGCCATTCGGGATTCGTGGAATATCGTGCGAATCCGCCGCCCAGCTGGTCATAAATTCCTCCCTGTATCATTTTGTCCAGAGAAAGACAGCCCTGGTCAAGGGCTTTTTTGTTTCCCGTATAATAATAATGTTGGAACAGGAACCTGATCGAAAATGTCTGGGGAAATTTAGGGGCCTGTCCAAAACCGCCATCCTGCTGATCAGCCGTTTTCATAAGCTGGTCATAAATCACCTGGAGTGCATCCGGATGGTAGGTTTCCCCGGCTTCCGTAATCGCTAATCCAAAACTGTTGGTTGCGATATGTTGTGTCAGGTTGGCGGCCTGTTCCTCAATTTCCGGTCGCTTTTCCCTGAAAGCCGTAGAAATACTTTGCAATACAGATTTCCAGGAAGCGTGGTTATGCAGATTAACGGGAGGGAAATAAGTGCCCCCATAAAACGGCTTTCCCTCCGGGGTAAGAAATACATTTAAGGGCCAGCCGCCATTACCGGCGATGGCCTGAACGGCATCCATATAGATTTGGTCCAGGTCCGGTCTTTCTTCCCGGTCAATCTTGATATTTACAAAATTCCGGTTCATGATGGCCGCAGTTTCAGGATCTTCAAAACTTTCCTTTTCCATGACATGGCACCAATGACAGGCAGAATACCCGATACTCACCAGCATGGGCATATCTTCCTCCCTGGATTTCTGAATGGCTTCGTCTCCCCAGGGATACCAGTCCACCGGGTTATGCGCATGTTGAAGGAGGTATGGACTGGTTTCCTTGCTTAACCGGTTTGTGAATTCTTTTATCAATGTAGCAGATATGGAATTGTAAAAAATGGGGGTATGTGAAAATTGAATGTGAAACGACTATGTGAGAATACGAAAACTCATGCCACAGCAGGATTCATTTGTGATCCACCAATCATCCATCACCCATCCATCTAGATAAACAAAGAGGCCCGGGAAAATCCCAGGCCTCTTATAACGTATATTTTAAAGAATGGTTCTACTTCCACATTCCCATACTCCCATACTCCCATACTTTCTTTTATAGCCTCTTCTTCGCCGCCAGATACTTTTCCAAGGCAGAAACCATCGATGGTGCCGCCGGCTCGGGTGCTTTGAATTCGAGTACCAGGCCCGCATCTTCAGCGGCCTTGCTGGTATTGGTACCAAAAGCTCCGATCAACGTACCGTTCTGTTTAAACTGGGGGAAATTATCGAAAAGGCTTTTTACGCCGCTGGGGGTAAAAAAGCAGATGATATCAAAGGCGTCCGGACTGAATGATTCACGGATATCATTGCTGATCGTCCGGTACATAAACGGAGCGGCGAATTCACAATGATTGCTCTTAAGCCAGTTTATAATTTCATTATCCTGCTGGAACTCGGAAGTCGGGTAAAGAAACTTCTCATTTTCCTTATGTTTGTTTATCACGTCCAGCATACTTTTATTGGTCCCGTCGGCACCATAAAATACTTTTCGTTTCCGATAGAGAATAAACTTCTGAAGATAAAGTGCAACGGCTTCCGTTATGCAGAAATACTTGGTATCCTGGGAAATACTGATTTTCATTTCTTCGGCCGTTCGAAAGAAATGGTCGATTGCATGGCGACTGGTAAAGATTACAGCGGAATAAATCCCGATTTCTACCTTTTGGCGCCTGAAATCCTTCGAAAGGATGCCCTCCAACCGGATAAAGGGTAAAAAAGCCATCTCCACTTCGTGTCGCCGCGCGAGTTCAAAATAGGGTGACTTATCAGATTCCGGCCGGGGTTGGGTGATTAAAATCTTTTTTACTGCAATTTCTGACATCTCGGCAATATCCTTTTTGTCCCTGTTTTTAATCAATGTATAAAAATATTAGAAAAATGCGTTTGCAAAATTAATAAGCTTTTTCCAAATAAGTGATCAACACTTTGTATATCAATAGCAGAGGAGCTATTTCGAAAGCGCAAAGGTATAGAATAAAGTGTAAACCACTGATATTTATTTCTTTGTGCAGGGTTGCATAAGAAGCAATAAACCGGTATACATAAAACACGGAGATCATAATGATCGAAATGGTAATCCCGATTACCGATACGACGGGTCCGGAAAACGAGATCAATACAAGAAAGGGAAGAAGGAATACACCGATAATTTTATTGGTCATAAAAACCACAAATAAATAAGTCTCTACCGCCCGGTTAATATTAAATATCCATCCGGTTATTCTGAGAATGAGATACTTCAAAAGGTATAAAATGGCCAGCAGGGCCGCGCTATACAGGAAATGAAGCCAGAAACGTTCCGGATTTCCATAATGATAAAACCGGAGTAAAAAGGCGCAATACAATCCACCGGAAAAAATAAACAGGTTATTGAGTAAAAGAGATGGAAAAGGAGACTGCAGTACCTGTTCCCTGAGTTGTTGCTGACGCATGGATGCCCTGAAAAATAGTATAAGCAGATTGGAGAGGTATTTGGCAAAAAACAATTTAACGATCGCAAAATAAAATAACATGACGATCAGCAAATAGAACATGGCGTCGTAAGATGCCGGTTCATATCGTTCGGCACGGACATGGATGGGCTTTCCGAGGAAATTAAAAAACGCCTGCGTTTGCAGCAGCTCTGTCCGGTCAACCGGAAGATGGCTGAAATCACCGGGTTTTCTTTCAGTGAATCGCAGCGAATCGGTGTAATATACCACAACGGAATCAACGGCGGCCTTCGCCTGCTTCCGGATAACCGGCCTGATGTGAGCCGTATCTTTTAAAACGGGCTTACGAGATGTTGTATCTGCCAACCGGCTGGAATCGGGGACAGGAACCGATTGCGCCCTGACCAGACTTAAATGAAATAAAATAAACAAAAATAGGATAGCGCGTTTTGCCAATGGATCAAAGGTTAATTTCGGTGTATCCGAGTACTGTCATCTGTCGTGTACCTTTGCTATCCCGCCTAAGGCGGGACGGCAGATGGTCTGTCGACTGTCTGCGGATTCATCGCAAAGGTTGTGATTCAACGCGAATCTTCTAAAAAAAGTTTACATACCCCAGGTGAATCTTTGCCTGCCTGAATTCAAATGGATCGCTGCCTTGTTTTCCGACAGCATATGACATATTAAATATCCCTGCCTTGGTTTCAAATGCCAGGCCGAGTCCAATACCCAGGTAAACATTGTTGATGGCAAATCCGGGCACATCATTTTTTGCCCATCCCCCGTCAATGAAACTGAAGAGGAATGAATTCATTCCGATCAGGTAACGATATTCCACACTGCCCACCGTGTATTCAGATGCCAGTATGCTTTCCTCATCAAATCCTCTTAATAATTTATAACCACCAATCTGATATAGTTCATTCCTGAAAATCTTCGGACTCTGATACCAGCCTGCATTCAGAGCGAACCGGATGGTAGATGCGCGGCTCAACGGAAAATAATGTGCACCGGCAATATTCAGCCGGAACTGATAAGCGGAAGTTTGCACGGTGTCATATAATGTACTGTAATCAAATGAAGGATCACTTTCATCCTTGAGCCGGATGATCTCACTATTCTTCTTTAATCTTTTGGTACCGGCTGATCCGATAAAATAAAATTCATTGCCCCGGATAGCATTGTACTTGTAATTGGTATTGTTGAATTCAAAAGTAGCGCCCAGGCTCAATGAACTCATGTCTGCCACTTCCGGCAACTGGCGGGTTGCAATGATCTGCGCGGTATCAATATTTAAAACCGTACAGCCGGTGGTCTGAATAAATACAGATGCTTTCTTATTCATCGAAGCATTAAACTGAACGCCCAGTAATCCATCGGTGTTGATATAAGATGAATCTTTTTTGTATAATGAAAAAGCGAGGTTAACTCCATATGGAGAATGAAAAATATAGGGCTGCTGATAATTAATATTTAACCGGGGTGATTGTTGTTGCAACTGTTGCCAGTCGAGCCCCAGGTTTTCTCCGTTCCCAAATGGATTTCTCATTACTACGGTAGCTTCTCCGGTAACCAGGAGTTTTCCGCTTTGCAGCTGGTCATTGTTGGGCAACAAACCCACCAGCACATCGATCTGGCTGCTCTTTTTCGGTTTCAGGTAGAGATTCAAAATGGAACCCGTGCCAAGCATATTGATACTCCACGGCCTTTCTTCCTGTACGAAAGGAAGCTCCAGAATACGCCGGCTGATCGTCAGCAACCGGTCCTTCCGATATAAACTTCCTTCCGCAATGCCCAGGTATCTTTCCATGAAATCCACAGAAATTTTTGCTGTCCCGTTGATATGTATGCTGTCAATTTTGTATAAAGGTCCTTTCTCCACATTGAGTGTTGCACGGATGGCTCCCTTGTCGATCATAACACTGTCCAATGAAATTTTGGCAAATGGATAGCCGTTATTTTCAAGGTAGTTGAGCAATTGTAATTCTTCCGATTCAAAATGCTCAACCGTTGCGGGTTTGCCAAACAGTTTTTTTGAATCCCATCCTGATGCGTTTAATATAGGAGCGTCTGCCGGTTTTGTACGGATCAGCGACCAGGTGAACCGTTCTCCGATATATAACTGCAGAAAGGCCGCAGCAGAATCAATCTTTACACTGTCAATGGATGCGGCAGTAAATCCTTTGTTTCTCAGAATATCCGTGAGCTTGTAAATATATTCCGTGCAGCCCGCCCTGTCTTTGAAAGATGAGGGTATACCCAGCGAATTTGCTTTCAGAATGGAATCAGGGGAACTGATCTTAACATGCAGTGCGTACTGCGCGTGCGCCGGTTGTAAAGATGCAAACAACAGGAGAAGGATAAAGCCATATATTCTTAATTTTGCCATTCGCTCAAAACGCATTCGTAATTCCATAAAATTAGCCAATCCTATGGCGGGCATCTATATTCATATTCCTTTTTGTAAACAGGCCTGTCATTATTGTAATTTTCATTTCTCGACCAGCCTGACGTTGCAAAACGATTTTACAGCTGCTTTATTGAAAGAGGTTGAATTGAGACTGGATTACCTGGAGGGAGAATCCGTGGAAACGATATATATTGGCGGAGGCACTCCTTCACTCCTGGCAGATTCAGGTATCCGGGAAATTCTCGAATCCGTCTTTACCCATTTTTCTATCGGCCCTCATCCGGAAATCACACTGGAAGCCAATCCTGATGATATGCATCCGGACCGGTTACGGTCATGGAAATCATCTGGCATCAACCGTCTCAGCATTGGTGTTCAGTCATTTTTTACCGAGGACCTTTCCTGGATGAACCGGGCCCACAACGCAGAACAAGCTATCCGGGCAGTAGAAGAGGCGAAATTGGCCGGTTTTGATAATTTCAGTCTGGACCTGATTTATGGCCTGCCCGGGCTGACCGATAAAAAATGGGGAATAAATCTCCACAAGGCAATTTCCCTGGATCCATCACATCTCTCCTGTTATGCATTGACGGTTGAACCCAAAACGGCGCTGTTTAGGATGATCGAACTGAAAAAAACCCCGGATACCAATCCGGAAATACAGGCTGAACAGTTTTTTACCGGTATCCAGGTGTTGGAGACGGCCGGATTTGAACACTATGAAATCTCGAGTTTTGCCCGGCCGGGTAAAAGAAGCCGGCATAACAGCGCCTACTGGCAGTCAAAAAACTATCTTGGCCTGGGACCCTCGGCCCATTCTTTTAACGGGACCGGACGGCAATGGAATATTTCAAATAACGCCCTGTATATCAAATCGATATTGGCAGGACAACCCTGTTTTGAATCGGAAAATCTCAAACCCAGGGACGTTTTGAATGAATATATCATGACTTCGCTTCGCACGATGGAGGGGCTGGATCTTCAACATGTTTCAGATCTTTTCGGAAAAGAAAAGGTAAATCTGCTGGAAAATAATGCTTCGGTATATATTCATTCACTTCAAATGGAAAAAAAGTCGGAGAAACTGGTTCTGACGAAAAATGGGAAACTATTTGCAGACGGAATCGCGGCGGCGTTATTCTTTGACTGAGAGCGGATGGCGGTTGGCGGTTGGCGGTTTATCGTGTATCGTGTATCGCAGTTCGATTTACGATAAACGATTCACGATAAACGAAAAGTGTTAGACGTTTGGCCTTTTTTCGCGTTGCTGCTGAACTCTTTCCTTCAGGTACTTCAGCAGCTGCGCTACTGAGAGTATTCCCACCATCATTAAGATGGCGGTGAATCCAAAACCCTGATAAGAAAGCGGTGTCATGATAAAACCTATTTAAAAAATCAGACCAATAAAACTTCAATTCGTTTAAAACCCTCCCGGACATTAACATTTTGCCAAAGGATTTTATAAATCGTATCGGCTATCGGCATATCTGCCTTTAACTCCTGATTGATCCGGTAAAGGCATTTGCTTGCATTATACCCTTCCGCGACCATATTCAATTCCAGTATAGCGGAATTAACCGAATAACCCTTGCCGATCATATTCCCGAAAGTCCGGTTCCTGCTAAATAAAGAATAGCAGGTGACGAGCAGATCCCCCAGGTAAACAGATGCGGCATAATTTGCACTCTTTTTCTCATCTACGGTTGAGCCCGCTTCATGGATGCCTACCTCCACATGGCTGATTCCTGCTTTCAGAAGAAACCCGGCCATTTCATCCGCGCAGTTCGCAATGAACACGCTGAGGAAATTGTCCCCATATTCCAATCCGTGAGCCATACCGGCGCCCAATGCGTAAATATTTTTCAGTACGGCGGCATACTGTACTCCATAAACGTCGTTGTTCGTAATCGTGTTCAGGTAGTCCGTCGAGAAATTAGACGCAATTTCGCGGGTGGCGGTAACAGAAATTCCTGAAAAAGTCAGATAAGATAATTTTTCGGCGGCCACCTCTTCGGCGTGACAGGGACCCATGACAGTAAAATACTGGTCCGGTTCCAAATGAAATTGCTGACCGAGATAATCATTCAGCAAAAGATTTTTACCCGGAAGAATTCCCTTTACCGCTGAAAGGATTTGCTTTCCCTTAAAAATTTCCGGTGGCAATTCATCAAAGATTTGCTCGATATAAGCCGAAGGTACCGCAATGACCAGGCAGGTTGAATCACGGATCAGCTTTTTAAGGTCGTTTGTCAGGCTGAGGCGGTTGATATCAAAATAGACCGAACTCAGGTATTGGGGATTGTGACTCTTTTTTTTGAGGTGATCAAGGATGGCCGGATTCCGGATCCACCAGTTGAGCGATTGTTGATTGTCGGTCAGGATCTTGACAAGGGCCGTTCCCCAACTTCCGCTTCCTATGATTCCAAATCGCATTGAATCCTGAATTTCGATGATTGGAAAACCTGGCGCCGGATCATTTCTTCGTTTCGAACAACTTGTCTTTATCCACGACCATGACCTTCATGCCGTTGTTCAAAATTTTACTTACGGTACCGTAAGGACCCGTTACAACCTGTTCGCCCAGTTTCAGGCCATCCACAATTTCAATATTGTTGATATCCTGGACATCCGTTTTGACAGACACCTGTTTGACCGTATTATTTGCCTGCAACAAAAAGACCACTTCATCCAAATCGCCGGTTGAGGTGACTGCTTTGGTATCCCCGTTGTTATCTTCTACCGGTTTCTTATCTTTTGCTGCTGCTGCGCTGACTGCTGATTTTTCCCTTGTCGTCACTGCGTTGATGGGAACAGACATGACGTCGGTATGCGTTTTTGTTTGGATATCGGCGCTGGCCGTCATACCCGGACGAAATATCAGGCTCTTGGGCCTTTTATTATCCGTCAGATCCTTATAGGTAGCGGGATCCAGCCGTATATGTACTTTATAGTTTGTCACGTCGTTGGTACTGGAGCTGGAACTACTGGCAGCTGAAGCTACTATGCTGCTGGCAATCTGGGTGACCGCGCCTTTAAATTTCCTGTTATTGTAGGCATCGACTTCCACGATGGCTGAATCACCCAGGTGAACTTTTGTGATATCATTTTCACCAACGTCCACCACCGCTTCAATCTTACTCATGTCGGCGACACGCATAATTTCGGTGCCCGCCGCAAATGAGTTACCCGCAACACGTTCACCTTTCTTAACGCTGAGCAGGGAAACCACTCCGTTTAGAGGAGAGCTAATGGTGGTCTTGCTCACATTGGCTGCCTGGATAGCCAGGTTGGCTTTTGCACTGGAAACCGCTGCCATATTACTGTGAACATTCTGGAGCGCCGCATTATAATTTGCCTGCGCTGTTCTCCAACTCGTTGTTGCTGTTTCAAATTCGGAAAGGGAAATAACTTTTTGTGCAAGCAGTGTTTTCTGGCGGTCATACTGAGCCTGCGCAGCATCCATGGTTGCTTTCAATCCCGGTATCTGGGCATTTGAGTTTTCTACCATGGCTTCCTGCTGATTCACCTGTGCGGCTGCCTGATTACGCTGATTGGAATAAATATCCGCATAAATCTTTGCCAGTTGCTGGCCCTTTTTTACGCTGTCTCCTTCCTCTACATTGAGTTCAACAATTTCACCGGAAATATCCGAGCTCATTTTGACTTCTACTTCAGGATAAATTTTCCCACTGGCCGTGACGGTTTCTGTGATCGTATGCTTACTTACTTTTTCAACGGAGACCTTGATCCCTTCTTCTTTTCCAATGACCCCGCTCCTTTTTAAAAAAACGAGAACGAGTATGATGACCACAAGACTTACAATGATCCAGACCAGCTTCTTATTCATACGAAGGTTGTTGTAGAGGTTTTTTATAATTTAATGCCGAGCCCCTTATAATATTCCAGCACTTTCATTCTGAATACATAATCATACTGGGCGATAAGTACATTGATCCGGGCAGTAAATAAATTGTTCTGATTGGTTAAATAATCAATTGTATTCAGCATGCCGATATTATATCTTTTGGTTGACAGATCGAATGATCTCTCCGCAACCGTTACCGCTTTTTTATTTGCCTCAAATTTTTCCAGGGAGGCGACCGCATTATAATAAGCCTGGTAGATATTCTGCTTCAGGGTCAACAGGTCATTGTCTTTTGTCAGCTTGGCTGTTATGACATTCAGTTGGGCTTTTTTATAATTTGTACGGGCGCTGTTGCCATTAAAAATGGGAACATTTAACTGAAGCCCTACCTGCTGGCCAAAGTTATTACTCAGCTGGCTTCCGTAACCTGTCCAGGCTTTATAGAAAGGCTGACCGCTGTAGACCGTATGGCCTGTCTGGCTAAATACCGTATCCTTATTGCCGCTACCTGAATTGAATGCATAAGGGAAGCCAGGAGTAGGTTGGTAGCCCGTATTTACAAAATTGATTTGCCGCAGATCATTAAAAAAATTAGATCCCACTGCGCCAAAAGCCGACAAAGTGGGATATAAACGTCCCCGGTTATAATCTACATTTTTTACCGCCGCGGTGATGCGCAGATCATTCATTTTTTGTTGGGGAAAGGTACCGACCGCAATGGCATAAACCACATCCGGCCGAAGCGATGCAATAGGTTCTACTGGAATCGTTTCCACCGGTGGCGTGTCCAGGTCAAAAGGCGCAGCGGCGTCGAGGTTCAAAATGGCTTTTAACTGCAGGTTGTCGATATCATAGGTTTCCTGCGCGGAAATAACAGCCGAAGTATCGGTTGCAAACTGCACCTCCAGTTCGGCAGCATTCAACTCGGGAACGGATCCCGCATCGACCAGCCTTCGTGTATTCTCAAGCTGATGTGCGGTCAGGGCTAGTTTTGTATTTGCCAGGGTCACCTGCTCTTTTGCCAACAGCGCCTGCAAATAGCCCGCAGCCACATTTAACGTGACGTCATTTTTAATCTTATCGATATTTACTACCTGTGCTTGGTAATTGTATTGGTTGGATTCACGCGCGCGACGCAGGGCAAACCAGTTGAAAAGCGTAATACCCACCTGCAGACTGTACTGTTGTGACAATCCCTGCTGATTCACATAGATGTTGTTGGTGGGATCTATTGAACGCCCAAAGTTCAAGCCTACGGAGGTGGATCCCTGGGCAGTACCGAACTGGGCCCATTTCGATTGTTCATAAGTGAGCTGAAAAGTGCGGGAATCGATATCAGCCTGTTTGATAGAAATATTGTTGGCCATCGCATATTCCACGCAGCGGCGAAGATCCCATTTGTCCTGGGCGGCGGCGTTTAGAAATGAAAGGAATACGGATAGGAATAAGGTTAGAATCTTGGTCGTTCTCATGAAACAAGTTTATGGAGGTCCCGCCGGCCCCTGTAAACAGGAAATGCGGACAGAAATATTGCTAAAATAAAGGATTAGTTTCCATTCCCAATCAAAAAAAGCTTAAAATGAAGTTAGAATGATGAACGGAAAGACTGGTCCAGGTCCTGAATGAGGTATTCAGCAGATTCCAGGCCCACATATATCCGAAGCATCCGGTGTTCCGCATTCATGGCGTCAAAATCAGAGTCGTCCAAACTGGCACAGCGAGGCAAAATTAATGATTCATGACCGCCCCAGCTAACGGCCATCATTATATGTTTTAGATTTTCACAAAAATGCACGATATCCTGCCGCGAATCCGCTTTTATAAAAAAACTGATCAGGCCCCCGGCATTTTTCATCTGTTTGCTGGCGAGCCGGAATTGGGGGAAGGATTCATCGAGCGGAAACAAAACCGATTCTACCCGTGGATGTTTTTTCAGGTAGCAGAGGACCTCCCGGGTTGTCGCCGTGATCCGCTCCAGGCGTGCCTCAAAAGTCCTTAGTCCCCGGATCAGCAGCCAGGCATTGAAGGGTTGAATACCACTTCCCACGGCCAGATATTCGCATTCAAATATTTTTTTCATCATCTTACGGCTCCCCGTTAACACACCTCCCAGCGTGTCGCTGTGTCCGCCGATATATTTCGTTGCCGTTTGCATACTGATATCAATGCCCATGGGAATGGGCTTTTGATATAATGGCGTGCAGTATGTATTATCGATTAAACTAATGAGTCGGTTCTTTTTTGCAAATGCCGCTACCTGTTCGATATCCTGAATGGCGAAATACCAGGAATTGGGGCTTTCCAGATAAATGAAGCGACTGTTAGACCTTCTTGCATTTTCGAATTGTCCGATCTCGGTTCCATCAATATAAGTTGTTTCAACATTGAATCTTGAGAAGATCAAATCAAACATGCGTTTTACCCAGCCATAGGGATTTTTAACTGAAATGATATGGTCACCCGCGTTCACATTGGCCAGTACGGCCGCAAAAATAGCCGCGGCGCCGCTGTTGAAAACCAGACAGTCCTCCGCTTCATCCAGGGCCGCCAGTTTTTTCCTCAGGATATCCACTGTCGGATTCTGCCCCCTGCTGTAGAGATAACCTGAATACTCGTCTGCAAATAATCTCTTCAGCTCCTCCACCGTGTTCACCCGGAAATTACTGGTTTGCATGATCGGAGGCGACACGGCATTGAAATAATCAGCCCGCCCCTCTCCCAATTCATTCAGTATATAAGAAATGTCCTTTTCTGTATCCATTCTTTAAGGTATTGGATTTGAAAATAATGAATCCTCTTTTATCCGACTGTATAATTTTCCTTTACGCTTAACGCGTAACGCTTAACGCATAACGCCTAACGCTTTTCCGGTACACTCATAATCCATAATCCATAATTCATAATTTATGAGTCATAACCCATAATTCATAAAGCGCACATATTCGGCATCTTCCATCAGGAGCATTTCATGTGTTCCACAAATCGCCGGCTTACCTTGTTTTATAAAAATAATGGAATCACATTGCTGAATTGTGGTTAGCCTATGAGAAATTATAACGATCGTTTTTTTTAAATCGTAAAACCATCGCAGCGTTTCCCAAACCCTATGTTCAGTTTCCGGATCCAGGGCCGAGGTAGCTTCATCCAAAATTAAAATGGCCGGATTCGGGTACAGGGCCCGTGCAATGGCCAGTCTTTGTTTCTGACCACCCGAAAGATTCGCTCCCTGTTCTCTGATGACGGTATGATAGTGCTGTGGCAAGCGGGTAATAAACTCGTGAAGTCCCAATCGGTGACATATATCAAATACCCTGTTCAGGTCGGGTTCATATTCTCCCAAAGCAATATTGGAAATAAAATCCCCCTCGAAGAGATCGGTATGTTGTGGCACAGCAGCAATTTGTTTCCTCAGAATGGAACTGGATATATATTGAATATCGACTCCGCCAATCAGAATATTTCCAGCCTTCAGCGGATAAATTTTTTGAATAAGTGCAAGCAGGGTCGATTTTCCGGATCCACTTTCTCCCATGACGGCTGTCATCTGATGTTGGGGAATCCGAAGCTGCAACCCGTTGAAAACGGAATTACCCGGCCCGTAACCGAAATGAACATTATCAAAAATGATATCGCCTTCGGGAAATCCTGCCAGGGACAGACTTTCCGTATTTTCTTTTTCAGTTTCAAGGTCAATGATTTCAAATAACCGGTCGGCTGCAATCAGGGCATCCTGCATCGGCCTGTTGGATCCGGTCAGTGCCTGAACAGGTGTTGTAATAAATGAGGTCAGTGTGTAGAATGAAAGCAGTTCACCGGGCGAAAGAATATGGTCCATGACGAGATAACTGCCCGTCCAAAGTATTGTTATCGTCAGCATACCGGTTACCCATTCCGACACATTCGTTAACAGCAGGCCGCTCCGGCCAGAGATAAAAATTGAGCGCATAAGCGGGATAAACCTGTTTTCAGTTTTCAGATTGAAATAAGCCTGTGATCCAAACCGTCTGATGGTGCTGATACCCTGAATACTTTCAACTAACTGGCTTTCCATGGCGGCTCCGCTTTCCATCATTTTTCTTTGCCATTTTGCATTGACCTGGTTCGTGACCAGATATATCATTAGATAAACCGGAATCGTTAAAAGCATGAACAGCGCAAGCTTCCAGTAATAAAAAAACATGGCAGTCAAACTGAATATTAAAGTGAGTCCATGCACAATCACGGTGAGCGCCACGTCATTGATAAATACCCGGATACGAAGTGCATCATTCACACGGCTGATGATTTCTCCAACACGCATGTGGTCAAAGAACCGTTGAGGCAGTTCCATCAGGTGTTTGAAATATCCCAGGATTAGCCAGCTGTCCATTTGCTGTCCCGTCCTTAGGGCGATCAGCGATTTAAAGTATCCTGTTATGACCCGGAAACAAAGGAGCAGGACCATCACAATGCCAAGCAGGTTCATTAGTTTTTGATTCGCGTCCGGCAAAACAAAATCTATTATTTTTTGAATATAGATCGAAGTGGTAAGCCCAAGCAGAGTGTAAACCATCGCACCCAGCAGAGCCTGGATCAGCATGTTCTGGTGGGGTTGGATGAGTTGCCGGAATCTGAAATAAACGGATTTATTTTTATGGCCCTTCCGGAAATGATGTGAAGGAACTAACAAAAGGATTACACCGCTCCAACTTTTCTCAAAAACAGAAAGGGGACGGGTTATTAATTTCCCGACCGAAGGATCCATAAACCTGATATAGTTGGTTCTGATTTTATAAACGACAACAAAATGCTGCAAGCCGTTTTCCAAAGTCATATGAAAAATTGTTGGTACCGGAATGCCTGACAAAACAATACCCTTGGCTTTCGCGCCTTTCGCGAGGAAATTGAATTGTTCTGCGGCTTCCATTAATCCATACAGACTGGTACCCTGTTTGCCCGTTCCCGCGTATTGCCTGATCCGGCTTAAGGGAATGTGCAGACCGAAATAAGCGGCAACTGAAGCCAGGCAGGCAGCACCGCAATCCGAAACATCCTGCTGTTTAACCAGAATATTCTTTTTCATCCGCTAAGAGGTTTTTAAACCGGGGCTGTTCGCAGGATTCAGCCAGTCATCCAAACCGTCGAATAACAATTGCCAAAGCGATCGGTTGCAGGTTATGAATCTGGCCTGGAAACTCATTCCTTTTTTTATTTCACCGGAATAACCATTAGATAATTTGAGTTTAGTATCAGTCAGCCTGCACGATACTTTAAAGACTGGCGTTTTGTCCAATAAAATAACATCATTGTCAATGGAATAAATGTTTCCGGTGACTGAGCCGAAATAATTATAATTAAATGCGTCCAGCTGGAAACGAACGGTCTGACCCGTTTTGAGCAGACCAATATCTTTTGAAAAAACATAACACTCTCCCATTAGTATTCCGCCCGGACTTATGGAACAAATTGTTTCTCCTGCCTGAATGGAATTCCCCCGATAATGGCCATTAAGTTCCCGGAGATAACCCGATACCGGTGCACGAATACATTCCGATTCATATGACTGGTTCAGCTCTTCCTTCCGGGAAAAACACTGTTTTAATGCTGTTTTATTTTTGACCAGGTCCGCTTGCCAGTCAGTGATTTGCTCGCGTTTGAAAGTCTCATATGCAGAAATCGCCTTTTGCTGCTGCATTCGGATATCATAGAATTCCTTGGGCGAAATCACTTTATCTTTCGCGAGTTTTTCATTCAGCATAGTCTCATACTGCACTTTTGACACAATGATTTGATGTTCATCCAACCTGGAAAAAAATCTCAGGGCTTCCTGTTTGTATAATTCACTATTCAGGAGTGGAAGTCGTTTAGACAATATTCCGGAAGATGAAATGAGAAGATTCAGGTCATGGACAAAGTCTGAATACTGGGAAATTTCCTCTTCATTAAAATGCTGTTTTTCTGCCAGGGCAGGGTCCCTTAGTTTCAGAAGAATGCTGCCTTTGTCTACCTGCTCTCCTT
>Ga0209839_10000430_pt1 | contig 21520 bp, 18 predicted proteins | sample OrgsoiDNA2013050_FD_185800 | JGI IMG/M metagenome (GOLD analysis project Ga0209839, IMG submission 185800) | Permafrost soil microbial communities from the Arctic, to analyse light accelerated degradation of dissolved organic matter (DOM) -... | ecosystem: Environmental > Terrestrial > Soil >... | reverse complement strand
CTGGACGCGCAAACGATGGCGGTGCGCCCTTCGATACCGAGATTCATGTTCTGCGCTCCCTGACTTTATTGATTGAAATTGCTGGTGTTTTCTTGCGCGGCCCGAAGGAACGTCGTTTTCCTAATCGATTATCTAATAAAATACGATTGAAAATCGATTATTTTTCGGCGATGACTCGCGCCCAGTAAACGAATGGCCGGAGGCGAAAGCGAACCGGCTCGCACCATCAGGGGAGGAACGGATGACCCGACTTTGCAAGGCGCTGCTGGCATTGTTTGCGGTGTGGGCGCCGCTGCCCGCAACGGCCGAGCCGGTGACGCTCAAGCTTTCGTTCTTTGCTTCCGAAACCGAGGTTAACTACGCGCGAGCCATCAAACCCTGGGTCGACGCCGTGAACGCTGATCCGAGCCGCGCGGTGAGGATCGAGGCCTATCCGAACGGTGTGCTCGGCAAGGCGCTGCCGGCCCAGCCGCAGCTCATACTTGACGGGGTTGCCGACATCGCCTTCGTCAATCCGAGTCTCGGGCCCGGCCGCTTTCCCGACGATCAAGTGTTCGAATTGCCAGGCCTTTTGCAGAATCTGACCGAGGGCGTGAAGCTCTATGAAGAGCTGGTGAAGGCAAATCTCCTGCACGGCTATTCCGACTATTACGTCGTCGGTGCCTTCATGAACCCGCAATACATGATCTTTGCGCGCCGTCCCATCAAATCGATTGCCGATCTCAAGGGCATGAAGGTGCGCATCAATGGCGCGGTCATCGGCCAGACCGTGAAGGAACTCGGCATGGTGCCGGTGTTGATGCCGCCGAACGAGGTGGTCGAGGCGATGGGACGCGGCACGATCGATGCAACCACGACGGTTCCCGCGGCCATCGTCGACTTCGGCATCGACCGCGTCACCAGCCACGACTACCCTCTTCCGCTCGGTGCCGGCCCGCTCGCCGTGTTGATGAACCGCAAGAAATTCGACTCGCTGCCGCAACCGGCCCAGGACGTCATTGCGAAATATTCGATCCGGTGGATCGACGACACCTATGTCCGCGAGCTTGGAAAATATAACGACGAGCTCATCGCCAGATTCAAGGCCGATCCCAAGCGCACGGTGACGGCGCCGTCGCCGGGCGATCTCGCGACCCTGCAGTCGGTCTATCAGAAGGTCAATGCCGAGTGGGTTGCGAAGAGCCCGGGAAACGCCGAACTCCTGGGCAAGGTGCGCGAACTGCTGGCCCGGATCAGGGCGAACCAGCCATGAGGGCGGCGCGAACGATCGTCACAGGCTTGGCTAATATCTCCGCTGTCGCCGGCCTGTCCTTGCTGCTGATCCTCGCCGTCTTCACACTGCTCGATGGACTGTTGAGAGCGATCGCGAACACTCCGATCGATCTGGTGCGCGAGATTGGCGACATGATCGCGGCGATCTGCGGCGCCTGCTGCCTGCCCATCGTGCTATTGCATCGGAATAATATCGTGCTGCGACTCTTCGATCGAATCCTGCCGCCCTCGGGCGTTCGCGGGATCGATACGCTCGCGGCACTCGTTGTCGAGATCGTCATGATCGGCATGGCCTGGCAATTCGGCCTGTTCGGCATGAAGACGATGCGGGCGGGCGACGTGACATGGCTGCTCAACTGGCCGAAGGCGCCGTTCTGGTTCGTCGTCGACGGCATCCTTTGGGTGGCGGTGGCGGTGCAGACTTTTGTGCTGATCGAGGAGATGCTGGGTGTCCGCGAGCGGCGCGAGCCGGAGAGCGTGGCATGACTGTGACCGGCATCGGTATCGCCGGCATCGTGGCGCTGTTCGCCCTGGTTGCGCTGCATATTCCGCTGGCCTTTGCGATGATTGTGGTCGGCATCGTTGCGTTCGCGCTGCAGACCGAGTGGGCCTCTGCGCTGACGTTTCTCGCAACCGAGCCCTCGCAAGTGCTCGGCAGCATGGACCTTGCGGCGGTGCCGCTGTTCCTGATGATGGGCGCTTTCGTGAATGTCTCCGGCTTTTCGCGGGATCTTTACGCCGCGGCCGCGGCATTGCTCGGTCATCGGCGCGGCGGGCTTTCCTATGCGACGATCGGCGGCAGCGCGGCGTTTGGGGCAATCTGCGGATCGTCGCCGGCGACCGTTGCCACCTTCACCCAGGTTGCGTTGCCGGAGATGCTCAAGCGCAACTACGCGCCGGGTTTTTCCGGAGCGACGATCGCAGCCGGCGGTGCGCTGAAGGCGCTGATCCCGCCCTCGCTCAGCATGATCCTCTATTGCGTGGTGGCGCGAACCTATATTTTCGACGTCTTCGTCGCCGCCGTAATTCCCGCCCTGATCACGATCGCAGCCAATTTGGCCGCGATCGCAGTGGTGGTGCGCCTCAATCCTGCGATCGCGCCGGTCTCCCCGCGCGTCTCACGAAAGGAAAAGCTCGCCGCATTATGGCGCGCGGCGCCCGCCGCCCTGTTGATCGCGATCATCTTCGCGGGGCTCTATAGCGGCGTCTTCACCGTTAACGAGGCCGCCTCGGTGGCTGCGGTGGTGTCGTTTGTGTTCGCGCTGATCCGCCGTACGATCACACCGGGCAATCTCGTTAGCGGCCTGCACCAAACCGCATTGATTGCCGGCATGATCTACTTCGTGCTGATCGGCTCCTCGATCTTCACCTATTTCATCAGCCTGGCAAAAGTCCCCGAACAGCGGATCGCGTTCCTCGGCGGCGTCAATCTGCCGCCCACCGGCATCATCGTGCTGATGCTTGCCGCCTATCTGGTGCTCGGCGCCGTGTTCGACGAACTCGCGGCGATGATCGTCACCTTGCCGTTCGCACTGCCGATCATCGTCTATTTCGGCTATGACCCGGTGTGGTGGGCGATCATCAACGTCATCATCGTCGAGTTGGGGCTGGTGATTCCGCCGATCGGCCTGGTGATCCTGATCATCAATGCGATGCGGCCGGATATCCCGCTCGGTACGCTCTACCGCGGTATCGTTCCGTTCGTGGTGGCCGATCTTGCGGTTCTCGCGCTGTTGACGGCATTCCCGTCACTGGCTCTGTGGCTGCCGGCCATCCTGCGTGGTTGATTATCGATGACGAAACGAAAGGCTGGAGCATGATCCTTCCAAGCACGAACTTCGATCCGGGGTTTCGCATTACGCGGGCAAGCCATGTTGTTCTTGCCGTCCGCGACCTGGCGGCGAGCCGGCAATTCTACGAGAGGGTGATAGGCCTCATCCTGACTGCGGAAGAAGACGACACGCTCTACTTCCGCGGCGTCGAGGAGGCCTGTCACCACAGCCTTGTGCTGCGTAAAGGGAGCGATATCTGCTGCGCGCGCCTCGGCTTGCGTGTGTTCTCCGAGCAGGACCTCGACAAGCTGAAGGGATTCTTTGAAGCGCGCGGCTGCCCGGCGGCGTGGGCGGACGTCGCGCATCAGGGTCGAACGCTGCATGCGATCGATCCGGCCGGAACGCTGCTGGAATTCTGCGCCACCATGCCGGTGATGCCGCGCATGATCACGAAGTTCACCCGCCATGCCGGCGGCTCGGCGCTGCGGCTCGACCACTATCAGATCCTGACGCCGGATGTCCGCAAGGTGTGCGAGTTTTACACCGCCGCGGGCTTCCGGCTGAGCGAATATATCGCCCCGCCGGACACGTTCGATTTGCGGGGCGTGTTTCTGCAGCGCAAGGGCAATCCGCATGACATCGTCTTCTTCAACGGCGCCGGCCCGCGCCTGCATCACTTTGCCTTCCTGGCACCGGAGGTGCACCATCTATTGTATGCCTGCGATCTCGCGGGCGAACTCGGTCTGGGCGCGTCGGTCGAGCGCGGTCCCGGCCGGCACGGGCCGGGGCATGCGATGTATGTCTACATGCGCGATCCGGATGGTCACCGGGTCGAGCTGTTCAATACCCACTATCAGATCATGGATATCGAGAATGAGCCGATCGCCTGGGACCCAACCGACCACAACATCGCTTTTCCCTGGGGATTACCGGCGCGCCAGGCCTGGTTCGAGCAGGCGACGCCCTTCGCGGATGTCGCGATACGCGAGCCGCAAGAGAAGCCAAACCCGATGACGCTCGAGAAATATCTCGCCAGCCAGAATGCCTGAAGGCAATCCATGCCCGAAATCGCGCTCGATAGTTTTGAAACCACCAAGGAGACGCTGGCCTCGCAGGTCTATGACCGGCTGCGACAGGATATCATCTCGGTTGCCATCGAACCCGGCGAGAAACTGCATATCCGCTCGCTCTGCGCACGTTTTGACGTCGGGCTAAGCCCGATGCGCGAGGCGTTGAGCCGCCTGTCGAGCGAGGGGCTGGTCGCGCAGAGCGATCATCGCGGCTTCGCGGTCGCGCCGATGGGTGAACAGGACCTCGTCGACCTCACGCGCGCCCGATGCTGGCTCAATGAACTTGCGATCCGGAAGTCCATCGCTCATGGCGATGCGGCATGGGAGGAGCAAGTCGTGCTCTCATTCCATCGCTTGTCGCGCACGCCGCGCTTTGAGCCCGGCAAGGAGCAGGAGCGCAGCCCGAAATGGGAGATAGCACATCGCAATTTTCACAATGGCCTGATCTCGGCCTCGGGTTCGCGGCGGCTTGAGCAATACTGCGATCATCTGTTCGATTCGTCCGAGCGCTACCGGCACGTCGGCCGCAAGGCAGGCATCAAGGGCGAGAATCGCGAGAAGGAACATCGCGCGCTGATGGAGGCGGTGGTCGCGCGTGACGGGGATACGGCGGCGCGACTCATCACGGCGCATTTCGAGCGCACCGCCGAGCTCGTCCGCGAGGTGCTCAGGGGGCGCACGCGTTGACTGAGACCTCAAGCTACGACGTGGCGATCGTCGGCTACGGACCGGTCGGCGCCGTCTTCGCCAACCTGTTGGCGAGATATGGTCTGAGGATCGCCGTCGTCGAGCGCGCCGCCGATATCTACGACAAGCCGCGCGCGATCACGCTCGATCACGAGGCGCTGCGGGTATTCCAGGCCGTTGGTCTCGCGGAGTTCATGGAGAGTGCGATCGCGCCGCATAACGGCTCGCATTATCTCGGCGTTGACGGCGAGCTCATCAAGATGTTCGATCCGATGCCGCCGCCATATCCGCTCGGCTGGCTTCCGAATGCGACCTTTGTTCAGCCCGATGCCGAGAAGGCGTTGCGCGACAAATTTACGGAATACGGCAATGCCGACGTCTTTCTGTCGACGACCGGCGTGTCGCTGGCGCAGGATGACACGACGGCATCGCTGCACGTGAGGCCGGAATCCGGCGACGACTTCACGCTGACCGCGCGCTATGTCGTCGGATGCGACGGCGCCAACAGTTTCGTCCGAAAACATCTCGGCATTGGGTTGGAGGATCTCGCCTTCGACGAATGGTGGATGGTGGTGGATACCCTCACGAGCGAACCCGGCAAGAGACCCGCCAGGAGCTATCAGTATTGCTGGCCTTCGCGCCCGGGGACGTTCGTACCCGGCCCGGGAAAATTGCGGCGTTGGGAGATCAAGCTATTGCCGGGCGAAGACCCGGAACTCGCCGGCGCGCCTGACAATGTGCTGAGGTTGCTCAAGGGTTTCACCGATACGTCCGATCTGACCATCTGGCGCTCGGCGGTTTATCGCTTTCACGCCTTGCTCGGCGACAGCTGGCGGGCCCGTCGTGTGTTCCTGATGGGGGACGCCGTGCACCAGACGCCGCCATTCCTGGGACAGGGCCTCTGCGCAGGCATTCGCGATGCTTCCAATCTCGCCTGGAAACTGGCACTTGTTCTACGCGGCAACGCCGGTGATGCCTTGCTCGACAGCTACGAGGTCGAACGCAAACCGCATGTCCGCTCGGTCGTCGCCAGCGCCAAGGAATTCGGCAAGATAATCGGGGAATTGGACCCGGTAGCCGCCGCTGCTCGCGATCAGCGGTTGCGTGCGGAACTTGAATCCGGAAAAGCCGAAACGATCCGGCAGAAATTCATTCCCGATCTGGCCTCCGGACTGATCGCCTCTCGCAACAAGCTTGCTGGCAGGCTATTCGTGCAGCCGCGTGTGCGGGCAGTGGACGGGAGCGAGAGGCGTCTTGACGACCTGCTGAAGCCGGAATTTGCGGTAGTCACGGCAACGCACGAGGCGATGTCGTGGATGTCGGAGGCTTCGCTTTCCTGCTGGCAACGGCTTGGCGGTGAACGCGTCGTTATCGCCGAAGCCGGGAAAAGCACAATGCGAGACGGAATCGCGACCTTGGTCGAAACCGACGGGGTATTTTCGAACTGGATGCGAGAGAGCCGGGTGAACGCCGTTATCGTGCGGCCCGATCGCTACGTGTTTGCCGGTGCCGGTAACGCGGAGGAACTGAAGACGTCGATGGAAAACCTGATTGAAGAGCTCGGTGGTCGACCGTGGTCCTGGAATACGCCTCTCGGCTAATGGCAAACGTGGGGTGGCTGGCTCTCCAGTAAGCGAAATCCGCAAGTTGCAGGGATGCGCGCATATCCAGCCCGTTCAGCGAGCAAGGGAGCCTGGAACCCTACGGACGGCCCTCCACTGGCACAATCCAAAAAATGCTGCGCTTGCGAAATTTTCTCGCTGCGTCGCAGCATGCAAAATGAGACTAGCGGTCAAGTCACGATGCTTCCCCGCGACCGCGCGGTGCGCACTATCCGCTTTCCGCGGGAGCGCGGGATTCGGATCGGATCGCGTTCAATTCCGTGCAAATCGCCGCGCAATGAACGTCGACAAAACGCGAACGGGAGGACTTCCATGTTGAAGGGCAGTTTGTATCTTGCCGCGCTGGCGAGCCTGTTTATGTCGGGCGCCGCTTTCGCTCAGGAGAAAATCAAAGTCGGTGTTACGGCGACCTTGGAAGGCACCTATACGGTGCTGGGCGAGGATGGCATCCGCGGCTTTCAGACCGCGTTGAAAAAGTTCGGCACAAAGGTGGGCGACAAGCAACTCGATTTTGTCATCGCCTCCACCGACGCGACGCCCGATTCCGCGGTGCGGGCGGTGCGCAAACTGATCGAGCAGGACAAGGTACAGATCCTGCTTTCGCCGCTATCAGGCGACGAAGGGATTGCGGTCAAGAATTTCGCCAAGACGCACCCGGAATTGGCGTTCGTCAACGCCGCGTCGGGCGCCCAGGAAACCACCTATGTCGATCCGGCGCCGAATTTCTTCCGCTACAACATGGACGGCGCCCAGTGGCAGGTCGGCTTGGGCAAATACGCATATGAAACCAAGGGCTATCGAAAGATCGCCACGGTGGGCGAGGACTACTCCTTCATCTACACGCAGGTCTTCGGGCTCGTGCTCGAATTCTGCGGCGCGGGCGGCCAGGTCACCAATCGGCAATGGGTGCCGCTCGGAACCAAGGATTTTGCGTCGGTCATCGCCGCGCTACCCGACGACGTCGACGCGATTTACCTGGGGCTTGGCGGGGCGGACGCCGTCAACTTCCTCAATCAATACCAGCAGTCCGGCGGCAAGGCGCATCTGCTCGGCGGCTCGATCATGGTCGACCAGACCATCCTTTCGGCCAAGGGCAACGCCAAGAACGCGCTAATCGGCACGATCGCCGCCAGCGGGCAGGCCGACACCTGGGAAGATCCGGCCTGGCAGGCCTTCGTGAAAGACTATCAGGCCGCTTTCCCGCCGGAGAAGCGGTTCCCAAGCCCGTCCCTGCTTGCGACCAATTATTATAACTCCACGATGGCGTTGATTCTCTCGCTCAGGAAAGTGAACGGCGATCTCAGCGACAATCAGTCCAAGCTGAAGGCAGCACTGGCTTCGATTGAAATCGATGCGCCCAATGGCAAGATCAAGCTCGACGCCAACCGTCAGGCGATCGGTACCAATTTCGTCACGGAAGTCGTCGACGACGGCAAGGGCGCCTTGTTCAGCAAGGTCGTGAAGGTCATACCGAACGTGAACCAGACGCTCGGCTACGACCCGGCGGTATTCGCCAAGATAGGTCTGCCGGGCCGTACGGTTCCCGAGTGCAAGAAGTATTGAGACAAAACCCGGCGGCCGGCGCCCTGGGCGTCGGCCGTCGGTCCTCCAAATCCCGACGTTCGAGCGACTCCCGAACCGGCCCTTGCATTCTCCCCGCGAATGATCAACGTTATAAAAAACAATAAGACACAATCCGCGGGAGGAATGCATGAGCCGGGCTCTTGCCGTCTTTCACGGCCATTTCGGCCGCGCGACGGTATATCAGCTCAATCGTCCCTTCAACGTGCACGCGCATCGCGAAGGGCATCTGATTTTCCATATTGGCGGCACGCCGGGCTGCGTGGAAGTCCTCGAGCGGCCCAACCTGCTCTGCGAGCATACCGTCGTCGCGGTCAATCCCTGGGAGCCGCACAATTTCCTGCCGAAAGATTTGGCAAACGGCGCGCTCTTCCTTGTTCTCTACGTGAACGCCGAGTGGTTCGCAGGCGTCCGCGGCCTGCGTTTTGGCTGCACGAAATTCAAGCGCACCGCGACTTTGGACCGAAACATCCGGGCGGCGGCGGCTATGGTGTGCGGCGCACCCTCGCTCAACGGTCTCGACGGAGAGTTGCGCAGCCTGATCGACGCCTGCCACGAAGAGAGCTGGCGTCAGGCGGACGCCTCGCCGGACGGTCGTGCGGGCGCCGCGGTCACGGACTTTCGCGTGCGCAAGTCGATCAAGCTGCTGGCGGAAGGCGTGGGCGCGGAGATCGAGCTCGATGCGATCGCGCGCGAGGCTGGGCTTTCGCGCCCGCATTTCTACAAGCTTTTTCGCACCCAGACCGGCGTCACGCCGCACCTCTACCTCAACACGCTGCTGATGGAAAAAGCGCTGGACTCGCTGGTGACGACCGAATCGTCGATCGCCGACATCGGCTTCGATCTCGGCTTTTCGTCGCAGAGCGGATTCACGCACTTCTTCGCTGCCAATGTCGGCATGGCGCCTACGGACTATCGGCGTGCCGCCAAGGTCCTGAGGGCCTGACCAGGCAAGCCGGCGCGCGAAAGGATACTGACGATCAAGTCCGGGCTGCACAGACCGGTAGGATGGCGGCGGAGGCGGCCGGCAAACGACCGTCGCGCCAGGGGAGGACAAAGGCCGGCATGGCGTCGAACGTTTCAGCCCATCGTCGCGCACCGGCTGGCGCAGGCCGCCCGCCCGGTCGTGCCCCGGCGCTGATAGAACGCGGGTGGCGCCCATGACAAAATTCATCGAACGCCATCCGCTGTGGGCTTTCGCCATTCTGATCGCGGTTGCGGCGGCGCTGTGGTTGATTTTCGCGGCCTGGCCGCAAGGTCTGGAGGACGCCTTCGGCAGGAAGAAGGTGTTCCTCAGTGCGGTTTTCAACGGCATCACGCTCGGCGGCCTGTATTTCCTGGTGGCGAGCGGCTTCACCCTCATCTTCGGGCTGATGCGCAACGTCAATCTGGCGCACGGCTCGCTCTATCTGTTCGGCGGCTACGTCGGCTACGCGGTCAGTGTCGCGACCGGCTCCTGGCTGCTGAGCTTCGTCGCCGCCTTCATCGTCGTCGCGCTGGTCGGCGTCGCCATGCAGATCCTCGTGTTCCGTCGCATCGAGGGGCAGGACCTGCGCCAGACCATGGTGACGATCGGGCTGTCGATCGTGTTTGCCGACCTGATGCTGTGGGCCTTCGGCGGCGATTTCTACCAGATCCAGACCCCGCGTGCATTGGTTGGCCCGATCGAATTGCCGTTCGTCACCGCCATCAAGTCTTCGGGCGAGGCGGTCTATCTGCAATATCCGATGGTGCGTTTGGTCATCTTCGCCGCATCTGTCGTCATCGGCATTGCCATGTGGCTCGGCCTCAATCGCACGCGTATTGGCATGATCGTGCGCGCCGGTGTCGACGATCGCGACATTCTGGCGGCGATGGGCGTGCGCATCCAGCTGGTGTTCGTCCTGGTCTTCGCCCTCGGCGCCGGTCTCGCCGGCATGGCCGGCGTCGTCGGCGCCACGTTTCAGTCGATCTCGCCCGGCGAAGACATCCGGTTCCTGCTCGCCTCGCTGGTCGTCGTCATCATCGGTGGCATGGGGTCGATCCCCGGAGCGGCGCTTGGCGCTGTTATCGTTGGCCTCGCCGAGCAGCTCGGCTCGGTCTACATTCCAACCTATGCGATCGTGGTGACGTTTCTGATCATGGTGCTCGTGCTGGCCGTTCGGCCGCAGGGCCTGCTGGCGGGCCACTAGCCATGGCGATGACGCAGGACGCGCGACTTCAGCCCGACAATCCGGCCGCGGCGACGCCGATGACCGGTCTCGCGCGCGGGGATTTCGGCAACCCCGCCGCCTGGGCCGTCGCGCTCATCCTGATCGTCATGCCTCTCATCGCCAACGGCTTTTTCCTCATCGAGATTTTCGGCACTACGCTCATTCTCGGCACCGTTGCGCTGAGCCTGATGTTCCTGGCCGGCTACGGCGGCATGGTCAGCCTGATGCAGCTGACGATCGCGGGCCTTGCCGGCTACATGACGGCGGTCCTCGGCGTCAGCGGCAACGCCAACATCAGCCTCGGATGGCCCTGGTGGCTTGCGACCCCGATGGCGCTCGCTCTGGCGACGCTGTTCGGCACGATCGGCGGGGCGCTCGCGGTCCGCACCGAGGGCATCTATACGATCATGATCACGCTGGCGATCGCATCGGCATTCTACTACTTCACCAACCAGAATTGGATCATTTTCAACGGTCACACCGGCATCAACAGCGTCGTCACGCCGCATTTCTGGGGCGTCGACTGGCGCGCGGATGTCCCGTTCTACTATGTGATACTCGTGGTCGCGGCGCTCTGTTTCGGCGCAGTCGGCTATCTCTCGCGCGCGCCGTTCGGGCTCGCCTTGCAAGGCGTGCGCGACAATCCGCGCCGCATGGCGGCGCTCGGGTTCAACGTCAACGCCCACCGCGTCGCCGCCTATGCGTTCGCCTCGTTTGTGGCCGCGCTCGGCGGCGTTTTGCAGGTCTGGAACTACCGTCAGATCTCGCCGGGCTCGGTCGGGGTTGAACGGGCGATCGACATTCTCATCATCGCCATCGTCGGCGGTGTCACGCGTCCGATCGGTCCATTCATCGGCGCCCTGATTTTTGTTCTGATGCGCACATTCACCCTCGATTTTCTGGTCGCGATCGGGCTCGACGGCAACCGCTTCCGCCTGCTGATCGGTCTGGGCTTTCTTGTCATCGTGCTGTTCTCCCCGGACGGCATCGTCGGGCTTTGGGAGCGCTGGCGCCGCCGGGGCGAGCAAGGACAGATGCAGCCGGGCGGAGACCGTCATGGATAGCGTCGCGCAGCGCCTTTCAGCCGTCGGCGCCGGAGCCGCGCTCGAATTGCGCGGCGTAACGCGGTTTTTCGGTGCACTCGCGGCGCTCACCGACGTCACGCTGACGGTGCGCCCCGGCGAGCGGCGCGCCGTGCTTGGCTCCAACGGCGCCGGGAAAACCACGCTTTTCAACTGTATCACCGGCGATTTTCCTCCGACCTCCGGCACAATCCGATTCTTCGGCGAGGACGTGACCAACTTTCCGCCCTTTGAGCGCATCCGCCGCGGCCTCCGGCGCACCTATCAGATTTCGGCCCTGTTTCCGGGGCTCACCGTTCACGACAACGTCTACCTTGCCTGCTGCGGCGTTTCGCGCAGCCGCTTCTCGCCGTTTCGTCCGCACGGCAACGACGCACTCATGCAATCGGCCGACGATCTGGTCCAGGCGGTGCATTTGACCGCGGTGAAGCAGCGCCGCGTCGCCGAGCTCGCCTACGGTCAGCAGCGCCAGCTGGAAATCGCCCTCGCGCTCGCGGGCGCCCCACGCTTCATCCTGTTCGACGAACCGGCCGCCGGCCTGTCGCCGACCGAGCGCGGCGAACTGGTGGCAATCCTCACCGCGCTGCCCGGCCACATCGGCTACATCATCATCGAGCACGACATGGACGTCGCGCTGCGCGTGGTCGAGAGCGTGACGATGATGCACAATGGCCGCATTTTCAAGGAGGGGCCGCCGCAGGAAATCGAGTCCGACCCCGAGGTTCAGGAGCTGTATCTGGGAGGCGGCCATGATCCCGGAGGAAGATATGGCTGATGCGCGCCGCACCGCTCCGATCCTCGAGGTCAGGGGCCTCGACGTTTACTACGGTCGCTCGCACGCGCTGCAGGGCGTCGACCTGACGCTCGACTCCGGCGTACTTTCCGTCGTCGGCCGCAATGGCATGGGCAAGACGACGCTTTGCAAGACGATCATGGGGCTGGTGCGAGCCACCGGTGGCTCTGTCCTGCTGCGCGGCGAAGACCTGCTGTCGCTGCAGCCGGCGCAGGTGGCCCGGCTTGGCGTTGGTTACGTGCCGCAGGGGCGGCGCCTGTGGCGCTCGCTCACCGTCGACGAGCACCTGCGCATGACCGCGGGAATGCGGCGCGGCGCATGGACCGTCGAGCGCATCTACGACACATTCCCGCGGCTGGCCGAGCGCAAGAACAACGGAGGCGCCCAGCTCTCCGGCGGCGAGCAGCAGATGCTGGCGATTTCGCGCGCGCTGGTGACCAATCCGCGCCTCCTGATCATGGATGAGCCGACCGAAGGGCTTGCACCCGTCATTGTTGCCCAGGTCGAGGAGATGCTGGTGCGCCTGGGCGAGGAGGGTGACATTGCGGTGCTCGTCATCGAGCAGAACATCGGGGTGGCGACCGCGATCTCCAAAAACGTCGCGATCATGGTCAACGGCCGCGTCAATCGCCTCATTGAATCCGCGCGTCTTGCGTCCGACCGCGACCTGCAACAGCGCCTGCTCGGGGTCGGACGTCATTCGCAAGCCGCGTCCGAGTTCGATGCGGAGGTGAAAGACGATGTCGCGGCACGCCCGGCGTCCCCGCGCGCGCCGGCCTCGGCGCCGATCCGCGTCTATGTTTCCAATCCAACGCCGCCGACCCGCTGGTCGCAACCCGTGCCGATCGCGCGCATCGAGTCCGGCGCGCGGACGCTCTCCGCCGGCGTGTTGAGGCTGCAGGAGGCCGTGCGGCCGCGACGCGACACGGAAGCGGCGCGAAGCGCCGGACCGCCAACCGTGCTCGTCGTCGGCACGCTGGATACCAAGGGCGAGGAACTCAGATTCATCCGCGACATCGTCGCCGGCAGCGGGCTGCGGGCGCGCCTTGTCGACGTCTCGACCAGCGGCAGGCCCTCCTCTTGCGACGTCTCCGCCCAGGAAATAGCACTCAACCACGCGCGCGGCGGCGGCGCCGTGTTCGGGCAGGATCGTGGCGCCTCGGTGATGGCCATGGCCGAGGCCTTCGCCAACTGGCTGCGCCGCCAGGCCGACATCGTCGGCGTGATCTGTGCCGGCGGTTCGGGTGGTGCTTCGCTGGTGGCGCCGGGCATGCGTGCATTGCCGATCGGCGTGCCCAAGCTCATCGTCTCCTCGGTCGCCTCGGGCGATGTCGCGCCCTATGTCGGACCCGCCGACATCACCATGATGTATTCGGTCACGGATGTGCAGGGGCTGAACTCGATCTCGCGCCAGGTGCTCGCCAACGGCGCCAATGCGCTGGTCGGCATGGTGAAGGCGCGGCTCGAGGCGCCCGCGGCGAACGCGCGCGAGCTGAGTAGCAATCTGCCCGCAATCGGCCTGACCATGTTCGGCGTCACAACGCCCGCCGTGCAGCAGATCGCGGCGGCACTGCGCGGCGATTATGAGTGTCTCGTCTTCCATGCCACCGGTGTCGGCGGCCGCTCGATGGAGAAGCTGGTCGATTCCGGTCTCCTGGCGGGGGTGATCGACCTGACGACCACGGAAATCTGCGACCTGCTGATGGGCGGCGTATTCCCGGCGACCGAGGATCGCTTCGGCGCCGTGATTCGCACCCGCGCCCCTTACGTCGGCTCGGTCGGCGCGCTCGACATGGTCAATTTCGGAGCGCCCGACACGATCCCCGAGCGCTACCGTGGCCGCAAGCTGCACGTTCACAATCCGCAGGTCACGCTGATGCGCACGACCGCGGAAGAGAATGAGCGCATCGGCCGCTGGATCGGCGAGCGCCTCAACGCGATGGACGGGCCGGTGCGGTTCTTTCTGCCTGAAGGCGGCGTCTCCGCGCTCGACGCGCCGGGGCAACCGTTCTGGGACCCCGAAGCCGATGCCGCGCTGTTCCGCGCGCTCGACCGGACGGTGCGCCAGACCAGCAATCGGCAGCTTATCCGGCTCAAGCGCAACATCAACGAACCCGAATTTGCATTGGCGATCGTCGCCGCGTTCCGCTCGCTGATCGGACGCCCCGGCACGCGCCGGCGGGTGGTGAGGTGATCGATGCCTCGATTTGAACGCGCCGACCTTTTGAAGAAATTTCGCGCCATGGTCGCACGCGGCGAGCCGATCGTCGGCGGCGGCGCCGGAACCGGGCTCTCTGCCAAATGCGAGGAAGCGGGCGGCATCGACCTGATCGTCATTTATAATTCGGGCCGCTACCGGATGGCCGGGCGAGGTTCGCTCGCAGGATTGATGCCCTACGGCGACGCCAACGCAATCGTTGTCGAAATGGCCGGCGAAGTCCTGCCCGTCATCAGAAGGACGCCGGTGCTTGCCGGCGTCAACGGCACCGATCCGTTCCGCGACATGGACCTGTTCCTCGATCAGCTGAAGGCACTCGGCTTTGCCGGCGTGCAGAATTTTCCGACCGTCGGACTGATCGACGGCGTCTTTCGCGCCAATCTCGAAGAGACCGGCATGTCCTACGCCCTGGAGGTCGAAATGATCGCCAAGGCACACGCCAAGGATATGCTGACCACGCCCTACGTGTTCAACGCAGCCGACGCCAAGGCAATGGCGGCGGCGGGCGCAGATATCATCGTCTGCCATCTCGGCCTGACGACCGGTGGTGCGATCGGCGCGCAGACCGCGCTGAAACTCGAGGATTGTCCGGACCGCATCGACGCCTGGGCGGCGGCGGCGTTGGATGTCAATCCTGAAATTCTGGTGCTGGCGCATGGCGGGCCGGTGGCTGAGCCGGCGGACGCGGCGTTCATCATGAAACAGGCGCGCAAGTGTCACGGCTTCTACGGAGCCTCCTCGATGGAGCGGCTTCCGGTGGAGCGGGCGCTGACGGAGCAGGTTAGAAAATTCAAGGCGATCGGCGGACGTTGAGCGCCGGTTAGGGGAGGTTGGATCATGTCGGGAATTCTTGTTGGCGAACTGATCCTATGGCTGATCGTCGCGTTGATCGTGATCGTCGTGGCGGTCTACATCGTGAACTGGCTCTATCATCGATCCTCCAAGGAAGTGTCGTTTGTACGCACCGGCTTCCTCGGCGAACAGGTGGTGATCAACGGCGGCGCCTTCGTGCTTCCGTTCATTCACGATTTCACGCCGGTCAACATGAATGTGCTGCCGATGCCGATTACCCGGTCGAAGCAGGACGCCGTCATCACCCGGGATCGCATGCGTATCGACATCGAAGCCGATTTCTACGTCCGGGTGCAGCCGACGCGCGAAGCGGTTTCGATCGCCGCGGCGACGCTCGGTCGACGAACGCTGGAACCCGAACGGCTACATGCGCTGCTCTCCGGCAAGTTCGTTTCCGCGATGCGCTCCGTGGCCTCGGAGATGACCATGGAGCAGATGCATGAGAAGCGCGGCGAATACGTCGCGCGCGTCAAGGCCGCCGCCGCGGAGGCGCTGGCGCAGAACGGCCTCGAGCTGGAATCCGTCGCGATCACCGACCTCGATCAGACCGACCTCGAATTCTTCAACCCGTCGAACCGCTTCGACGCGGAAGGCTTGACGCAGCTGATGGAAGAAATCGAGGCCAAGCGCAAGCTGCGCAACGACATCGAACAGGATTCGATGATCAGGATCCGCACCCGCAATCTCGAAGCCGAGCGGCAGGCGCTCGATATCGAACGCGAGAGCGAAACTGCGCGCCTGGAGCAGGAGCGCGACATCGAGGTCCGCCGCGCCTTGCAACGCACGGAGGTGGCGCGCGAACGCGCGTTGCGCGAGACCGAAGCCGAACAGGCGCAGATCTCGGCGCGCGAGACCATCGAAAAGGCGCGCATCGCCAACGAGCAGGCCATCGCGGAAGCGCGCATCGCCTCCGAGCGCGAAACCCGGCAGAGGGAAATCGAGCGCACCCAGATGGTCGAAGCCAAGGAGATCCTCGCGCGGGAGGAAATCGAAAAGGCGCGCATCGCCAACCAGCGCTCGGTCGACACCGCCCGCATCGCCAGTGAACGCGAGGTGCGGCAGAAGGAGATCGAGCGTGCCCGCACGGTCGAAGAAGCCGAGATCCAGGCGCGCGAATTCATCGAGAAGGCCCGTATCCGGCAGGACCGCGTCGTCACCGACGCCCGCATCGCCAACGAGGAGGAGACCCGGCGGCGCGAGATTGAACGCACCCGTGCTGTTGATGAAGCCGAGATTGCCGCCAAGGAGGCGACCGAGAAGGCGCGGATCGCCCAGACGAGCGTCATCAACGCCGAACGGATCGCCTCCGACGAGCAGACCCGCTCGCTCGAGATCCAGCAGGTCCGTGCGATCCAGGAAGCCGAGATCGTTGCGCAGCAGGCGGTTGAAGCCGCCCGCATCGCGCGCGAACGCACGCTCGCTTCGAGCCGGATCGCCGCCGAGCAGAGCACCCGCAAACTGGAGATCGACCGCAATCAGGCGCTCGAAGTCGCCGGCATCGCGGCGCGCGAAGCGACCGAAGCCACGCGCATCGCGCAAGAGGAACGCATTCGCGCGCTCGAAATCGCGCGCCATCGCGCGGTCGAGGAAGCCGATATTGCCTCGCGCGAGGCCATCGAGGCGGCGAGGATCGCCCAGGAAAAGAATATTGCTCTCGCCCGTATCATCAGCGAGCAGGAGACGAAGGAACAGGACATCGAGCGTGCAGAACAGATCGAGGCGGCCGAATTGAACCGCCGCGACACGATCGAGCGTCAGCGCATCGGCGTCGAACTTGCGCTCGAGGCCGAGCGCATAGCCTCCAGCAAGAAGCGCGAAGTGCTCAACATCGACCAGAAGAAAACGGTCGAGCTCGCCGACGAGGACCGGGTCATCGCGCTGTCGGCGAAACGCTCCGAGCGCATCGACGCCGATCGGCAGTTCAAGCAGGCCGAGATCGTGGCCCGCCGCGAGGTCGAGACCACCGAGGTGTCGAGGGAGCAGGCGCTCGAAGCCGCCCGGCTGGAGCGTCGGCGCGTGATCGAGCAGTTGGAAGTCGCGCGCGTCCAGGCCTTGCAGGAAGCCGAGATTGCCGCGAACGAGGAAGTCCAGCGCGCGCGCATCGCGTCCGACCGCGGGCTCGACGAGGCCCGCATCGGGCGCGAGCGGGATTTGCGCAAGCTGGAGGTCAACCGCGAGAAGGAGGTCGAGACGGCGCTGATGGAGAAGGCGATTGTTCTCTATCAAAAATCGCTGGAACATTCGGCCGCGCAGGCCGAGGCCGAGAACGCCAGGGCGCGCGCGACCGAGGCGGCCGAGCGCGTTGTCACCGTGCGCGACAGCGAGATCGCCAAGCGACGCAAGACGGTCGAAGTGTTGATCGCCGAAAAGGAAGCCGAGGAGACGCGGATCGGCGCCGAGGCCGAACGCGTGCGCGCGGCGGTCGAGGCTGAGGCGCAGAAGCTGCTCAACGAGGCCGAGAACGTGCTCACCGACCAGGCGCGCTACTCGCTGTTCCGCCGCAAGCTGCTCGACCGCATCGAGGGCATTGTACGCGAGAGCGTCAAGCCGATGGAGAAGATCGAGGGCATCCGCATTTTGCACGTCGACGGTCTGGCCGGCGGCAACGGGAGCAACGGCAGCGGTCGCAGCGCAACCGACGAAGTGATCGATTCGGCCTTGCGCTACCGCGTTCAGGCGCCGCTGATCGACTCGATCCTCGCCGACATCGGCGTCGAAGGTGGCAGTCTGTCAAAGATGCCGGGTCTTATTCGCGAAGCGCGCGACATGCAGGGTATCCGCAAGGAGGCGGCGCCGAAGACAGAGAGCGAGGCCAAACCGGCTGCTTCACCGCAAGCCGAGGGACCGCCTTCGCGCCCGGGCAAGAAGAGCTGAGGGGCGCCATGGCTCGGGTCTATGTTTCGACCGTCGTCAATGTCCGCAACGATCGGGTCTGGGCACGGGTGCGCGACTTCAACGGCTTGCCGAACTGGCACCCGGCGATCGCCGAGAGCCGCATCGAGGGCGGCGAGCCGGCCGACAAGATCGGCTGCGTGCGCGACTTCACCTTGCGCAACGGCGACCGCATTCGCGAAAAGCTGCTCGGCCTCTCGGACTACGACATGTTCTGCACCTACTCGATTCTCGAATCGCCGATGGGCGTCGAGAACTACGTCGCGACGTTGCGCCTGACGCCGGTCACCGACGGTGAAAAAACCTTCCTGGAATGGTCGGCGGAATTCGACTGCGCGCCCGAGCGCGAGACGGAACTCATCAACACCATCGGAGCCGGCGTATTTCAGGGCGGCTTCGATGCACTCAAGCGCGTGTTCGGAGGCTGAAGGCGTGCCGCACATCGTCAAGAGCACGATCCTCGACGCGCCGACCGGCGTGGTCTGGAATGTGCTGCGCGATTTCAACGGCCATGACCGCTGGCATCCCGCGGTTGCGACCAGCATGATCGAGCGCGCGCAATCCGCGGACCGCATCGGCTGCGTGCGGCGGTTCAAGCTGAAGGACGGCTCTGAATTGCGTGAGCAATTGCTGGCGCTGTCAGATCTCGAACAAACCTTCAGCTATTGCCTGCTCGATACGCCGCTTCCGATGTTCAACTACGTCGCGCATGTCCGCTTGCTGCCGGTCACCGACGGTGACCGGACGTTTTGGCATTGGGAGTCGCGGTTCACGACGCGGCCCGCGCAAGCCGCGGAGATCACTGAAATGGTCGGCGAACAGATCTATCAGGCCGGTTTCGAGGCGATCCGCCGGCATCTGAAGGAGGCCGCATGAGAGCGGAGGCGAAATCATGCCCGTCACAGTGAAAACCTTCGCAACGTCGGGCGAAGCAGCGGCGGCGCTGTCGTCGGAGCGCGACGCACGCTATCTCGGGGGTGGCACACTGGTGATGCGCGCGCTCAACGAAGGCGATCTCTCGGTTTCGACGGTGGTGCGGGCGACCGATCGCGCCCTGAGGCACGTCGACATCGCCAGCTCCCGCATCACGATCGGCGCCGGCGTCACCTTCGCGCGCGTTCTCGCCGAACGCGAGCTCGGATTTCTCCATCCCGTCGCCGGTTCGATCGGCGGGCCGGCGGTGCGCAACATGGGCACGATCGGTGGCAACTTGTTCGCGCCAACGCCGTTCGGTGATTTCGCAGTCGCCATGCTCGCACTCGACGCGACGGTTTCGGTGCAGGGAGGCTACGGCGCGCGTGACGTGCCGGTCGAGGAGTTCCTTGCCGGGCGCGACCGGCTGCCGGGCGCGCTCGTTCTCTCCATCTCTTGCCAGCGCCCTTCCAGCGCCGAAGCGTTTCGCTATCGCAAGATCGCGCGCATCAGGCCGAAAGGCGGCTCGGTGGTGACGCTCGCAGCGTATCTTCCGACGAGCGGCGGCCGTATCGTCGGCGCGCGCATCGCGCTCGGCGCGATGGCGGCGACGCCGGTTCGCGCCAAGGCGGCCGAGCGCGCTCTGGAAGGGCGGGTGCTCGACGCGGCGAGCATCGCCGCCGCGGTCGCCGCCGCGACGGAAGGGACTTCGCCGGCCAACGATTCGCTCGCCAGCGCCTGGTATCGGCGCGAGGTTGTCGGTGTCCATCTGCGCCGCCTGCTTACCGGTCAGGATTGAGGAAAAATCGATGGCCAAAACCGCCCTGCAATTTCGTCATAACGACCGCGATGTCGCCGTCTTCGTCGATGGTGGCGTCAATCTGCTGACGACATTGCGTGACCTGGTCGGCGATATGACTCCCAAGTTCGGTTGCGGGCAGGGCGGATGCGGCGCCTGTACGGTGCTGATCGACGGCGATGCGCATCTTGCCTGCCTGACGCTGGCCGAGAGCGTGGAAGGTCGCTCCGTGGAAACACTGGATGGACTCAAGGACGGACCGAATTTACATCCGCTGCAACGCGCCTTCATGGAGCATTTCGCGGCGCAATGCGGCTATTGCACGCCGGGCATGCTGATGGCGGCAAAGGCCCTGCTCGACCACAACCCACAGCCTTCCCGCGAGGAGGTCGTCAACGCGATCGCGGGCAACATCTGCCGCTGCACCGGATACGAACCCATCATCAACGCCGTGCTCGCCGCCGCCTCGGGCGGACGCGCACGCGCCTGAAGGACCGCGCCATGCTGGAATTGCGCAAGGACATTTTCGCCGACGAGCGCGACGACAATCTCAACGAGATCGGCAAGGGCACCCAGCGCCAGGACATGCTCGGCCATGTTACCGGCACGTCGACCTATTTCAACGATCACAAATTGCAGGGCATGCTGCATCTGAAGGTGCTGCGCAGCCCGCACCCGCACGCGCGGATCCGCCGCATCGACACCGGCGAGGCCGAGCGCAGCCCGGGGATTCGCCGCGTCATTCGCGGCGCTGACGTGCCGCGCAACCTCAACACGTTGCTCAGCCTGATCAATTTCGGCAAGGACGACGAGCCGACACTCGCGGTCGATAAGGTGCGCTACAAGGGCGAGCCGGTCGTGGCTGTCGTCGCCGACAGCGACCGCGAGGCGTTCGAGGCCCTCGCAAAAATCCGCGTCGACTATGAGCCGCTGCCCGCCGTGTTCGACGTCGAGGAAGCGCTGAAGGCCGGCGCGCCGGTCGTCAACGAAACCTATCCGAAGAACACCTTCACCTATTACGAAATCTACGATCACCAGAAGCTGCGCTTCGGCGACGTCGAGCGCGGTTTCGCAAGCGCCGACCATGTGCTCGAGCAACGCTATCAGATGTCGCCGATCGAGCACGCGCCGACCGAGACCAACGGCTCGATCGCGGCACCCGACACCAACGGACGCTACGTTGTCTACACCTCGACGCAGGCGCTGTTCTTCTCGGTCGACACCTGCGCAAAGATCCTCGATGTGCCCTCGAACACCTTTCATTTTATCGGGGGCACCGTGGGCGGCGGCTTCGGCGGCAAGGTTGATACCTTGACGGAGCCGCTTGCCATCCTGGGCGCGATGCTGACCGGCCGGCCGGTGCGCTACATCTTCGGTCGCGAGGAGGAAATGCAATATGGTCCGCCACGCGGCGCCGAACGCATCTTTCTGAAGGATGGCGTCATGCGCGACGGCCGCGTCGTCGCACGCAAGGTGCGCGCCTATTTCGACAGTGGCGCCTATACGAGGTTGTCGAGCTATGCCGCCGTCAAATGTGCGGCGCATTTGCCCGGGCCCTATACGATCCCGAATGTCTACGGCGACATCTATTGCGTCTTCACCAACCGTACGCCGGCGACCGCGATGCGTGGCTTCGGCGTCACCGCGATGGACTTCGCGATCGAATGCCAGATGGATAAGCTCGCCCATCTCGTCGGCATGGACCCGATGGAGTTCCGGCTCCTCAACGCCTATCGCGACGGCGACATGAAGGCGCATCGGCGCGAAGCCAAGAAT
>Ga0209839_10000429_pt1 | contig 21533 bp, 12 predicted proteins | sample OrgsoiDNA2013050_FD_185800 | JGI IMG/M metagenome (GOLD analysis project Ga0209839, IMG submission 185800) | Permafrost soil microbial communities from the Arctic, to analyse light accelerated degradation of dissolved organic matter (DOM) -... | ecosystem: Environmental > Terrestrial > Soil >... | reverse complement strand
GGCGCCGAATTTCCGATCGAGATCATGCTGAGTCCGCTGGGAAGCACCGAAGGAATTCTGGTGACGGCGGCGATCCGCGACATCAGCGTCCGCAAGGAGGCGGAAAAGCATCTGGCGCGGATGGAGGCCAGGTATCGCGGGCTGCTCGAGGCGGCTCCCGATGCAATGGTGGTGGTCAACCAGGGCGGGGAGATCATCCTGCTGAACTTGCAGGCGGAGAAAGAGTTCGGATATCGCCGCGACGAACTTCTTGGGCAGAAAGTAACCAATATCATTCCAGAGGGTTTCGCGGAGCGGCTGATCGCGGATGGTCTCCGGTCCGCCGAGGACGCATTGGCGCAGCGGATCGGCACCGGGATTGAACTCACCGGGCGGCGCAAGGATGGCGCCGAATTTCCGATCGAGATCATGCTCAGCCCGCTGGAAAGCAGCGAAGGAATTCTGGTGACGGCCGCGATCCGCGATATCAGCGTGCGCAAGGGTGCGGAACGGCATCTGGCGCAGATGGAGGCCAGGTCACGCGGACTGCTCGAGGCGGCGCCGGACGCGATGGTGGTGGTGAACAAGAACGCAGAGATCGTCCTGGTGAATCTTCAGGCGAAGCTGGAGTTCGGGTACCGCCGAGCGGAACTGCTGGGCCAGAACGTGACGCATATCATTCCGGAGGGTTTCGCCGAACGGCTGCTGAAGGATGGGGTTGATGCGATGGCACAACAAATCCTCAAAGGCATCGATCTCACCGGGCGCCGCAAGAAGGGAGACGAGTTCCCGATCGAGATCATGCTGAGCCCGCTCGAAAGCGGCGAAGGGATTTTGGTGATTCGCGACATCAGCCTGCGCAAGGACGAGGAACGGCGTGTGGCGCGAATGGAATCCAGGTACCGCGGGCTGCTTGAGGCGGCTCCGGATGCGATGGTTGTGGTGAACCATGGCGGCTTTATCGTGCTGGCGAATCTGCAGGCGGAGAAAGAGTTCGGATACGGCCCGGACGAACTGCTCGGGCAGAATATGGAAAACATCATTCCGGAGAGCTTTGCCGAGCGCTTGCTGGCGGGTGGACTGGGATGTGGGGAGGATACCCTGTCCCTGCAGATCGCTGCGGGGATCGAGCTCACGGGGCGACGGAAGGATCGCAGCGAGTTTCCGGTTGAGATCATGCTGAGCCCGCTTGAAAGCGCCGAGGGAATCCTGGTGATCCGCGACATCAGCGCCCGCAAGCACAGCGAACGGTTGAAAGACGAATTCGTCTCGACCGTCAGCCACGAATTGCGCACGCCGCTGACGTCGATTTCCGGCTCGCTCGGTCTGCTCGCGGAACAATGGGCGAGCGAGCTGCCGAAATCGGCCGCGCGGCTGCTCGCGATCGCGCACACGAACAGCCAACGGCTGGTTCGTCTCATCAACGACATTCTCGACATAGAGAAGCTCGAATCCAGCCGCGTCGTGTTCAATTTGAGCAGGCTCGACTTGCGTTCGCTGGTGGCGCACGCGATTGAGGAGAATCGCGGCTTCGCCGAGAGCTACGGCGTGCACGTTCGGCTCGATGCCGCGTCGGCGGCCAGCGAAGTGAATGCCGATCCCGACCGGCTTGCCCAGGTTGTTACCAATCTTCTCTCGAACGCGATCAAATTCTCGCCGGCAGGCGAAGAAGTCCTGGTCGCAGTGGAGAACAATGGCAACGTCGTTCGCGTATCGGTTCGCGATCGCGGCGCCGGTGTTCCCGATGACTTCAAGCCGCATGTCTTCGAAAAATTCTCGCAAGCAGACGGCACCACCTCCCGGCAGAAGGGTGGAACCGGCCTCGGCCTCAGCATCGTCAAGCAGATCGTTGAGCGATTGGGAGGCGATGTTGGGTTCGACGACGCGCCTGGTGGCGGCACTATCTTTCATGTCGAGTTACCGGCGTGGGACGAAAACATTGCAGGGGAAGTCGATCTCGGTTCCGATCCAGGCGCCGTCCGCATCCTGCTTTGCGAGGACGACCGGGACGCGGCGATCGTGCTGCGGAAAGCGCTGCGGCGGGCCGGATATGCGGTGGACTTCGCTTACACGATGGCGGCCGGCGTCGTGCGTACCGACGCAACCCGCTATGCGGCAATTCTGGTCGACCTGAAACTTCCGGGCGGCGACGGCATCGATCTGATTCTGCGAATACGCGCAAACGCGCATCACCGCGACACGCCGATCATCGTGATCGCCGGCGATCCCGACCGGGGACGCGGCGATGTCAGATCATCTCATCTCAATATTCTGGATTGGCTCCGCAAGCCGCTGGATTTCGAACATCTTGTCCTGGCCCTTAAGACCGCGCTTGCTCCACGGCAGTCCAACCGCCTGCGTATTCTCCACGTAGACGACGATCACGATGTGCGCGTGCTGGTCGCTCATGCGCTGCGTTCGACCGCAGATGTGATTTCGGCGGATTGCCTTCTGAGCGCCCGTCGCGCGCTTGCGACCGAGCGTATTGATGTCGTGGTGCTCGACATAGCACTTGGAGCGGACTCTGGCCTGGATCTGTTGCCGGGCCTCTGTGATGGTCTCGGCAACGCGCTTCCGGTGATCGTCTTTGCCACCAACGGGGCGGGCGTTCCATGTGATGAACAGGTTCAGGCCGCGTTTTCCAAGTCGAGCGCGTCGCTTGAACATCTGAGGGAGGAGGTGCGTGATCGGCTGGCGCTCCGGCCCACGCGTCCCTTCATGGAGGTGGCATGACTATGTTTCGGATTCTTCATATCGATGATGAGCCTGATATTCGCGAAGTCGTTGAAATATCGCTTGGCCTCGATCCAGGTTTTGCGACACGAAGTTGCGGCTCGGGAGAGGAAGCCCTTGTGGCGGCGATCGACTGGCAGCCCGACATCATCTTGTGCGACGTCATGATGCCGGTGATGGACGGCCCGGCCACGTTGATGCGACTTCGAGAGAACCCCCTAACTGCAAACATCCCGGTCGTATTCATGACGGCTCGGGCGCAGACCCGCGAGCTCGATCGGTTTCGCTCGCTCGGCGCCCTCGGCGTTATCCCCAAGCCGTTCGATCCGATGACGCTGGCGGCCTCGGTGCGCAGCTACATGCAGCCGGTGCACGATCCGATGGACGATTTGCGGGCCGGCTTTCTGCTGAGGGTCAAAAAGGATACCGCGGCGCTTTCGCAGGATCGCCTTGTGCTGGGGGACGGAAACCGGCTGCCGGCCACGCTGGATCGAATCAAGCGTATCGCGCACGGCCTTTCGGGCGCCGGCGGAATTTATGGTTTTGCTGAAATCAGCGACGCGGCGGCGGCACTCGAAGACGCGGTTATCGCCGAGCTTGCCGATTTCGGTGCCAGCGATCAAACCGACCTTGCGCTGGACGGTCTGCTCATCCATGCCAGGAACTGCGGGAATTCGGCAGGCCAGATGGCGGGGTCGCTTCAGCAAACATAGCTGCGCGAGATTAGATCCCTGTGCATTTATACGGAACCGATCTTTAGCCCAGCATTAGTTGATTTGGGGTTTGATCGATACCGAAACGCCGGGGCAGTCTGCCGACACCCGTGCAATGGTCGACATCCAAATCGGCAGCAGGGATCAGGAGCGACATCATGCAGCAATCTGCTCGCGAAATCGAACGACCCTATGTTTCGGAGGATGGGCTCGCGCTGGTTGAATTTCGATCGAGCGAAGAAACTCCGAGGATGCTCATCGCAGATGACGATCCGTCGATCGTGCGGTTGCTTGCAGATCACTGCGCGCGCATGGGCTTCGATGTCGATACCGCGTCCAATGGAATCCAGGCGCTTCTCAGGGCAGGCCGGGTCAAGCCCGACATTCTGGTGATCGACGTCAACATGCCGCAAGTGGATGGCCTGTCGGTTTGCGCGCATCTGCTCGGCCCCGACAGAAAGCCGGTAAACGTGATTGTGATCACCGGCAGCAGGGACCCGGATACGCTGGAGAGGTGCGAAGGCTTTGGGGCGTACTACGCCCGCAAGGGGCCGAATTTCTGGAACGATTTCGAAGCCGCCCTGGCGGAGATCCATCCCCGCATGGCCGGCAGGATTCGGCAATGCGGTACGCGAGCGCCGGCGCCCGCCGTGCGGAAGCGCCCATGCGTGCTGTTGATCGACGATGATAATGATATCAACCGGTTTCTCACCAGCCGGCTCGAGAAATGCGGGCTCGATGTGAAATACGCCAGCGACGCTCAGCACGGTTACCGGATGGCCTGCCGGGACGAACCCGCGGTGATCGTAACCGACTATTTCATGCCGAACGGCGATGCCCAATATCTGCTGACGAGATTGCGAACGACGGCGGCGACCGCGAACATTCCGGTGATCGTTCTTTCCGGACGACAGCTCAACGACGTGACGGTACAAAGCCTGAGGCGAGAGATTTGCGGCCATCCCGGTGCGACGGAAATCCTGAGGAAATCCCAGGATACCTACGTGCTGTTCGAAACTCTGAAAAAATTCTGCGGCTTCGAACGGGAATTGTCAAAGGCGGTCAATCTGGCCTGAGAAAATCGCATCGGCGATTATCGAAGCGACAATCCCGTCGCCGTTTCGAGCTCGGCGATGGCTTGCGATGCACTCAGCACCTTGATGGTGGTCATGCCCATTTCGCGCGCGGGCTTGAGATTGACGCCGAGGTCGTCGAGGTAAACGCAAGCCTTGGGGTCGACACCCAGCTTCTCGACCATCATCCGATAGATGCGGGGGTCGGGCTTCCTGAGACCGATCTTGGCCGACTCGATGACATGATCGAACAGCGCCATCACTTCCGCGACGTAGAGCGATCGGCCGCCCAGGCTTCCGATGGCATTGGCCGGAAGGTTGTTGGTGATGCACCCGGTCTTGAACTCTGTTCCGATACGCCGGAGCGCCTCGACCATCTCGGGCCGCAAATCGCCGGACAGCAGCGGCAAAACGTCCTTGCCCCGAACCTCCGCGCCGAGCGCAAGCGATTCGGCGGCGAACAGCTGATCGAAGGTCTCGATGTCCACTTCGGCGCGCTCGAATTTCGCCCAGGCATTTTCCCAATGATTGTTTGCGTTGGTGCGCCGGATGATGTCGGCGGGCAGCCCGCGCTCGGTCTCGAAACGCGCAAACGCCTCGAACGGCGACGTCGTAAGCACGCCGCCGAAATCCCAGATCACTGCCTCGAGCATCATTTCCCGCCAATGTGAGCGCCGTTCGTGGAAACGGCTAGCACGGCGGCCTTGCGGGGACCAGCGTCGATCGCCTCTTGGCGAAAACCGTGCTGAGGGCTATTTCTGCCCGGATGAGAATCTTGCTTCTGACGGTTGCGGCCCTCGCGTTGATCGTCTGCGCGCCCGCCTATGCGATCGTCGGCGGCGGGGTGCCGTCTGCCGAGGGCATCGGCCGCTCGGTCGTGACCATTGTGGGCTCGCGCGGCAACTTTTGCAGCGGCGCCCTGATCGCCCCGAAGCTGGTGTTGACGGTGGCGCATTGCGTGCAGCCCGGCGCCACCTACAAGATTGTCGAGTACGGCGCCGACCGGCAGCCTCGGCTGCATGACGTGAAAGACGTGGCGATTCACCCGTCATTCAATATGCAGGCGATGATGGCGCATCGCGCCACCGCCGATGTCGCGCTGCTGCAGCTCGAAGCTTCGCCCAAGGGAAAAAGTGCATCGCTGCTCGGCGTGCCGCAGGCGCCGATGGTCGCCGGCAGCCGGTTCACGATCGCCGGAATCGGCGTAACGGTCCGCGGCGAAGGCAAAAGCGGCGGGACCATTCGCGTCGCCGGCCTGGTCGCGACCGGCCGGCCGGGAAGCCTGCAGATTCGCCTCGTCGATCCCGTCGGACAGGGCGCGCGCGACGGGCTTGGCGCCTGCACCGGGGATTCCGGAGGCCCGGTGTTTGAAGATCGCCAGAGCGGCCCAGCCATTGTCGGCGTCATCAGCTGGTCGACGGGACCAAACGGCGCCGCCGGCTGCGGTGGTCTGACCGGGGTCACGCCGCTTACGCTTTACCGGGACTGGATTTTGCAGACCGCCCGCCAGTGGGGCGAGGCGCTGTAGGCACGAACGTTCAATGCCGCTTTTGGTTCGGCTTTCTCGGCGGCGGCGGATTCTCTGCGCTGACGGCCTGGGGATCGAATTTACGGGTCACTTTTATGGCGGACTGGCTGATATCGAGCAGGGAGCGGCGGCCCTCGTCCATGAAGGCGCCTGAACGCTTGTTGAAGCTCTCGGCCAGTTCGCGAATGGTCCTCACTTTATCATACAGTTCGTCGGCGCTTCCGCTTCCCAGCCCCGGCACGAGGTTATCGATCTTTGCCATGGCGCCGTCGAAGCTCTCGAAAGCGCCGTCAGCCTTGCGAATGATGCTGTCGATCTCGTCGCCCTTGCTCGCCAGCGTCGCCGTATAGGTCTCGAAATTTGATAGCGTATCTTTCAGCATCGCCTGGTTACCGACGAGCATCCGGTCGACGCTATGCAGTGTATCGCGGATCGACTGTACCTCGCTGAGGTCGGCCGTCAGGGTCGGAATGCCATCCTTATCCAGCGGTACCGGAGGTGCGGCCGCCGCGCCGCCGGTCAGCGATATCGCCGCCACGCCCGTGAGCCCCTGGAATTCCAGCCCCACCACCGTGTCTTTGCGGATCGGCGTGCTGTTGTCCACCATGGCGAGGGCCACCACCTTGCGAGGATTGTCGAGCTTGAGCGACTTTATTTCGCCGACCTGAACGCCGTCGAAGTTCACGTTGCCGCCTTGGCGCAGGCCGCTGGCGGAGCCTTCGAAGACGATGCGAAGCGGACCGCGCTGCGCGATGCCATGGATTTTCTGGAACCCGAGAAAACCGACGAACGCCGCGGCGATGGCCGCAAGCGTCGTGGATCCGATCATCAGGTTGCTCGCCCGCGCTTTCATCTCAAAATCCGGCTGCGACGCACTTCTTCATCGCTGGATTGTACCGGCAAAACCAATCGGACGAAAGGCTCATGGCGGGCGGCGCCACGCCTGGCGGCGCTTCTTGACAGAGCCAAAGGCCGGGGTCCACCTTTTAATCAAGCTCTGCTGCGTGCCTTGCAGCGAAAAACAAGGATATCGGAGGAAACCTGTGCCGAAATTATTGAGCGAGGGTGAAGTCGCTGCTTATCGCGACCGTGGCTACCACTTCCCGATCGATGCCTTGAGTGCTGGCGAAGTGGCCGCTTTTCGTCGCAAGCTCGAGGACTATGAAGCCGAGAGCGGAGGTCCCATCAAGGGCGAGATGCGCCATCGCAGCCACGTGCTGTTCACCTGGATCAACGATATGGTCCGGCATCCCAAAATCCTCGATGCCATGGAGGACCTGCTCGGGCCGAACATCCTGTGCTGGAACACCAGCTTCTTCATCAAGGAGGCGCATGATCCCGGGTTTGTTTCATGGCATCAGGACGCGACCTACTGGGGTCTGAGTTCATCCGATGTCGCGACCGCCTGGATCGCGATCTCGCCGGCGAACAAGATTTCCGGCTGCATGAAGTTCGTTGCCGGCACCCACCGGAGCCAGGTCCGGCACGAGGACACTTTCGACCGGAACAACCTGCTTACCCGAGGCCAGGAGATTGCCGTCGACGTCGACGAAAGGAACGCCGTCTTCGTCGAGCTGAAGCCCGGCCAGGCCTCGCTTCATCACGTGCTGCTGTTCCACGGATCGGAGCCGAACCGTTCCGATGACCGGCGCATCGGTCTCGCCATCCGCTACATCCCGACCCATCTGAAGCAGGCTGTCGGTCAAAAGGATTGGGCGACGCTGGTGCGCGGCAAGGATAGCTACGGTCACTTCCAGCCCGAATATGTGCCCAAGCGCGACCTCGAGCCCGAAGCGCTGGCCTTTCACAAGGCGGTGTCGGAAGAGCAGGTGCGCGTGCTTTATCGCGGCACCGGCAAGACTGCCTATCGCGCGTGACCTCGACGCAACGTCTCTTCGGTTTCGAAGTCGTGAGTCTGCCGCCTTTTACGCCCAGAGCGGTTTCGATCGACCCGGCAGCTATCGTTCAGCCGTTGACTTTATGATCCGCAATCCGGGTCCGTGTGCCGTTCCGGACAATTGGGTCGGAACCAACTTTTGAAAGTTGTTGAGAATCAGCGCACTGGTTTCGGAGCCGGATACGGGCCGTCCGAAGAAGAATCCCTGCACCTGATCGGCGTCGGCTCCGTCGAGAAATGCCGCTTGTTTTGCGGTCTCGACACCTTCGACCGTTACCCGCATGTTCAATTCACGTCCCAACGCGATGATGGTCTTCACCACGGTTTCGGCGTCCCGGCCGGAGGCATCGAAGCCCTGCATGAAGCTGCGGTCGATCTTGATCTTGTCGAACGGGAACCGCCAGAGATAGCTGAGACTCGAATAACCAGTCCCGAAATCGTCCATCACAATCGCTACACCCATCGCCTTGAGCGTCTGTAGCTCCTTCATGATAGTCTTGCTGTTCCCGAGCAACAGGGTTTCGGTGATCTCCAGCTCCAGCCGATGCGGTGCCAGACCGGTCGCCTTGAGGGCGCTGGCGACAATGGCGCTGACGCTGCCGCCTTCGAATTGCGCTGGCGACAAGTTGACCGCGACTGTAAGGGGTTCCGGCCAGGTCGAGGCGGCTGTGCAAGCTTCGCGTAACACCCACAAGCCGATCTTGTCGATCAGCCGGATGTCTTCCGCGATGGGAATGAAAGTCATCGGAGGGATCAGAGTCCCATCCTCGGCGGGCAGGCGTATCAACGCCTCGAAGCCGATGAGACGTTGGCCGGATATCTCGAAGAGCGGTTGATAGTGCAAAACGAAGCGTTCATGGAGGACAGCGTCGCGCAGCGTTTTCTCGATAGCGATGCGGGCTTGCAACGAAGCATCCATTTCAGGCCCGAAGAACCGAACGCAATTGCGGCCGTCAGCCTTGCTCTTGTAGAGCGCCAGATCCGCGCTTTTCAAGAGCCGCTCCGGATTGGTTCCATCCGTTGGCGCCATCGCCACACCGATGCTGACCGTGGCAACGATCTCCTGCTCCTTGAACGTCATCGGTGCGATCACGGCAGAGGCAAGACGCCGTGCGAAATCCTCGACCTGATCCTTGCCGCTGACCCCGGTCTGGACCACGACGAATTCGTCGCCGCCGAGCCGAGCCGCGATATCGTCGCCGCGAATTACCGCGCGCAGGCGGTCGGCGATCGTCTTGAGCAGGAAGTCGCCGCCGTCATGCCCGAGGGTGTCATTGACCTCCTTGAAGCGATCGAGATCAATGAAATGCACGGCAAGGTAGTCACCAGGCTTCAGCGGGCGAACCGCGATCGCATTCCCCAAACGTTCAATCAGCTGGGCGCGATTGGCCAGGCCGGTGAGCACGTCGTGATGTGCGAGGAACCGGATGCGCCGGTCTGCCAGTTTCTTTTCCTTGGTACGACGGTACCAGGCGATCGTCGGGATCCCAACGGCGCCGCTGATCAGCAGGCACAGGGCCAGTGTCGCAAGCAAAAACGCTTTGCGGAAATGATCATACTGTTCGTTCAGGTCGACATAGGCCGCGACAATGGCCTGCGGGCGTCCATCGATGATGACGGGGAGATAGGCTTCCGAATAGTGTTTCGGACGGACGGGAGGGGTGCCCTCTTTCACCGAGATGACCGGCCGGCCCAACTCGGCCGCCCGAGCGGCAGTGTCACTATGCACGGCACCGCGAATGCTGGAGATCTTTGAACCGTCGGACGTAAGCTGCACGTTGCCATGCAAATTGATGATTTCGAAGCCGAACACATGGCGAATCTGTTGTGTCCGAATGAGGAACGCCATGCTTTCCGAGGACGGCGGCTGCCCATCGGCGATGTCTTCGATATCCGTAACATTCTCGGCCAGGTATTTCGCCCAGCTCTCCGCCGCTGCGGTCGCATCCCAGTAGAGCAAATCGTCGACAGTGGATTTGAGAACCTGACCGACGCCAGCGCCGACAATGATTGCTACCAAAGCGACAAAGGCGACCGTCTTGAGAGTTGATACCTTGAATGGACCGAACATCTTCGCCTCTGGCAATCATCTGATTCCATCTAACTAAGCTTGCATTTAAAATTGGTAAGGATTCTCCGCGGCAAGACGCCAGGCTCGTGGAAAGGTCGTTCGCGCGATACATGCCCGCGTATTTATACGGCGTTCGACCTCCCGGGACTCGGTGAGCCAGGAGGTACTTGTACGAGGATGAATCGCGCGCGATGCTGTCCGGCTGTGACGGACGATTAACACGGACGGCGTATCGCAGTCGGACGGCGTATCCCGCGAGAGTCCCACCGACGGAGAAAATCATGACGATACGATTGTCGACGATCGCGATCGTCACTTTGCTTGCGGGAATGACGGCGAGCGGCATTGCCGCGCACGCTCAAACGCCGAAATCGATCAGGATCGGCTATGCGATCTCGCTAAGCGGTCCGAATGCGCCCGGCGCGGGCATTACCGTCCTCCCCAATTACCGCCTCTGGGTCAAAGAGGTGAATGCCGCCGGCGGCATCATGCTCAAGAGCGTCGGCAAAAGGGTGCCGATCGAGGTCATCGAGTACGATGACCACAGCAACGTCGACAATGCGGTGGAGGCCGTCGAGCGGCTGATCGCGCAGGACAAGGTCGATTTCATTCTTTCGCCTTGGGGAACCGGACTCAACGTGGCCGTCGGGCCGCTGTTGCACCGCGCCGGGTACCCGCATCTGGCCGTGACGGCGCTGAGCGACCAGGCTCCCGAACTGGGCAAACTCTGGCCAAACAGTTTCTGGTTCCTCGGCACGATGACCGGTGCTGCGAAAGGGTTCGTAGAAACAATCACGAAGCTGCGTTCGGAGGGTAAGATCGGCAACACGGTCGCGATGCTCAGCGTGGCCGATCAGTTCGGTATCGGGCTTGCGAAGGCGGCCCGCAGAGCGCTCAAGAAAAGTGGTTTTGATCTCGTCTACGATCGATCCTATACGGTCGAACCGCAGGATATGCGCGCAATCATGACCGAGGTGACGCATCTCAATCCGGATTCGTTTGTCGCCTTCAGCTATCCACCGGACACAATTGCGATCACCGAGCAAGCGCGCGCATTGAGCTTCAATCCCAAGGTCTTCTACACCGCAGTCGCGACCGCGTTCCCGCTCTATAAACAGCGCTTCGGTGCCGATGTTGAAGGCGTGATGGGGTTGGGCGGATGGAATGCGGATGCTCCGGAGAGCCAGAACTATTTGAAACGTCATGTGGAGATGACTGGCCAGGAACCGGATCGTTGGGCGAGCCCGGTAACCTATGCGTCTCTTCAGATGCTGCAGCAGGCGATTGAACGCGTCGGCGCGATTGATCGTGCGGCGGCGATCAAGGAATTGCAGACGGGGACGTTCAAAACCATTCTGGGCCCGGTCAAGCTGGAGAACAACCTCTACACGGAAAACTGGTGGGTCGGGCAGTGGCAAAACGGTGAGTTTCACGGCATAGCGCCGGCGATTCTGCCAGGCGCCCGGGAGATATTGTTCCCAAAGCCGGCGTGGCACGCAGACTGAAAGACCATTGTTGGATCAAGGGTGTCGCAGAAGAAATCTGCAAGACTTTATCCGATCAAGATCCCGCGGATCGGGACACGATCCGGAGTACGGGGTCGAAAGCCGTTGCGTCTGCTGGATCATCCTGCTCGGGCGTCGCGGCTTGTCGCACCAGGGGAACCTGCAAGCGACAAATCAGACCTTCCGAGCGCCAGTCGAATAACGCCTTTCCGCCAAGCTGTGACTCGATGCTGGCGATCACGCTTCGGGTTCCGAATCCTCTCGACGTCGGCTTGCGCACCATCGGGCCGCCGGTCTCTTCCCATGCCAGCATGAGGAAATCGCCCTGCATTTCCCATCCGATGGACAGGCGGCCGGATAACGTGGAGAGCGCACCATATTTCGCCGAATTGGTGACGAGTTCGTGCAAAGCCAGCGCCAATGTTTGCGCCGTCGCGGGCTGCAGCTGAACTTCCGAGCCGCTCAATCTGATTTGGCCGGCCTCGAAATACGGCGCCAGTTCCTCGTCGACCAGCCGCTTGATTTCCGCACCCTGCCAACTCGACAGGGAGAGAATGGTATGCACCCGCGCCAGCGCAGTGATGCGACCTTCGACCGCCTTAATGTAGGCGCCGACATTTGGAGCCCGCGTCAATCGAACGATTGATTGCGCCAGCGCCAGCGCGTTTTTCGCGCGGTGGTCGACTTCCCGGCTCAACAGATTTTGACGTTCTTCCGCACGCTTGCGCTCGGTAATATCGACCGTGACGCCGCTGACGTGGACGACCCGCCCGCGCTTGTCGAGTGTCGCCGCCGCCGTCCCGACGCACCAGCGCACCTCGCCATCTGGCCGAGTGACCCGAAACTCCGCTTCGTAAGATGTTGTCCCCTTTGCAAACTGGGCCATCCCCCGGCGCAATGCGTTGGCATCTTCCGGATGAAGCATGGCCTCAACGCTGGCTGCGGTCACTTCAAAATTCTGCGGCTCGACGCCAAAGATCTGATACTGGCCCTCGTCCCACATCCAGTCGCCGTTGACCCAGTCCCAATCCCAGGATCCCATCTTGCCCGCCGCGATAGCCATGCTGCGGCGCTGCTCGCTCTCGATCAGTTTCGCCGTCGATTCCTCCAGCTCCGACGTTCGAGCCCGAACGCGATGCTCAAGCTCGGCATTGAGCCGCTCCAGCTGCGCGGTTTTGCGATAAAGCTCCGCAAAGACTCTTATCTTTGCGCGCAACACCTCCGGAACGACGGGCACCGGAACGTAGTCGACCGCGCCCATCTCATAGCCGCGAAGCCGGTCGATATCGCTGACCTGAATCGCCGAAATGAAAATCATCGCCGTCTTCTGGAAGCGGGGATGCTCGCGGATCATGGCGGCAAGCTCGAAGCCGTCCAGTTCCGGCATGCAAACGTCGAGCAGAATGACCGCGACCTCGTTCTTGAGCAGATACTCCAGCGCTTCCCGCCCGGAAGCGACGGCCACGAGATTTTCTCCAAGCTCCTTCAATATGACTTCGTAGGCGAGCAGCTTCGCCGGCTGATCGTCTACAAGAAGGATGTTTACCTTTTCGTGGTCCATCATCGCGCGGCCAGTCAACGGTGTAGCCACATGCGTATGGCGAGGAGCAGCTGCTCGGTGTTGACCGGCTTGGCCAGATAGTCGGAGGCGCCTGCCTCCAGGCATTTCTCCCGATCCCCCTTCATCGCCTTGGCGGTCAAGGCGATGATCGGAAGGCGGCCGAATGACGGGTTTTGGCGAATGACCCCGATGGTCTGGTATCCGTCCATGTGCGGCATCATGATATCCATCAGCACGATCGCGATCTGGGGGCTCGATTCGACAAGTGCGACGGCCTCACTGCCGGTCGTGGCGGTAAGCACCTTCATGCCGCGCCGCTCCAATACGCTGCTCAGCGCGAAGATGTTGCGCGCGTCGTCGTCCACCAGCAACGCGGTCCTGCCGATCAGATCGTCATCGGAACTATTGAGCTTTTCGAGCATCCGCTGCTTCTCGATCGGCAATTCCGTGATTACGCGGTGCAAGAACAGCGACGTCTCGTCGAGCAGGCGTTCCGGCGACTCCACGCCCTTGACCACGATGCTTCGCGCCATGGTGTGAAGTTCCGCATCTTCCTCGACCGAAAGTTCGCGGCCCGTAAACACGACCACGGGCACGTTGGACAGCGAGGCGTCGTTGCGGATCTGGTCAAGCACCTCAAAACCCGTCATGTCGGGCAGCCGCAAATCCAGCACCACGCAATCGCAGGGACTTTCCCGCAAGGTGGAAAGCGCACCGGCGCCGGTAGCGGCCGTGACGATCTCGATATCCTTGTGATCGAGCAACTCCCGGATGCTGAGCTGTTCCGCCGCATTATCCTCCACGATCAGCAGCCGCTTGCGGCGCGGCTTGGCGTATTCCTTGATCTCCGACAACGCCGCGCTCACGCCTTCGGTCGTGGTCGGCTTGCTGACAAAGGAAAACGCGCCGCGCGCCAGCGCGTGCTGGCGGTCCTCGTCGAGCGTGATGATCTGGACCGGGATGTGCCGGGTCAGAGGGTTGTGCTTGAGCTGGCTGAGCACGGTCCAGCCCAGCATGTCGGGCAGGAAGACGTCGAGCGAGACCGCCGCCGGCTGGAATTGCTTGGCAAGTTCGAGCGCCTCCGAGCCACGCGCGGCGACCAGGACCTTGAAGCCCTTGTCGCGGGCGAGATCGATCAGCACCCGGGCATAATGCGGGTCGTCTTCAACAATCAGAAGAATGGTGTCTCCCGGTTCGAGATTTAGCCGGTCGTCCGCCAGCGCCTCGATGACCCGTTCCTGAGCTACGACCTGCAGCACCGGCGTCGTGTTGTACGGCGACTGAGCAGGAGCGCGAGGCGCAACCGTCGGGCCGGAATATTTGAGCGGCAGATAAAGCACAAACGAACTGCCCTTGCCGGGCGTACTGCGCAAATGGATTTCGCCGCCGAGCAGATTTGCAAGCTCCCGGCTGATGGCAAGGCCGAGGCCGGTGCCGCCGTATTTTCGGCTGGTGCCTGCATCCGCCTGCTGGAACGCCTCAAAGATCAGCTTCTGTTTTTCCGAGGGAATACCGATGCCGGTGTCGGAAACTTCAAAGGCGACGACCGCTGGAGCTTGATTCAGGATCGGATGCTCGCGGCTCCAGCCCCCGACGGCCGCCGAAACGTTCAGCCGCACGCCGCCCTCGGCGGTAAACTTGAACGCGTTCGACAGCAGGTTCTTCAGCACCTGCTGCAGCCGCTTCGAATCGGTGACGATACTGCGGCCCAAATTGGGATCGAGAGTGATGTTGAACGACAGCTGGCGGTTTTCCGCTTCGTGCCGGAACGGCCTTCCGACTGTCTCAAGCAGATTTGAGGTAAGGATCTCTTCCGCATCGACCGTCACGGTTCCCGATTCGATTTTCGACAGATCGAGAATATCGCTGATCAGGTTGAGCAGGTCGGTGCCGGCGCCGTGGATGGTTCGGGCAAACTCGACCTGCTTCGCCGACAGATTGCCGTCCGGATTCTCGGTGAGCTGCTGGCCGAGAATCAGAATGCTGTTGAGCGGCGTACGCAGCTCATGCGACATATTGGCCAGGAATTCCGACTTGTACTTCGAGGTCAGGGAAAGTTCCGTCGCCTTCTCTTCCAGCGCGCGCCGGGCCTGCTCGATTTCCTGGTTCTTCCTCTCCACCTCGACGTTGCGTTCGGCCAGCTGTTGCGCCTTTTGCTCGAGCTGTTCGTTGGTCTGCTGCAGTTCCTTCTGCTGGGTCTGCAATTCGCCGGCGAGCTGCTGCGATTGCTTCAACAGACCTTCGGTCTGCATCGTCGCCTCGATGCTGTTGAGCACGATGCCGATGCTGTCGGTGAGCTGTTCGAGAAAGGTCATCTGCGAAGTCGTGAACGAACTGACCGAAGACAGCTCGATGACGGCCTTGACCTGGTTCTCGAACAAGACCGGAAGCACCACGAGATTCTTCGGCCTGACGCGCAGCAGCGCCGAATTGATCGAAACCGCATCGGTCGGGATGTCCGAGATCAGCCGCTGACGTTTGTCCATGGCGCTTTGTCCGACCAGGCCCTCGCCAAATTGCACGAGTTGCGGGTGAGGGTTGGTTCCGTCGCCGGCATAGGCCGACAGCAGGCGCAGTTGCGGATTGTCTTCATTTTCGACCTGGTAGATCACGCCCATGTGGGCATTCACCAGCGGCGTCAGCTCGGTCAGGAGCAGCCGGCCCACGGTGATGAGGTCGCGCTGGCCCTGCAGCATGTTGGTGAACTTGGCGAGGTTGGTCTTCAGCCAGTCCTGTTCGGTGTTCACGTCGGTGGTCAGACGCAGGTTGCCGATCATGGTGTTGATGTTGTCTTTGAGCTCGGCCACTTCGCCGCGCGCATCGACCTGAATCGAGCGGGTGAGGTCGCCCTTGGTGACGGCGGTGGCAACCTCGGCGATGGCGCGCACCTGAGAGGTCAGGTTGGCGGCCAGCAGGTTGACGTTGCCGGTGAGATCCTTCCAGGTGCCGGCGGCACCCGGCACGTTGGCCTGACCGCCGAGCCGGCCTTCGACGCCGACCTCGCGCGCCACGCTGGTGACCTGATCGGCGAAGGTCGCCAGGGTGTCGGTCATGTTGTTGATGGTTTCGGCAAGGGCTGCGACTTCGCCCTTCGATTTCACCGTCAGGTTCTGCTTCAGGTCGCCGTTGGCAACGGCCGTCACCACCTTGACGATGCCGCGAACCTGTTCGGTCAGGTTGGCCGCCATGAAGTTGACGGTGTCGGTCAGATCCTTCCAGGTGCCGGCCACGCCGGGGACTTGCGCCTGGCCACCGAGCTTGCCCTCGGTGCCGACCTCGCGCGCCACCCGCGTCACCTCGCCCGCGAAGGCGTTCAACTGGTCCACCATGGTGTTGATGGTGTTTTTCAGTTCGAGAATCTCGCCCTTCACGTCGACCGTGATCTTGCGCGACAGGTCGCCGCGCGCCACCGCGGTGGTGACTTCGGCGATGTTGCGGACCTGGGTGGTCAGATTGGCGGCCAACAGGTTGACGTTGTCGGTGAGATCCTTCCAGGTGCCGCCGACGCCGGGCACCACGGCCTGGCCGCCGAGGCGTCCCTCGGTGCCGACTTCGCGCGCCACGCGCGTTACTTCGGCGGCGAACGAGCGCAGCTGCTCGACCATGGTGTTCAGGGTATCCTTGAGCAGCAGGATCTCGCCGCGGACGTCGACCGTGATCTTTTTCGACAGGTCGCCGCCGGCGATCGCGGTCGCGACCTCGGCGATGTTGCGGACCTGCGCGGTCAGGTTCGACGCCATGAAGTTGACGTTGTCGGTGAGGTCTTTCCAGGTGCCGGCGACTTCCGGCACCTCGGCCTGACCGCCGAGCTTGCCTTCGGTGCCGACTTCGCGCGCGACGCGGGTCACCTCGGAGGCGAAGGCGTTAAGCTGGTCGACCATCGTATTGATGGTGTTCTTGAGCTCGAGAATTTCACCTTTGACATCCACGGTGATCTTGCGCGACAGGTCGCCGCGCGCGACCGCGGTGGTCACTTCGGCGATGTTGCGAACCTGCGCGGTCAGATTGCCCGCCATCGAGTTCACGCTGTCGGTCAGATCCTTCCAGGTGCCGGCGACGCCCGGCACGTTGGCCTGACCGCCGAGCCGGCCTTCGGTGCCGACCTCGCGCGCCACCCGCGTCACCTCGCCGGCGAAGCGGTTGAGCTGGTCCACCATGGTATTGAGGGTTTCTTTCAGCTGCAGGATTTCGCCGCGCACGTCGACGGTGATCTTGCGCGACAGGTCGCCGCCGGCGATCGCGGTTGCCACCTCGGCGATGTTGCGAACCTGCGCGGTGAGATTACCCGCCATCGAATTGACGCTGTCGGTCAGGTCCTTCCAGGTGCCGGCCACGCCGGGCACCTCGGCCTGACCGCCGAGCTTGCCGTCGGTCCCGACTTCGCGGGCCACGCGCGTCACCTCGCCGGCGAAGGCGTTGAGCTGATCGACCATGGTGTTGAGCGTTTCCTTCAACTGAAGAATTTCGCCCGAAACATTCACGGTGATTTTTTTCGATAGATTGCCCTTGGCGACCGCGGTTGCGACTTCGGCGATGTTCCTGACCTGGCCGGTCAGATTGCTCGCCATCGAATTGACGCTGTCGGTCAGATCCTTCCAGGTGCCGGCGACACCGCGCACCAGCGCCTGGCCGCCGAGCTTGCCCTCGGTCCCGACCTCGCGCGCCACGCGCGTCACTTCGCCGGCGAACGCGTTGAGCTGATCGACCATGGTGTTGATGGTGTCTTTCAGTTCCAGAATCTCGCCGCGGACGTCCACCGTGATTTTCTTGGACAGGTCGCCATTGGCCACTGCGGTCGTCACTTCGGCGATGTTACGAACCTGCGCCGTCAAATTGCTCGCCATCGAGTTGACGCTCTCGGTCAGGTCCTTCCAGGTGCCGGCGACGCCCAGCACGTTGGCCTGGCCGCCGAGCCTGCCTTCGGTGCCGACTTCGCGGGCGACGCGCGTCACCTCGCCGGCGAAGGCGTTGAGCTGGTCGACCATGGTGTTGAGCGTTTCCTTGAGCTGCAGGATTTCGCCGGACACGTTCACGGTAATCTTCTTGGAGAGGTCGCCGCCCGCGATCGCGGTGGCGACGTCGGCGATGTTGCGCACCTGGGCGGTGAGGTTGCTGGCCATGAAGTTGACGTTGTCGGTGAGATCCTTCCAGGTTCCGGCGACGCCGGGGACCTGCGCCTGACCGCCGAGCTTGCCCTCGGTGCCGACCTCGCGCGCGACCCGCGTCACTTCGGAGGCAAAGGAATTGAGCTGGTCGACCATCGTGTTGATGGTGTCCTTTAACTCCAGAATTTCGCCGCGGACGTCCACGGTGATTTTTCGGGAAAGGTCGCCGCGCGCGACCGCGGTCGTGACGTTGGCGATATTGCGAACCTGCGCGGTCAGGTTGCCGCACATCGCGTTCACGGAGTCGGTGAGATCCTTCCAGGTTCCGGCGACGCCGGGCACGATGGCCTGGCCGCCGAGCTTGCCATCGGTGCCGACCTCGCGGGCGACGCGGGTGACTTCCGAAGCGAACGAGCGCAGCTGGTCCACCATGGTGTTGATGGCTTCCTTCAACTGCAGAATTTCGCCGCGCACGTCGACGGTGATCTTCTTGGACAGGTCGCCATTGGCCACCGCGATGGTCACTTCGGCGATGTTTCGAACCTGGCCGGTCAAGTTGTTGGCCATCGAGTTCACGCTCTCGGTGAGGTCCTTCCAGACACCCGTCACCTCGGGAACCTGCGCCTGACCTCCGAGCTTGCCCTCGGTTCCGACTTCGCGCGCGACGCGCGTCACCTCGGAGGTGAACACGCTGAGCTGCTTGATCATGGTGTTGACGATATTCGCCGACTGCAGAAATTCGCCGCCCAATGGCCGGCCATCGACATCCAGTTTTACGGTCTGCAACAAGTTGCCCTGGGCAACGGCGGCGACGGCGCGGGTCACTTCACGGGTGGGCCACAGCAAGTCGTCGATCAGGGTGTTTACCGAACCCTCCATGTCCGCCCATGATCCGCTGGGCAGATCGAACTTGACGCGTTGCCGGGTTTTTCCTTCGCGGCCGACGACCTGGCCGACATGCTCCAGTTGCTGCGCCATTCTCTGATTGGCCGCGACGATTTCATTGAATGTGTCGGCGATCTTGCCCTCGATGCCCAGGTGATCGCCGGTCATTCGCACCGAAAAATCCCCGCCTCGCATCGCCTGAAGTGCGTGCAACAGATCCTGCAACGGATCAGGTTTCCCGTTCGGAGCCGGCTTGCGCTTTGCGGCACCACGAAGGGTCGATGCTGCGCCGGGATCGAGATCACTCATGGTATTCCCCTCAAGGAAAGCGCGCGGCAGAATCCGAACCCGTGCAGCGATTTTGCGCCATAGAAGCGCCTGCAAATTGCCAAATCAACAAGAAGATCGGGCACATCCCAATGATTGCAGTTCCGCAAAATTCAGCTGAAAAGGACGAATGCCGAAGTCTGCTATTTGTTCCGGATCGTCCGGGAATTCTTCAAGATGCACCGAGCCGGCACCGGAAGGCCGGCTGTCGACGCTGACGCGATGATATTTCCAGCCGGTTCCGAATTCACCCGACCGGCTGCGGGTTCCGTGTGCAGCCATATGTCCGTCGGCGGACATTGATTGCGCGCGGATTGCGCGCGGCCGACAATGAGCCGAATCATGCACGACCATGTATTGGACGAGCGATTGGCATGGTTGGTCTTTGGCAACTTTAAGTCAACGTCCATTCCTCGGCGCTGGCACCGGCCAGCGCTCGGACCCGCGCCTCATCTGCGGCGAGTTCCCGGGCCGGTCCTGAATAGACGACGATACCGTCATCCAGCACATAGGCGTCGTCGGCGATCTCCAGGCTCATTCGCGCGTTCTGTTCGACCAGGAGAACCGAAATGCCCTCGGCCTTCATCTGCTGGACGATGCGAAACACCTCGCGCACGATCAGCGGCGCCAATCCTTGCGAAGGCTCGTCGAGTATCAACAGCCGCGGGTTCAATAGTAACGCGCGGCCGATCGACAGCATCTCCTGCTCACCACCGGAAAGTTGCCGGCCGCGATTGAACTTGCGCTCCTCCAGGCGCGGGAACAGCTGGTAGATCCGCTCGACCGTCCAGGGGCCGCCACGCTCGAGCGGGACTTTCAGATTTTCCTCGACGCTGAGATTGGCGAAGATGCGCCGGCCCTCGGGCACATAGCCGACGCCGCCCTGGGCTGCGATGCGGAAGGTCGGCCAATGCGTGGTGTCCTCGCCGAAGATGGTGATCTTGCCTTCGCGCGCCGGCGTCAGGCCCATCAGACTTCGCAGCGTCGTGGTCTTGCCCGCGCCGTTGCGTCCAAGCAGCGCCGTGATCTTGCCCTCTGCGACCTCGAGGCTGACGCCATGCAGGATATGGCTCTTGCCGTAGTAGGTGTGGAGGCCCTCGGCTGTCAGTGCTGCGGTCATGCGGCGTTGCCCAGATAGGCGGCCTGAACGGCCTCGTTGGCGGCGATCTCCGTGGGCGTGCCCTGCGCCAGCATCTTGCCTTGGTCGAGCACGCAGATACGGTCGGCAAGATGAAATACCACGCGCATGTCGTGCTCGATCAGCACGATGGTGTAGTTGCTGTCGCGGTGCAGCCGGCGGATCAACTGGGTGATCTGGTAAGTCTCCTGGTCGCCCATTCCGGCGGTCGGCTCGTCCAGCAGCAGCAAATGCGGTTTGAGTGCCAGCGCCATCGCGATCTCGGCGGCGCGCTGATCGCCGTGCGCGAGTTCGCCGACCAATCGATCGGTCTTGGTCTCCAGCGATACCAGTTTCAGCGTGTCTTCGACGCGTGCATGGATCGTTGCCTGTTCCGACCGGTTGATCCAGGGCCGCAACCGGTATCCGCCGGCCACTTCCGCGGCAATGCGGACGTTTTCGAACACGGTGAGTTCCGGAAAGATCTCGGTGATCTGGAACGTCCGGGCCATGCCGAGCGTGACGCGTTGATGGGTTGAAAGCCTGGTGATGTCGCGGCCATCGAAGATGATGGCGCCGGCGGTCGGCGGAAAAAACCCGGAGATCAGGTTGAAGAAGGTGGTCTTGCCGGCGCCGTTCGGTCCGATGATCGCGCACAATTCTCCCTTCGCCACGCTGAGCGAGACGTCGCGCACCGCCACCAGGTTTCCGAACCGCTTGGTGACATTGTTGATCTCGAGAACGTTCATGCCTTGCTCCGTTGAATGAAGCCAAGCAGGCCCCGCGGGAAAAACAGCACGACGAGGACGAACAGCAGTCCGACGAACGACATCCAGTTCACGGTGATGCTCGACAGGTAATCCTGCAGCACCACGAACACGGCGGCGCCGAGCAGCGGGCCCCAGAAACTGCGCATGCCGCCCATCACCGCCATCATGACGAAATCGCCGGACTGGCTGTAATGCAGGCCCCTCGGATCGGCAAAATTGTTGACCAGCGCATAGAGCGCGCCGGCAAATCCCATGAAGAAGCAGGACAG
>Ga0209839_10000428_pt1 | contig 21553 bp, 22 predicted proteins | sample OrgsoiDNA2013050_FD_185800 | JGI IMG/M metagenome (GOLD analysis project Ga0209839, IMG submission 185800) | Permafrost soil microbial communities from the Arctic, to analyse light accelerated degradation of dissolved organic matter (DOM) -... | ecosystem: Environmental > Terrestrial > Soil >... | reverse complement strand
GGTCATGTTCTTGAATGGCGTAACCTTGAAATTCTTCGGGACGATGCCGAGAATGCGCGGATTCAAATCCCAACCCGTCATCGTGACGGTCATGTCGCGCGAGCCTTCGCCCAATTCCTTCATGATCGCCGCGGTGCCGGTGGTGTAATACTCGATGCAGGTATCGAGCTCTTTCAGAAACGCCCAGGTCTTGTCCCAACCCTTTGCCGGGTCGCGCGGATCCTTGTCGCCGAGGAGATACGGCAAGCCCATCAGGAAGGTGAAGCCCGGCCCCGAGTTGGCCGGTCGCGCATAGCCGAAGCGGTTGGGATTCGCCTTGCACCACGCGAGCAGCTCGGCCGGCGTGGTCGGCGGCTGCTTGACCTTGTCGGGGTTGTATTCGAGCAATGGACCCGCGGGCATGAACGTGACCACGAGCGCCTCGCCCTGCGCCAGGTCCTGCATCTTCTTCGCCGCGGGCAGGTAATTGTCCATTACGTTAGGAAATTTTGCCGAGTGATCGGGCAGCAGCTTGACCCATAGCCCCTGGTCGATGCCCGCGGACAAGGCGACAACGCCGGTGAGCACGAGATCGATGTCGCTGCGGCCGGCGGCCTGCATTGCCTTCAGCTTGCCGGCGAGTTCGGGCGCGGGTGCCTTGGTGAAATTGACCTTCGCGACGAGACTCGGATTCTTGGCCTGGTAGGCTTCGATAGCGCCCTGCGTAAGCGCAAGGTCGCCCGCGACGTCGACTACGTTGATGGTGATCGGGCTTTTGGGCAGCGGCGGCGTTTGCGCCGTGGCGATACAGGATGCGATAGCGCAAACGAATGCCAGCGCATGCCGCAGCGTTGCGCCGACGGCAGCGTGCTCGACGCTTGTGCCGCAAGAATTCGTGTTCAATGCATCTCCTTCACTTCTGCTGGATCGGATTCTAGGTATCTTCGTACTCGTCACCAACGCCGTCGTTCCCGCGAAAGCGGGAATTCATTTGCTGCCGAACGTCAAAATGGATCCCCGCTTTCGCGGGGATGACGCATTTGTTTCCAATCGTGGGCCGCTCCGCGGCCCACTCTTGGACAAATGCGTCACTTGGTCTTCGACGCGCCGACCTGTTGGTCCCAGATCTTGAACGCCTCCACCTGCGCGGAGGGCGGCAACGACTGCGTGTGCGGAAACTGCGCGAGCCAGCCTTCGTATTCCGGCCGGCCGTATTCCTTGATCGCGTCCTGGCTTTCCTTCGGCGCCATCGACAGCGGCACGTTCTTCACCGCGGGGCCCGGATAGAAGTAGCCCTTGTCCCATGTGTACGCCTGCGCTTCCGGCGTCAGCAGGAAGGCCATCAGATCGAGCACGACCGCGACCTTTTCCGGTGGCACGCCCTTCGGGATCGTCATGTAGTGCGCGTCGTTGACCCAAGTCATGCCCTTGAACGGCTGCACTTTGAAGTTCTTCGGCACGATGCCCAACACCCGCGGATTGATATCCCAGCCGGACATGGTGATGGTCATGTCACGCGAGCCTTCGCCTACTTCCTTCATGACCGCGCCGGTTCCAGTCGGGTAGTACTCGATGCAGCTGTTGAGGTCCTTCAGATACGCCCATGTCTTGTCCCAGCCCTTGACCGGATCCTTGGGGTTCGAGTCGCCGAGGATGTACGGCAGGCCCATGATGAACGTGCGGCCCGGGCCGGAGTTGGCAGGCCGCGCATAGATCAGCTTGTTGGGGTTGGCCTTGCACCATGCGAGCAGCTCCGCAGCGGTCGTGGGCACCTGCTTGACCTTGTCCGGGTTGTATTCGATCAGCGGTCCTGCGGGCATGAACACCACCGTGACGCCATAGTCCTGCGCCAGCTCCTGCATCTTGGCTGCGGCGGGCAGGTAATTCGCGGTTAAGTTCGGAAACTTCGCGGCATGGTCGGGAAGGACTTTCATCAATACGCCCTGCTCGATGCCGGCGGCGAGAAAATCGGTGCCGGTCAACACCATGTCGATGTCGCTGCGACCCGCTCCCTGCATTGCTTTCAGCTTGCCCGGCAATTCTGGCGCGGGTGCCTTGGTGAAATTGATCTTGGCAATCAGCTCCGGATGCTTTTTCTGGAACAGCTCGATGGCATCCTGGGTCAGCGCAAGATTTCCGGCGACGTCGACGATGTTCAACGTGACCGGGCCGCCTTTCGGCGCCTGCGCCTGCGCGCCGAGCGGCATGGCACCAACGGCGATCAGCGCCGAGGCGTACAGTCCTACCAAGGCGCCACGCAGCAGCGTGCGACGCGCGGCCGGAGTTTTCGATTTAAGAAATTTCATGCTCCACCTCCTGTTGAATGGCAAGCTGCCAGCATCCGCGGGCGATGACTATTTCGTTTTCTGCGCACCAATTTCCTGATCCCAACGCCGGAATGCTTCGACCAGCGGCTTGGCGTCGAGGGGCTGCGTCTGGGGACTCTGGGCAAACCATGCCTCGTACTCGGGGCGGCCGTACTCCTTGATAACGTCCTGGCTTTCCTTCGGCGCCATGGTGACCGGAACATTCTTGACGGCGGGTCCCGGATAGAAATAACCCTTATCGTAAGTCAGCGCCTGCTGCTCGGGCTGCAGCAGGAACTTCATCATGTCGAGCACGACCGCCAGCTTCTCCGGCGACAAGCCTTTCGGCACCATCAGAAATTGCGTGTCGTTGACCCACGTCATGTTCTTGAACGCACCGACCTTGTATGACTTCGGAACGATTCCCAGCGCGCGGGGATTGATGTCCCAGCCCGTCATCGTCACCGTCATGTCGCGCGAGCCTTCGCCAACTTCCTTCATCGTCGCGCCCGTACCGGTCGGATAGTACTCGATGCAAGTGTTCAGCTCTTTCAGGAATGCCCACGTCTTGTCCCAACCCTTGATGGGATCCTTGGGGTCCTTGTCGCCGAGCAGATACGGCAATCCCTGCAGGAAAGTGCGACCGGGTCCGGAGTTCGCAGGCCGCGGATAAATAAACCGGTTCGGATTCGCCTTGCACCAGGCGAGCAATTCGGCCGGTGTCGTTGGAACCTGCTTGACCTTGTCCGGGTTGTATTCGAGCAGTGGACCCGCCGGCGTGAACACCACCGCCAGCGCCTGACTCTCGGCAAGATCCTGCATCTTGCGCGCCGCCGGCAGGTAGTTGTCGAGGACGTTCGGGAATTTTGCGGCGTGGTCGGGCAGCAGGCGCACCCACAGACCCTGCTCGATGCCGGCGGATAGAATATCGGTACCGCCGAGGACGAGATCGATATCGCTGCGGCCCGCGCCCTGCATCGCCTTCAGCTTGCCCGGCAGCTCGGGTGCCGGCGCTTTGGTGAAATTGATCTTGGCAACAACCTTGGGATTCTTGGTCTGGTAGGCCTCGATCGCATCCTGCAGCAGCGCAAGCGCCCCGCCGACATCGACGACATTGATGGTCACCGGGGCTGCCGGCATGGGAGACGGCTGCGCCAAAACAGGCAGGCTTACCAGCGACGCCGTCGCGAACAGCGCGAGCGCGGCGCCGACGCGTCGGCGCTGCACACCGCCGTAACCTGATGGATTACTCTTCATTGAACTCCTCCTTGTCACATCACTCGGAAAACCTTGACCTGCGGTTCGTACATGCTGCTTTTTTATTCGCGCTTCAGGCGACACGCGCGCTTTTTCTTCCGGTCGGAGCCCGTGGCCGCGTGCCAGTTTCATCCGCCCGTGCCGCGTCATCCAGACCGCGCTCGAACTCCTTGGTCACCCGCGACAGATGCCGGTGCATCGCCGCACGTGCGCCGGAGGCATCGCGGGCGGTGACAGCCTGCAAGATTGCCGTGTGATCGCGGATGGTCTGCTGCGCCAGTTTGCTGGTATGAAAATGCTGTTGCATCCGCCCCCACAGTTCGGCGCGCTGGCTCCAGAGCCCCTCGACCACGAGTTCGAGGGAACCGTTGCCGGTGGCCTTGGCCAGCCGCTGATGAAAATCCCGATCGCTGTCCTCGCGTATCGCAAAATCGTCTACGTGAGCAGTCATGCGTTCTACGCTTTGCCGCAATGCCTCGACATCAGGTACGGTCGCCGCGGTCGCGGCCAGCGCCGCGATTTCCCCCTCGATCAGCTTGCGCGCGCTCAGCAGCTCGAACGGTCCGGGTCCGACGTCGCGATCCCGCGAACCCGCCGTCGCGGCGGACCGGGTCACGAAGATGCCGGTTCCAATACGCACCTCGACCAGCCCGCCAATTTCCAGGGAGATAATCGCCTCGCGCACCGACGCGCGACTCACGCCGAGCTTGGTCGCCAGCTCGCGCTCGGCCGGCAGTCGTGATCCGGGCTTGAACTCACCGGCCGCGATGAGGCCCGCGATCTGGTCCGCGATCTGTCGATACAAACGTCGCGGTTCGACGACCTGCAAAGGCAACGGGGTTTCTCCTCCTGCGATGGGCGCAGACTGTTCGCGACTGCTGTGAATGCTTGCGTCGCGTTGTAGCCATCTTATCGCCCGGCTATAATGTGGTCAAGTGGTCGAACCACTGAACCACACCCGAGGACATCGATTTTTTTACGCGCGCAGGCGCGTACCCACGATCTCGCCCCTGTTGTCTCACCGCGTCGTCCAATTCACGTTTTCCACGGTGCAAGCATGAAAATAACCCAGTGCCGGATCATCGTCTGCTGTCCCGGGCGCAATTTCGTCACCCTGAAGATCGAAACCGATCAGGGCGTCCACGGCATCGGCGATGCCACGCTCAACGGGCGCGAGCTTGCGGTCGCGGCGTATCTCACCGAGCACCTCGCGCCGACGCTTATCGGCCGCGATCCGGCCCGGATCGAGGACATCTGGCAATACCTCTATCGCGGCGCGTACTGGCGGCGCGGGCCGGTAACCATGAGCGCGATCGCCGCCGTCGACACCGCGCTGTGGGACATCAAGGGAAAGATGGCGGGGATGCCGCTGTACGACCTGCTGGGCGGGAAGAGCCGCGACGGCGTGATGGTCTACGGTCACGCCAACGGCAAGGACATCGCCGAAACGCTCGACGAAGTCGCGCGCTACGTCGATCTCGGATACAAGGCGATCCGCGCGCAATCCGGCGTTCCCGGGCTCGCCTCGACGTACGGCGTGTCCAAGGACCGGCTGTACTACGAGCCGGCGGATGCCGCGATTCCAACGGAAAACGTATGGTCGACCGCGAAATATCTCGATCACGCGCCGCGCCTGTTCGACGCGATCCGCGTCCGCTTCGGATTCGATCACCACATTCTCCACGACGTGCACCATCGCCTCACCCCGATCGAGGCCGGGCGGCTGGGCAAGTCGCTCGAGCCGTACCGCCTTTTCTGGATGGAGGATCCGACGCCGGCGGAGAACCAGGAGGGCTTCCGGCTCATCCGCCAGCACACCGTCACGCCGATCGCGGTCGGCGAAATATTCAACACGATCTACGATTGCCAGACGCTCATCACCGAGCAGCTCATCGATTTCATCCGCGCCACCGTCGTCCACGCGGGCGGCATCACGCACCTGCGACGCATCGCCCAGCTGGCGGAGCTCTATCAGGTCCGAACGGGCTCGCACGGCGCGACCGACCTGTCGCCGGTGTGCATGGGCGCGGCGCTTCACTTCGATACCTGGGTGCACAATTTCGGCATTCAGGAATACATGCGCCACACGCCCGAAACCGACGCGGTGTTCCCGCACGCCTACCGCTTCGAGGGCGGCTACATGCACGCCGGCGATGCGCCGGGACACGGCGTCGATATCGACGAGAAGCTCGCCGCGAAGCATCCGTATCGACCCGCTGCGCTGCCGGTCAACCGCCTCGAGGACGGCAGCATGTGGAATTGGTGATAATCCGAAGCGAGCGAACGCTCTGCGGAGCGCTGCCTCGCATTCCGGTTTTGCACCGGAATGCCGCCGGGTGCTACGGTGCGATGAAATCGCCTGACTTCCCGCCCGTTTTCTCCAGCAGCCGCACGCTTTCGATGCGCATGCCGCGATCGACTGACTTGCACATGTCGTAGATGGTGAGAAGACCGATCGCCGCGCCGGTCAATGCTTCCATTTCGACACCGGTGCGGTCCAGCGTTTCCGCGGTGACCGATATCGCAATCGCCGACCCGGCTTCGTCGACGTGGAAGTCGACCGTGACGCGGGTGAGCGGCAGCGGATGCGCAAGCGGTATCAATTCGCTGGTGCGTTTGGCGGCCTGAATCGCCGCGATCCTTGCCACCCCGAGCACGTCGCCCTTGCTGGTGGTGCCTTCCCGGATCCGGGCCAGCGTCTCCGGCAGCATGGCGATGCGACCGCCGGCCCGGGCAACACGTTTGCTTACATGCTTGGCCGAGACGTCGACCATGTGCGCCTGACCGTCGGCATCAAAGTGGGTAAAATGCGAATCCTGCCCCGCCATCGCGCCGCTCCCGAAACTTTGCGCTGTCTGAGGCAATCATAGCACCATGCGTTTCCCATTCTTTCCGTCAGCGATTCGCTGCATCAGCGCCATGCTCGCGCTCGCCCTGGCGATTTCTCCGATCGCGCTGGCGCAGCAGAACCTGCCCGAGCTCGGAGACCCGTCGGGTGCGGACATGTCGGGGCCGCAGGAGCGCAAGCTCGGCGAGACGGTCATGCGGGAGATCCGTCTCTCGGGCGGATTCCTGAGCGATCCCGAGGTCAACGGCTATCTCAACGAGCTCGGAAATCGCCTGGTCACCTCGATTCCCGGCGCGCCGTTCGATTTCGAATTTTTCGCGGTCAACGATGCGTCGATCAACGCCTTCGCGCTTCCCGGCGGGTTCGTCGGCGTCAACACCGGGCTGATTCTTCTCTGCCAGTCCGAATCCGAGCTGGCGTCGGTGCTGGCGCACGAAATTTCACACGTGACGCAGCATCACATCGCGCGCTCGGTTGCCACGCAGAAGGACGCCCTGCTGGCCACGCTCGCTGCGCTCGCCGCCGCGGTGGTCGCGTCCCGAAGCAATACGTCGAGCGGCGCGCAGATGACGCAGGCGGCGATCGCGTCGGCGCAAGGCATCGCGATCCAGATGCAGATCAACTTCACGCGCCAGAACGAGCAGGAAGCGGACCGCATCGGATTCCAGCGCCTCGACGCCGCGGGCTTCGACGTGACGGCGATGGCGACGCTCATGGAGCGGCTGCAGAAGGCGACGCGATTCGTCGAAGGCAACGCGCCCTCGTATCTGCGCGATCACCCGGTCACCTATGAGCGCATCGCCGACGCGCAGGCGCGTGCGCAAGGAAAATCGTTTCGCCAGGTCAAGGATTCGCTCGACTTCAACATGGTGCGCGCGCTGGTCCGCAGCTATCAGGGCACGGCGCAGGATGCGATATTGTTTTTCGAAGACGCGCTGGTCGAGAAAAAATACAACGATGCGATCGCGGCGCGCTACGGGCTGGTGGCGTCGCTGTTGCGCGCGGACAATCTGAAGCGGGCGCTGACCGAGCTGGCAACGCTGGAAAAAAGCGCGCCGCCGCACCCGATGATCGACGCGATGGCCGGCCAGGTTCTCATGCAGGCAGGACAGCTCCCCGCGGCCATCGCGCGCTATGAGAGCGCGCTGGCGCGCTACCCGGCCAAGATGCAGCTGGTGTACGACTATCCCGAGGCGCTGTTGAAGAACAAGCAGCCCGAAAAGGCGGCCAGCTTCGTCGCCGATCAGTTGCAGCACTACCCGAACGACGGTCAGCTGCATCTGCTAGCCGCGCGCTCCTACGCCGCGCTCGGCAAGCAGATGCTCTCGCATCATCATCAGGGCGAGTATTACGCGTGGCAGGGAAACCTTCCGGCGGCCGTAGTGCAATTCGAGCTGGCCACCAAGGCAGGCGACGGAGACTTCTACCAGGCCTCCGTCGCCGAGAGCAGGCTGCGCACGATTCGCGAAGAGCTCACCGAGCAGAAGCGGCGCGCATTGGACGCCCGCGGTTAACGTCGGGCCGGGCTCGTTACGGGAACGAGAACATCACCCGCGGATGAGCGCCGCCGCCGGCGGCGACCTTGCGCTCCTGCGATTTGCCGTTCCTCGCGGCCGTGACGGTGTACTGGCCCGGCGGAAGGTTCACCAGCAGGAACGGACCCTCGCCGGTGGTGCTGAGCACCGTCGTTCCCCGCGAATCGCGGATATCGACCTTGACGTCGGAAACATACTCAGCGCGGCCGCTCGCGGTCGATGCCATCTCGATCGACACCGAGTAACGCGATGCCGCCCGCTTCATCGCCTCCGACTCGTCCTTGCCGATGCCGCCGCTGACGAAGGTCACCGAGCCCTGGCTCTTTTCCGGCGGGATTGCGCCGTCGTCAGCGTGCGCGACCGTGCTCAGCACACCGACGAAGATCAGACTAAACAATAAGCGAAGCGTTGATGTCATTGCGGCCTCCATGCGAGAGTTGAATTTTGTCATTGCAACTACGATCTCCGCCCGCGAAATACTGCCCTGTTCCTGACACGCATAGAGCTCGCGACGGACGATAGGTTCCCGCGCTCGCGTCAGGCGCCGCGGGTTTGAGCGTCAGGCCTTGCCGGTCGTCGGAATGAATTTCAGCGCCAGGCCGTTGTTGCACCAGCGCTGGCCCGTCGGGGCCGGCCCGTCATCGAACATGTGTCCCTGGTGCCCGCCGCAGCGCGCGCAGTGATATTCCGTCCGCGGCAAAATGAGCTGGTGGTCCTGCTTGGTCGCGAGATGGTCCGGTATGCTGGTAAAAAAGCTCGGCCAGCCGGTGCCGCTCTCGAATTTCATCTGCGAGGTAAACAGCGGCAGGGTGCAACCCGCGCAAACGAACACGCCGGCGCGATGCTCGCCGTTCAGGGCGCTCGAGAAAGGCCGTTCCGTGGCCTCCTTGCGCAGCACCCCGAACTGCGGCTCGGCAAGCGACTGCTTCCATTCCGCCTCGGTCCGCTGGAGCGGCGCCGTGGTTTGCGCCACGTCGGCGCCCTTGGCCAGCAATGTCTGCCAGTTCTGCTGGATTTCGGTCAGTGCTGCCGGTTTTGCCGCCGCGGCAGCGCCCAACCGCGTCCACGCCAGGGCTGCCGCACCCAGCGGCGCCGCCGCCAATGCCACGAGTACGTCGCGTCGTTTCATTGCATCTCCTTCATGACTGGTTGCTGCTTGGACCGTCCAGGAACGCAAAGATTGCCACAATTTGAGTCGTCGCAGCTTCCCGCCGCCTTACACGCCGCGACAGGACGCCGGGCTCGGGTGCAGGCGCGGGACGGATGCCAGGCCCGATTTCCATTAGACTTGGGACCCATGCCGATCGTCGACGACATCGCCGGTCTGCGTCGGATCCTGACGCAGCATCGAACCATCGCCGTGGTGGGACTCTCGGCGCAGTGGCACCGACCGAGCTATTTCGCCGCCAAGTACATGCAGGATCACGGCTATCGCATCCTTCCCGTGAACCCGAACTACAGCGACGTTCTCGGGCAGAAGTGCTTTCCGAGCCTCACCGCCATTACCGAGCCGGTCGGCATCGTCGACTGCTTCCGGCGCGCCAGCGAGATGGTGCCGATCGCTCGCGACGCGGTGGCGATTGGCGCCAAGGTTCTCTGGATGCAGCTCGGCATTCGCAGCGACGAAGCCGCGAGCATTGCCGTCGCCGGGGGGCTCGATGTCGTCTCCGACCGCTGCGTGAAAATCGAACACGCCCGCATCATGGGCGGACTCAACTGGGTCGGCGTCAATACCGGCGTCGTATCCGCCCGGCGTGGAATCTGACCTCCATGGCTGACCGCAAGTACGGCTTCGACACCTTGTGCCTGCACGCCGGCCACATTCCGGACAGCGCGACCGGTGCCCGCGCGCTGCCGATCTATCAGACGACGTCGTTCGTGTTCGACAGCGCCGATCACGCCGCGAGCCTGTTCAACCTGCAGACGTTTGGCAACGTCTATTCGCGCATCTCCAATCCCACCGTGGCGGCGTTCGAGGAGCGCGTCGCCGCGCTCGAGGGTGGCCGTGCGGCGCTGGCCGCGGCGACCGGCATGGCCGCGCAGATGACCGCGCTGCTGACGCTGGCGCAGAACGGCGACCACATCGTCGCCTCGCGCACGCTCTACGGCGGGACGTATTCGCAGCTCGCGGTGACCTTTGCCCAGTTCGGCATCGCCACCAGCTTCGTCGATCCCGACGACCCGGACGCGTTTCGGCGTGCGATCCGCCCCGAAACCAAGGCGGTTTACGCGGAAACGATCGGCAATCCGCAGCTCAACGTGCTCGATATCGAGGCGGTTGCGTCGATCGCGCACGACGCAGGGGTGCCTCTGGTCATCGACAACACACTTGCCTCGCCGTTTTTGTGCCGGCCGCTCGAGCACGGCGCCGACATCGTGGTCCATTCGGCGACCAAGTATCTCGGTGGCCACGGCACCACCATGGGCGGAGTCATTGTCGAATCCGGAAAATTCGACTGGGGCAACGGCAAGTTTCCGCAGATGACCATGCCGTCGCGCGGCTATCATGGCGTCATATTCCACGAGACCTTCGGCGATTTCGGATTCACGATGAAGGCGCGCATGGAGACCATGCGAACGCTCGGACCCACGCTTTCGCCGTTCAGCGCGTTCATGCTGCTGCAAGGAATCGAGACGCTGCACCTGCGCATGCCGCGCCACTGCGAGTCGGCGCTGGCCGTCGCGCGGCATCTCGCGGCGCACCCCCGCGTCGAATGGGTGAGCTACCCCTTGCTCGAGGGAAACCGCTATGAACAGATGGCGCGACGCTATCTTCCAAACGGCGCCGGAGGAATCCTGACCTTCGGCGTCAAGGGAGGCGCCGCAGCCGGCGTTCGATTCATCGAGTCGGTGCAATTCCTGTCGCACCTGGCCAACGTCGGAGATGCGAAGACCCTGGTCATCCATCCGGCGTCGACGACGCATCGCCAGCTCGACGAAGACGAGCAACGCGCCGCCGGCGTCGCGCCGGAGATGGTGCGCCTCTCGATCGGACTCGAAACGCTCGATGATATCCTCTGGGACATCGATCAGGCTCTGGAGGCAGGCAAGTGATGGAGATCGACGCGAACCGCGCAAGCTTGGCCAGGACATGACCCCCACGCGATATCCCGCGATCACGTGGCCCTGGGTCGGCGTGCTGCTGTGTCTTGCCCTGCTCGGCCAGGAATACATGCTTCACGCAGCCGGCGCCAATGCGCCGCTGACCGTTTACCGCATCGTGCTGATGGCTGTCGGCGTGACCTCGGTCGCGCTGGTGCTGCTGCCGCCGCGGCGGATCGCCTACTTTCTCGCCTTTTTCGTCTGCGCGACGCTTATCTGCTACGCGCTCTATCTCCAGTACGTCGAGGGCCTCGAGCCCTGCCCCTTGTGCGTATTCCAGCGCGTCTGCGTGATCGTCATGGGAATCGTGTTTCTGGTGGCCGGCTTTCACCATCCGGGCCGCGCCGGCGCAACCGTGTACGCACTGGTGCAACTGCTGCCCGGCGGCGCCGGCATCGCGTTCGCGGCGCGGCAGGTGTGGCTGCAATCGCTGCCGCCGGATCAGGTCCCCACCTGCAGCATGGGCCTCAACTACATGCTCGACACGCTTCCGTTCACCGATGTTCTGAAAAAAGTATTCGAAGGCAGCGGAGAATGCGCGGAAAAGAGCTGGGAATTCCTGCATCTTTCGCTGGCGGCGTGGATGCTGGTGTTTTTCATCGCGATGCTCGCGACCACCTTCGCGCTTATTCGGCGCGACCCGTAGTGCGCTGAATCGATCGCTGTGGACCGCGCATCCGGTCCCCAATCGCTATTTGGGCTGCATCCGGATCGCGCCGTCGAGGCGGATCACTTCGCCGTTGAGCATCGGATTGCGGATGATTTCCGCGACCAGCGATGCGTACTCGTCGGGCCGGCCGAGCCGCGGCGGAAACGGAACCATCTTTCCCAGCGACTCCTGAACTTCGACCGGCATGCCCTTGAGCATCGGCGTTTCGAAGATGCCCGGTGCGATCGTCATCACTCGAATGCCGTAGCGCGCGAGCTCGCGTGCGACGGGCAGCGTCATGCCGGCCAAGCCCGCCTTGGACGCGCTGTATGCCGCCTGGCCGATCTGGCCATCGAACGCAGCCACCGAGGCGGTGTAGATGATCACTCCGCGCTCGCCATCCGCATTCGGAGTATTCTTGCTTATCGCTTCCGCGGCGAGACGCGTGAGATTGAACGAGCCGATCAGATTGATCTGAATGACGCGCGTGAAGCTCGCCAGCGCGTGCGGCCCTTCCTTGCCGAGAATTTTTTCGCCGATGGCGACACCGGCACAATTGATGACGCCGTGAAGCGAGCCGAACGCGGCTAGGCCGGCAGCGACCGCCGCTTTGGCGCTCGCTTCGTCGGCCACGTCGGTCCTGGCGAAGCGCGCCGACGCGCCCAGCTCTGCCGCCAGCGCGTTGCCGCCCGCCTCGCTGATGTCGGCAAGCACGACCTTGCCGCCGCCGGCAACGATCATCCGCGCGCACGCTGCGCCGAGACCCGATGCGGCGCCGGTGACCAGAAACGCGCTGCCGCTGACCTGCACGCTCTACTTCTCCTGCGCCTTGAACACCGTGGTTGCGGTCGCGACCAGACCGGCGAGATCGGACAGGTTTGACGGCACGATCAGCGTGTTGTTCGTCCTGGCGAGGTTGGCAAAGGCAGCGACGTACTGCTCGGCCACCTTCAGATTGACGGCGTTGAGACCGCCCGGGGATTCGATCGCCGCGGCGACCTGGCGAATAGCCGACGCGTTCGCCTCGGCGATCGACAGTATCGCCGCGGCCTGGCCCTGCGCGGTGTTGATCTCGGCCTGCTTGACGCCTTCGGACGATGCAATCGCCGCAGCGCGTGCGCCCTGGGCGAGGTTGATCTGCTCCTGCTGCCGGCCTTCGGACGTCGCGATCACCGCGCGCTTTTCGCGCTCGGCGGTGATCTGCGCCTGCATGGCGTGGAGAATCTCCTTCGGTGGCGTGAGGTCCTTGATCTCGTAGCGCAACACCTTCACGCCCCAGTTGCCCGCGGCGAGGTCCAGCGCCGCGACCACCAGGCCGTTGATGTGGTCGCGCTCCTCGAATGTGCGATCGAGCTCCATCTTGCCGATCACGCTGCGCAGCGTCGTCTGCGCGAGCTGGGTGATCGCGACCATGAAATTGCTCGAGCCGTAGGAAGCGAGCTTGGGGTCGGTGACCTGGAAGTAAAGAATGCCGTCCACCTGAAGCTGCGTGTTGTCCTTGGTGATGCAGACCTGGCTCGGAACATCGAAGGGTATTTCGCGCAAATCGTGCTTGTAGGCGACGCGGTCGACGAACGGAACCACGAAATTCAGCCCCGGCGCGAGCACCGCGTGAAATCGGCCCCAGCGCTCGATGACCAGTGCGTGCTGTTGCGGAACGACGCGTATCGCCTTGGCGATGACGATGACGACGACGACGAACAGCGCCAGTGTGACGATTCCGGAACCCAGCATGATGTTCTCCACGGTTAGTGCACTCCGCGCATTAGAGTTGCTGCGGGCCGTCAGGGCGGCGATCGGAAAGGATCAGCACCGAGCCGCGCATCGCCGCGATGTACATGGTCTTGGCCTGCGGAACGCCGTTCGCGGCGAGCTCCGCGTCCCAGGTGCTCCCTCGATAAGCGACCCGCGCGGTGCCCTCGGGTCCCCAGCTTTGGACCTGCACCATCTGCCCGACGTCGAGTCCCTGCTGCGCCGGCGTGTGCGCCGCCAGGTTGCGCTTCCATCGCTGAAGCAATACCGTGCCGATCGCGCCCAGGGCCGCGGCAATCAGCCATTGCACCGGTGTACTGGCGTCGAACCAGGCCGCGACGCCGCCGAATGCCAGCGCGAGGCCGACCACGAGCAGGTAAAACGTTCCGGTAAGCAATTCCGCCGCGACCAGCGCCGCCGCGGCGATCCACCACATCCAATACGCACTCATGGCTCGCTCCCTCCGCGACGAAGCATAGCAAGGATCGGCAAGCGCCGGATGCCGCTTGGCGCGTCGTCGCAAGGTCTTGCAAGGCGCCGGCCCGCCTCCACATTGAGCTATAATTAGCCCTTTCTTATCAACCCCTTCGCACTGCCGCCAAGGCCCAACAATGCCCATCTACGAATATCGTTGCTCGGATTGCGGCCACCGCCTCGAAGCGTTGCAGCGCCTTGCCGACGCACCTCTGCTCGTCTGCCCCGCGTGCGGCAAGGAAAGCCTGATCAAGCTGATATCGGCGGTCGGATTTCAATTGAAGGGAAGCGGCTGGTACGCGACCGATTTCAAGCATTCGGGCAGCAAGCCGGCCGATAAAAGCAGCGCGAAGTCCGATAGCGCGAGCGAAAGCAGCGCCGGCGGCGACAAGGGCGAAGGCGCGGCAGCGAGCGCTCCCTCCGGCGACCAGAAAGCCGACGCCAAGCCAGCCGCCACAGCGGCAAGCAGCGAAAGCAAAACGACCAGCGCCGACTCGAAACCTTCGGCCACGACGACCCCCGCCAAGCCCGCGGCGTCCGGATCGTGACCTCCGCCTGCCGCACTCCGCGAACGTGAAGCGCTATCTCATTGCCGGGCTGCTGGTGTGGGTGCCGCTCGGCATCACCATCTGGGTGCTGCACTTTCTGGTGAGCACGCTCGATCAAACGCTGCTGCTGGTGCCCGAAGGCGCGCGCCCGGAAGCGGTGTTCGGATTCCACATTCCCGGGCTGGGTGTCGTCCTGAGCTTCGTCATTCTTCTGCTCACCGGCGTGCTCGCGGCGAATTTTTTCGGCGCCCGGCTGATCCTGATTTCCGAATCGCTGCTTGGGCGCATCCCCGTCGTCAAGTCGATCTATTCGAGCGTCAAACAGGTGAGCGATACTCTCCTTTCTGATACCGGCAATGCGTTCCGCAAGGCATTGCTCGTCGAGTACCCGTATCCGGGCAGCTGGACCATCGCCTTTCAGACGGGCACGCCGGCCATTGCGGTCGCGGGCTTCCTTTCCGAAGAACACGTCAGCGTCTACGTTCCGACCACGCCGAATCCCACGTCGGGATTTTTTCTGATGCTGCCGCGCTCGCGCGTTCATGATCTCGACATGACCGTCGACGAAGCGCTGAAGTACATCATCTCGATGGGTGTCGTCTCGCCCAAGCCGCACGTCCTGGCGCCCGGCCGCGCAGTCGCCGGCGCCGCCTCGATACTCGACCACCGAAATTGACCGCGAGCGAATCGTATCGCTGGCGCCGTTCACGAAGCGCCAGCGAGCGAACGTACGCATCGCCGCGAAACCATGGAACCCGACGCGGGAGACGAACTTGAAACGCACCGATTACTGTGGCCGCATCGACAGCAAGCGACTCGGCCAGACCATCACCGTCTGCGGCTGGGTCCATCGTCGGCGCGATCACGGTGGAGTCATTTTCATCGACTTGCGCGACCGTGAAGGACTGCTGCAGATCGTCTGCGATCCCGATCGCGCGGAGACCTTCGCCACCGCCGAAAAATTGCGCAACGAGTTCGTCATCGCCGTCACCGGCCTGGTGCGTCCGCGCCGCGAAGGGACCATCAACGCCAATCTGATCACCGGCGAGATCGAAGTGCTGGCGCATGAGATCGAAATCCTCAACGCCTCGCTGACGCCACCGTTCCTGATCGACGACGAAAACATCTCCGAGACCGTGCGGCTCGAGCACCGGATGCTCGACCTGCGCCGACCGTCGATGCAGAAAAATCTGATGCTGCGGCACAAGGCTTCGATGAGCGCGCGCCGCTATCTCGACGCGAACGGATTCGTCGACATCGAGACGCCGATTCTGTACAAGTCGACTCCCGAAGGCGCGCGCGAGTTTTTGGTGCCCTCGCGCATCCACCGCGGGCATTTCTACGCGCTGCCGCAATCGCCGCAGTTGTTCAAGCAGCTCCTGATGATGGCCGGATTCGACCGCTACTACCAGATCGTCAAGTGCTTTCGCGACGAGGACCTGCGCGCCGACCGCCAGCCCGAGTTCACCCAGATCGACGTCGAGACGTCCTTTCTCGACGAGATCGAGATCCGCGAATTGATGGAAGGCCTGGTGCGAACGATGTTCCAGGAGACGCTGGGCGTCGAGCTGGAGAAGCCGTTTCCGATCATGACCTACGCCGACGCGATGCGCGACTACGGCTCGGACAAGCCCGACCTTCGCATTGCGCTCAAGCTGACCGAGCTCACCGATCTGATGCGCACATCCGAGTTCAAGGTCTTCCGGTCCGCGGCGGATCTCGCCGATGGCCGCGTCGCGGCGCTGAATGTCCCGGGCGGAGGCACGCTGACGCGCAAGGAGATCGACGAATACACGGCGTTCGTCGCTATTTACGGCGCGAAGGGCCTGGCGTACGTCAAGGTGAACGACGCGTCGCAGCCGAATGAGCAGGGCCTGCAATCGCCGATCGTGAAGTTTCTTACAGCCGATGTGCTGGCGCAAATTGTTGCGCGGACTGGCGCCAAAAGCGGCGACCTGATTTTTTTCGCCGCTGACCGGGCGAAGATCGTCGACGATTCGCTTGGCGCGTTGCGCGCCAGGATCGGCCACGAGCGCGGTTTCGCGCAAGCGGGCTGGAGGCCGCTCTGGGTGGTCGACTTCCCGATGTTCGAATACGACGACCAGAAGAAGACCTGGGGCGCGCGCCATCATCCGTTCACGGCGCCCAAGGATGGCCACGAGCAGATGTTCAGCTCCGATCCCGGAAAAGCGATCGCCAAGGCCTACGACGTGGTGCTCAACGGCTGGGAAATCGGCGGCGGATCGGTGCGCATCCACCGGCCCGAAGTCCAGGCCGCGGTGTTCAAGGCGCTCGGCATCGGCGAGGAGGACCAGCAGAAGAAGTTCGGATTCCTGCTCAATTCATTGCAGTACGGCGCGCCGCCGCACGGCGGAATTGCGTTCGGCGTCGATCGCATGGTGGCAATGATGGCAGGCGTCGACCAGATTCGCGACGTCATTGCCTTCCCCAAGACGCAGCGCGGGCAGGACCTGCTGATCGACACGCCGTCGGCGGTCACCGAGCAGCAGCTGCGGGAATTGCACATCCGGATTCGCGCCTCGGATCCGGAAAAGTTGGCGTAGACTTTGCGCATGGGCGTCTGGCGATATTTCGCGATCATCGCAGTCACGGTGTCGGCGCTTGCCGGCGCCGGCATTGCCGAAGCGCGACCGGACGCGTCTGCGGCCCTGGAAGCGGTCGCCGCGGCCGACCTGCCCCGGGAAGCGCGCGCCACCCTGGCGCGCATTCGCGAAAATGGCCCGCTTCCCTACGAGCGCGACGGTATAGCCTTCGGCAATCGCGAAGGCCTTTTGCCGCCGAAGCCGCGCGGTTATTATCACGAGTACACGGTGCCGACTCCGGGTTCGAGAAACCGCGGCGCGCGACGAATTGTCTGCGGCGGCGAGAGGGCGACCGTCTCGGAGTGCTATTTCTCCGACGACCATTACCAATCGTTCAAACGCATTCACCCATGAAGCTGCCCGACCTTGCTGCTTACGACGACGCCGGCGTGCGCGACTGGGGCGGCGATGTCGACACTGTCAAAACGGCGGCCGGCGCGGCCAAGCTGGCCTTTCATTCGGTCGACGCCGCGCACGCCGACAGCAAGAGCGCCCTGCTTGCCGCGCTGGCCAAGGGTCTCAAGCTGCCCGAACATTTCGGCAGCAACTGGGATGCGCTCGCCGACTGCCTCGAGGATGGCGACTGGCTGGGCAGTCATGGTGTCGTGATCGTCATCCGCCACGCGGCAAGCTACCGCAAGGCGCATGCGGCAGATTGGGAAACCTTGAGCGACATCTTCAGCGAAGCGGCCGAATACTGGCGCGAGCGGCACAAGCCATTCTGGGTGCTCGTTCATTAGGCATCCGTGGCGCGCGCGCCAGGTCGGACTGCCGGTCACCCCTTCGCCACGCAAGTCCCCTTGAGTCAAAAGATCCCGGTTTCCACGCTGGTGCTGGTGCACACGCCTGATCTTCGAGTGCTGCTGCTGGAGCGCGCGGATTTTCCGGGATTCTGGCAATCCGTGACCGGCAGCCAGGAGCAAGGCGAGTCGCTGGTCCAGACCGCAACGCGCGAATTGAAGGAAGAAACCGGCATCGACGCGGCGGATCACGGCGGCGTCGTGGATTGGCAGCTTACCAACGTCTATGAAATCTACCCACGCTGGCGCCACCGCTATCCCGAGGGAACGACCCACAACACCGAGCACGTGTTCGCGCTCGAGGTGCCCGACGCGGTGCCGGTTCGCTTGAGCCCACGCGAGCATCTGTCGCATATCTGGCTGCCGTGGCAGGAAGCGGCGGCGAAATGCTTTTCGTGGTCGAATCGCGCGGCGATCGAGGCATTGCCGGTGCGGTCGGCTTCCCATTCAATCGCAGCGCGAGCTCCCGCCCCTTAGGGCCGCACTCGATCGATTCGTCGCCGCGTTGAGCGGTCGCCCCGTAGACCGCTCCGGCGGCGTCGAGTCGCGTCGCGCAGACCGCATCGACGCGTTGTCGATCCGACAGGCTACTCGCGCTCCTGCAAGCGCATTTGCTTGGCGGCTTCCTCGAGCCGCGCCGAATCGATTTCGCGCATGATGCCCTCCAGATCGACGGTGGCCTCCACGTGCTCGAAGTGCCCGGTGAGCTCGACGTCCGGGTGCAGCGCGCCAGATTCGTAAAGCGCCCAGATCTCCTTGCCGTAGTCGGTGGCGAGAAGCTCGGGCGCGTATCGTCCGAAATACCGCCGCAGATTGTCCACGTCGCGCACCAGCATGCGCGGCGCATGGTTGTTTCCGGCCGCGTCCACCGCTTGCGGCAGGTCGATGATTACCGGCCCGTCAGCCCCGAGGAGGATGTTGAATTCGCTCAGGTCGCCGTGCACGATGCCGGTGCTGAGCATGCGAACGACTTCGCGGATGAGACGATGGTGCAGATCGATCGCAATCTCCGCCGTCATCGCCACGTCGTTCAGGCGAGGCGCGGCGTTGCCTTCGTCGTCGGTGACGAGCTCCATCAACAGCACGCCGGCGTGGAAATTGTAGGGGCGCGGCACGCGCACGCCTGCCGCCGCGAGGCGGAAGAGCGCATTCACTTCGGCGCTCTGCCACGCCTTCTCCTGCGACTCGCGCCCGAAGCGCGTGCCCTTGGCGATGGCGCGCGTCTGGCGGCTATTTTTCGTCTTCCGGTTCTCGGTGTAGTCGACGGCCTGGCGGAAGCTCCGTTTATCGGCTTCCTTGTAAACCTTGGCGCAGCGCGACTCGGCGCCACACCGCACCACGAAGACCATCGCTTCCTTGCCGCTCATGAGCTGGCGCACGACCGAATCGATCACGCCCTCGTCGACGAGCGGCTGCAGCCGCTTCGGGATTTTCATGCGTCTGAATATACAACACGGACAGCGGTGGATTCGAAATCATTCGAGCGCTGGCTGCCGTGCGCGGCGCGAGATCGGTAAGGATTGCCGAATCGAATCGCAGCTCGCGACACCGGCGTCTTCGCACGATAGTGGGACCGTAGAGTTGGTCGAACGACGCTGGATTCCCGCGCAGTTACCAAACTGGGCGGGAATGACAGAATTGGCGGACGGTGGCGTCGGGTCGAACGACAATGGATTCCCGCTTTCGCGGGAATGACGGCACGGGGGGATCAAGCCCTCTGCAGCAGCGCCGTCCGCGACGCTCGGCATCCTCGGATCAGCGCCGCGTCGCTTCCACGCATTGCGTCGCCGTCATTTCGGACCCGTCATGCGCTCCGGCCGCACCCATTCGTCGAACTGCTGCTCGGTGACATGACCCAGCGCCAGCGCGGCGGCTTTGAGCGTGGTGCCCTCGTGATGCGCCTTCTTGGCGATCGCCGCCGCCTTGTCGTATCCGATATGCGGATTCAGCGCCGTCACCAGCATCAGCGAGCGCTCGAGAAGCTCGCTGATGCGCGCGCGATTGGGCTCGATGCCGCGAGCGCAGTGTTCCTCGAAGCTCGTCATGCCGTCGGCAAGCAAGCGAATGCTCTGCAGGACATTGTGGATGATCAGCGGCCGATAGACGTTGAGCTCGAAATTGCCCGACGCGCCACCGATCGCCACCGCGACGTCGTTGCCGATCACTTGCGCGCAAAGCATGGTCATCGCTTCGCATTGCGTCGGATTGACCTTGCCGGGCATGATCGAGCTGCCGGGCTCGTTTTCGGGAATCGTAATCTCGCCCAGTCCCGAGCGGGGCCCGCTCGCCAGCCAGCGCACGTCGTTGGCGATCTTGAACAGCGACGCTGCGAGCGCCTTCAGCGCACCGTGCAGATTGACCAGCGCGTCGGCCGCGGCCATGGCTTCGAATTTATTGGGCGCGGTGACGAACGCCAGTCCCGTGTACTTGGTGATCGCCGCGGCGACACGCTCGCCGAATCGCGGATGGGTATTGAGCCCGGTCCCGACCGCCGTACCGCCGAGCGCCAGTTCGAGCACATGCGGAAGCGCGGCTGCGACGTGCGCCCGGGCGTGCGCGAGCTGCGCTGCGTAACCGGAAAATTCCTGGCCGAGCGTCAGCGGGGTCGCGTCCTGCAGGTGCGTGCGGCCGATCTTGACGATGTCGGCGAACTCGGCGGCCTTAGCGGCAAGCGTCGCCTGCAGGGCAGCGAGCGCAGGCACGAGATCGCGAGTGACCGTTTCCGCGGCCGCGACGTTCATTGCCGTCGGAAACACATCGTTCGACGACTGGCCGCGATTGACGTCGTCGTTCGGATGCACCAAGCGCGACTCTCCGCGCACACCGCCGAGGATTTCCGAAGCGCGGTTGGCGAGGACTTCGTTGACGTTCATGTTGGTCTGCGTGCCGGAGCCCGTCTGCCAGACGGCGAGTGGAAATTCGCCGTCGTGCTTCCCGGCCAGCGCCTCGTCGGCCGCGGCGACGATCGCCACCGCCGTTTTCGGCGGCAGCTTGCCGAGGCCCACGTTCACCTCCGCCGCCGCGCGCTTGACGATCAGCAGCGCGCGGATGAGCGCGGGCGGCATCTTCTCGGTCGAGATGCGGAAGTATTGCAGCGAGCGCTGTGTCTGCGCGCCCCACAAATGCGCGTCAGGCACCTCGATCGGTCCGAACGTGTCGCGCTCGGTGCGCGTGGCTTGTGCCGTCATTTATGCTCTCCGCCATCGGACGCGCGGCGCAATGTGCGCCGCGCTACAAGTCATTTTACCGCCACGCGCGCATACCGCCCGTGAATGGGCTCACGCGAGCGGACCGGCCAGGAAAAAGGGCGCCCGCAGGCGCCCCTTGTCGTGGCGCACCGTCGGCTTACGCTGCCGGCGTCTGCTCCGGCGGTGCGGCCGCGGGCGCTGCTGCTGGCGCTGCTGCGGCCGCTGGCGCGCCCGATGCCGTGGCAGCGTCTTCTGCCGCCGCCTTCATCGACAGGCGCAGCCGGCCCTTGTCGTCGGCCTCGAGCACCTTGACCTTCACCACCTGGCCTTCCTTGACGTAGTCGGACACCTGGTTGACGCGCTCCTTGGCGATCTGCGAAATGTGCAGCAACCCGTCCTTGCCCGGGAGCACCTGCACGATGGCGCCGAAGTCGAGCAGGCGCAGCACCGTGCCTTCGTAGATGCGGCCGACTTCGACGTCGGCGGTGATGTCCTCGATGCGCTTCTTGGCC
>Ga0209839_10000425_pt1 | contig 21593 bp, 24 predicted proteins | sample OrgsoiDNA2013050_FD_185800 | JGI IMG/M metagenome (GOLD analysis project Ga0209839, IMG submission 185800) | Permafrost soil microbial communities from the Arctic, to analyse light accelerated degradation of dissolved organic matter (DOM) -... | ecosystem: Environmental > Terrestrial > Soil >... | reverse complement strand
GCTTGACTACTTCGAGCAGCTGGCCGCGCTCGAGAGCCAGGGGGCATTCGACCTGGAGCTGATCAAGCTCCTGCTCGGGCGCACGCTGATCGCCCGCTGTTGTACAGCGTCCCCGGGCGCTCGGACTCCCGCTCGTTGACCCCAACCGCGCAGAACATGCTGCGCTCGCGACAGACCGCTGCCAGCCGGTCGAGAAGCGGGCCGGGTACGTCGACCGAGTTCTCCCACAAGCGCTCCCACAGCTCGTCCCACCCGGAGAAGCCGGCCGCGTGGCTCGCCCAAGCGTTCGACGGATAGAGCGGCACGAAGCACTCAGGCAGCACGGCAAGCCGAACCCCAGCGTCGGCGGCCTCGTGAAGTAGCCGCACCGCCTTCGCTATACAGCCCTCAGCGTCCAGGATCACCGGTGTGGCCTGAATCGCGGCGACCCGCACGGTCGGAAAGGCAACCATCGGACGATGCTAACTCCTGAGGCGAGCGATCACGTGCTCGGGCTGCTTGCCGTGGACTGGCGGATCGCGTCTCTGATCGCGGTGGCGGTGACCGTCGCCGCGGCGCTGCCCAGCACGGTCAGCGTCCATGAGGTAGCAGGCCCCGGGACAGGGGGCGGGCCGGTTCCGGACGCGAGACAAAACACCAGGTCACCGTCGTTCGGGGTGAATGCCGGGTCCACGGCTCGTGAGATTCCGGCACTGGCGATCCGCGCGACGATCCCGCAGCCGCGCTTGTCGAGCGTGGCATCGGTGCACACGCACGCGAGCGTCGTGCTCTGGCCGGGCCGCGCGGCCCAGCCTGGGAGCTCCGGCATTTGCAGCACGAGCTGGGCGCTGCGCAGCGGCTCGCCACGCTCGCCATGGGGGCCGCCGAGGACGGTTCCATCTTCGGCGAGCACGTCGCCGAAGGCGTTGGCAAGAGCGATCGCCGCGACCGTCACGCCGCCCGCGAGCTTCACCGCCGCGTAGCCCACCCCGCCGAGGGTGGCGTCGAACACGACCGCCGTGGAGACCAGCGGAACGACGCCGATCGGGGTTGCCCGCCCGAGCCCGCGCGGCTCGAGCCACCGCATGACGCCGTCAGCGGCCGCCAGGCCGAACGCGCTCCCGCCGGTCATCAGCACCGCCGTCGGGCCCTCAGCGTTGGCGAGCGGCGAGAGCGATTCGAGCTCCCGCGTACCAGTCCCGCCACCCCGCACATCCACCCCACCGCGCGTCCCGGCCGGGCAGATCACGACTGTGCAGCCAGTGTCAGCCCGCGGGCCAGTCGAGTGACCGACGAGGAACCCAACGGGCAATGGAACCTCGACCGTACTCGGGCGCGGGTCGGGGGCCCCACAGTTAGCCATCGCCCGCCACCGCCCCTGCGGCAGAAAGGTCAGCGAGCCTCAGGCGCATAACGCAGCTGCTCACGGGTTATGGCCGCGGATTGCCGCGCGGACGGTCACGTCGCCCGACGGCCGTGGCGGAGTGGGGAGCGCCTCGGTACCGGCGCCGGTTTGGGCGATCGCATCGCTGATCGTGCGAAGCAGCTCCTGGGACAGCTCCACGCGGCCAGCGCCGATCCACTGGTCGAGTTGAGTTGGCCGGCGGGCGCCCACGATCGCGCCGGTCACCCCTGATTGGGCGAGTGCCCAGGCGATCGCAAGCTCGGCCACCGAACAGGCGAGGTCGTCTGCGATCGTGCGCAGACATTCGACCAGTGCCAAGTTCGCCGACAGCTGGGGTTCGGTGAATTCGGGCCGTCCAAGACGCATGTCGTCGGGTGCCAGTCTCTCGAGCCGGCCACGATCGAAGGTTCCGCTCAGCAGCCCCGAGGCCATCGGCGAGTACACGATCACACCCGAATGCTGCGCTGCCGCGCACGGGATCACGTTGCTCAGCGCTCCGCGCTGAACCATTGACAGCGGGGGCTGAAGAGAGTCGACATGGCGGATCGCTTCGCAGCGCTGCAGCTGGTCGACGTCGAAGTTCGACGCTCCGATCCAGCGCACCTTGCCTTCGTCGACCAGTTCGGCCATCGCCGACCACGAGTCCTCCAGCGGCGCTCCGGTATCCAGGTCCGGCCAGTGGATCTGGTACAGGTCGAGCCGCTCGACGCCGAGGCGACGAAGGCTGGCTTCGCATTCGACCCGGATTGACTGTGGGCGCAGGTCGCCATACGGGCTTCCGTCCGGCAGTGTGTGCCGACCGCATTTGGTGCACACGAAGACCTCGTTGCCCGTCGCGTAGCCTTTCAATGCGCGGCCAACGATCTCCTCGGAATGCCCGAGGCCGTAGATCGGAGCCGTGTCGATCCAGTTGATGCCCGCCTCCACGGCTCGGCGGATTGCCGCGATCGATTCTGCGTCGTCGACAGGCCCCCACCCAAACCGCCATGGACCGCCGATCGCCCAGGTGCCAAGCCCGAGGCGCGTGAACGCGGCCCCCGAGCGCCCAAGTCTTGCCGTAGGAACCATCGTTCGTCTCCTCCTGATAGTGGACCTCGCGGTGGCTCGGCTGAGCGCCCGCGAGCGCGCTGCATCATCCTTTCACCATGACTCCTGCACCAATCATCGTGCTCGACCAGGGTCGCGAAGTCTGGTTCTCGTTTGACGACATGCTGAACTACAACGGAGGCGACTCGCCCGGAGGCGTGGCTCATGCGTTCAAGGTGCTGCAGCGCTCGCTGCCGCTGTTGGTGCCCAGCGGCCGGGTAGAGCGCCGCGAGTTGCTGATCGCCACGGCGTTCGGCGGACCAGGTGCTCGTGACGCCTTCGAACTCGTCACCCGCGCCGTCAGCGAGGAGCGGTTCGTCGTCGACCCGTCGCTCACTCGTGCGGACTTTGGGCGGGCACGTGAGCGGTTCGTCTTTCGCCTGAGCTATCGCGAGCAGGCCGTCGCCCTGACGCTGCGGCCGGGATTCGTAACCGACGCGTTCACCGACCTGGCAGGGCAGGAGAGCCGGACTGCCGATCAGGAGCACCGGCTTACGGCAATGAAGGCCGAGATGGCCGCGCGCGTGATGTCGGCGGCCGCTGCGGCCGTGTACGACGCCTCGGGGACCAGTGCGAGTGACGCGCGGGCGGCAGCTACAGCAGACGATCGCTTTCGGGCGCAGTAGCGCCGTCGCGCGGCCGTCTCGGACCAGGAGAACGGACCGCGTGCCGCGGCCGGAGCACGGTGTACATCATAGAGTAGGATGCGATCGAGAGACGCGTGAGCGCAGTCGGTTGCCACTGTGACTCTACGTGCCGACATAGGAGTCAATGATGATGGACCAGGAGCCAGTAACTGAAGTACCTGAGACGCACCCGGCCAGTCGGGTGTATCGACTGTTCACCGGGCTGTTTGTGTTCGGTCCGCCCGCTCTGCTTGTAGCGACACTTCGGAGGCGGTGGTTTCTCGCAACTCCCATCAACCGTCGCATCTTCGGTGTGTTCTACCTCCTGAGTGGATTCGGCATAACGGCGGGTTACCATCGGCTATTCACTCACCGCAGCTTCAAGACCTACCCGCTGATCCGCGGCATCTTTGCTGTTCTCGGCTCGACGGCGGTCCAGGGGTCAGTCCCGGACTGGGTGGCGGACCATCGCAAGCACCATGCCTACGCCGATGAGGCTGGCGATCCACATAGCCCCCATATCGGCCACAAAGGTGGTCGGATACGAGGCTTTGTCCATGCCCACTTCGGCTGGCTGTTTGCCGACGAGAAGGCGTCACGGAAGCGCTATGTCCCGGATTTGCTGGACGATCCCGTGGTGATGGCAGTACACCGCCGCTTCGCTCTTGTTGTAGTGGTGAGCTATTTTGTGGCGCCATTCACAGTTGGGCTGATCGCTACTAGGAAGCTTCGTGGTGGGCTGGGGGCTTTCCTGTGGGGTGGTGCACTGCGCGTGTTCTTCGTGCACCATGCCACCTGGAGCGTGAACTCGGTCTGCCATCTTTGGGGCAAGCGCCCGTTCCAAACGCGAGATGAGAGTCGAAACAATCCGTTCGTTGCACTGGTAGGACTCGGCGAGGGCAATCATCACAGCCATCACGCCTTCCCGAGGTCAGCTAGGCACGGCTTGGAGAGGTGGCAGTTCGATCCGACGTGGTGGCTCATCTGGATAATGGAGAAGACGGGCTTGGCGTGGGATGTACAGCGCGTCACCCCTGAGGCAATGGAGAGCAGGCGAGTAGGTGCACGAGTGGAGGTGTCGCGCCCGCTCGAGTCGCCGGGGGATTTGGGACGTGAGCTCGGGACGATCGATGTTGCGTAGGCGCGAGCTGGCGCAAGGCACAGAAGCCGGGTAGCAGGACGAGTTATGGCGGCCGCCGTCCTGGGCCGAGGGGCTTGACTCGTTGACAAACAGCCGGTTGGTGGATCGCGTCAGGCGGCCGCGCCTTTGGGCTCACGCATCAGCTGCACGTACACGAAGCTCTGGGCTTGCAAGGGGGCGGCTGCAGGCGGATTCGATGAACCGTGCGAGCTCGCTCGAACGCTCGCGCTGGGGATGGTGGCCCATCTTCGTCCAGACGCTGATCTGCGCTTGCGGGAACGCGGTCATGACACCGTCGCGGTGAGCGACCGGAACCACCCGGTCGCGATCGCCCCATAGCGCCAGTACCGGCCCGTGGTAGTCAATCTGGCGGCGGTGAAACGCGCGAGGCGAGAGCCCCGAGGCCGTGATCGCCTGGTTCGCGCACTCGGCTCCCGGCGCCCAGCGGTGAGCGTTCTTACGCAGCCGCGATACGAGCTCGAGGTCCGGCAGATGGCCGTTGCCGACAACCGCCATGTACACGCCGCACGCGGTCACGGGGTTCGCCAAGGCAAGCGGCAGGCCACGGTGGATCAAGCTGCGCACCCCCGGCAGTTGGATCGCTTCGGCAAGATGAACACGCCCAAAGCCGACCGGCGCGATCAGGACGAGCGCGGCCACATCATCGCGCAGCCGTTCTGCCAGCCCGGCGGCGATCGCGCCACCAAGCGAATGGCCGACGAGCGTGAAGTCGTGAACCTGAAGCGCCGCCAAAGCGGTCTGCACGTCCTCCGCGTAGGCTGAGATGCGGTTGCGCGTCGGGCAGTCCGAGTCGCCGAAGCCGGGCAGGTCGACCGCATAGCAGGGACGGTCTGTCAGGACCGCCACATGCTTCCAACCCACCGCGCAGTCCAGCAGGCCGTGCAGCAGCACCAGCGGCGCGCCATCCCCGGGCCAGCACTCCACGCTGACACCCCGGCCGTCAGGTAGCGCAACAGCCATAGCCGTCGGCACGCGGTCTTTCCGCACAGGGAGGACCTGGCCGTCAGACGTTTGCAGACGAGCGCGGGCGCGCGCGCCGGTCAACACCGCGGAACTTCGATTCCATCCATGGTGCTGTCATCACACACCGGCGGCCATGAGCCGTCAATGGGCCATGGCGACGCACTGTCGTTCAGCGCGTGAACGCACGCGGCTCGCGTGCCCTCGCGTGAAGCGGAATTGCCCTTGCTAGGTAGTCAGTAATGGACTAGCGTGTTGAGGTCCCAACACGACACAACCACGAAGGCGCACGGGCGCGGCTCGTGCGGAGAGGGGAGGGCCATGGCGGTTGCCGAGTCCGTAGGGCAGCAGGCCGACAGCTTCATCAGCTCGGCACACAGGCTGTTGATCGACGGCGAGTGGGTCGAGGCGGCGTCGGGTGAGACGTTCGCGACGTTCAACCCGGCGACCGAGGAGACCTTGGCCGAGGTGGCCTATGGTCGGGCGGAAGACATCGAGCGCGCGGTCCGGGCGGCGCGCAAGGCGTTTGCGGATGATTCCCCGTGGCGACGGATAAACGCATCGGATCGGGGTCGTCTGATCTGGCGGATCGCTGATCTGATCGAGGAGCACGGCGACGAGCTGGCGATGCTCGAGACCCTCGACAACGGCAAGCCCTACGGCGTCGCGCGGGTCGCGGACGTTCCGCTGGCGGCTGATCTGTTCCGTTACATGGCGGGCTGGACGACGAAGATCGAGGGCACGACGGTGCCGATCTCGGCTCTGCCGGCGCCGGGCGAGTATCTGGCCTACACGCTGCGCGAGCCGGTCGGCGTCGTCGGTCAGATCATCCCGTGGAACTTCCCGCTGCTGATGGCGGCCTGGAAGCTGGGGCCGGCGCTGGCGTGCGGCTGCACGGTGGTGCTCAAGCCTGCCGAGCAGACGCCGCTGTCGGCGCTACGGCTCGGGGAGCTGCTGCTCGAGGCAGGCCTGCCGGCCGGGGTCGTGAACATCGTCACTGGGTTTGGCGACGCGGGCGCCGCGCTCGCTGCCCATCCGGATGTCGACAAGGTTGCGTTCACCGGCTCGACCGAGGTCGGCAGGCTCGTCGTGCAGGCCGCTGCGGGGAACCTGAAGAAGGTCAGTCTCGAGCTCGGCGGCAAATCGCCCAACGTCGTCTACGCCGACGCTGACCTGGAGGGGGCGATCCGCGGTGCGTCGAACGGGATCTTCTTCAACCACGGCCAGTGCTGCAACGCGGGTTCGCGGCTGTACGTCCAGAAGCCGATCTTCGATGATGTCGTGGCCGGCGTCTCGGAGATCGCGAAGTCGATCAAGGTCGCACCCGGGACCGAGGCCGACTCGCAGATGGGCCCGCTGATCTCCGACGAGCAGTTCGAGAAGGTGCTCGGCTACCTGCAGTCCGGCAAACAGCAGGGCGCCGAGGCGGTGGTTGGCGGTGAGCGCTTCGGCCACCGCGGCTACTTCGTGCAGCCGACGGTCCTCACCGACACCAACCCGGACATGAAGGTCGTCCGCGAGGAGATCTTCGGTCCCGTCGTGTGCGCGATTCCGTTCGACTCGCCCGATGAGATCGTGCCGGTCGCCAACGACACCAACTACGGGCTCGCCGCGGGCGTGTTCACGCGCGACATCTCCAAGGCGCACCGCACCGCCAAGCGGCTGCGGGCCGGCACGGTCTGGATCAACACCTACCACGTGTTCGACGCGGCGATGCCGTTCGGCGGCTACAAGGAGTCAGGCTGGGGCCGCGAGATGGGCTCCCAGGTCCTGAACAACTACCTCGAGACGAAATCGGTCGTCACCGCTCTGTAGCCCGCGGAACCAACCGACAATGGCAACCACCCGCCCGGCTCCCGCCGACGGCGCTAGCCGGGCGGCCATCGGCCGGCCGGCGCCACGGTACGCGCCGATGGAGCACCCGGGGACACCGGGACGCTGGGACGACGAAGCGATCCTCCGGGCGCTCAGAGATTGGACCACCGAGACGGGGCGCCCGCCACGCCGTCAGGAGTGGTGCGGCCAGCAGCCTCACAACGCCGAGACCGGTCAGCGTAAATGGATCCGAGAGCATCCTTACTGGCCGAGCAGTTCGTGCGTCGCGGCGCATTTCGGCTCCTGGAGCAGAGCGCTCCAAACCGCGGGTCTGATCGAGCGCTGTCTGGATTTCGATCAGAGCGTCGCTGAGCGTGTCGAGAGCGCTTGGCGCCTGCGGGCCGATGGACACAGGATTCGCGCGATCGCCAACCAGCTCGGCGTGTCTGTCTCAACCGTTCACAACTACCTACGCGCAGACAGCTGCCCGCAATGCGGCGGGCCGATCGCCAGCCCACGCGCGCGGCGCTGCATCGCCTGCACCGCGCACGAGCCTACGATCCAGAGCGCCTGGACCAGGGACACCGTGCGCGAGGCGATCCGCTCCTGGACAGCCGAGCACGGAAGCTCGCCGAGCTATCACGAGTGGACCCCCTCGCGCTCATCTCCCGGAGTCTGGGAAGCGCAGAGTCCGCGATGGCCAAGCGCCGCCGTCGTCTGCAACGCATACGACGAGTACCGCAACCCCTGGAACGCCGCTCTGATTGATGCAGAAGCCCCACTGCGCTTTTGGCACTGGAGCGACGAGGCGATTCGCGCAGCGCTCGCCGGCTTCTGGACGCGCACCGGTCGAGCGCCGGCGCCGGCCGACCTACGCAGCTCCAATTGGCAGGGACCGACCGCGGCAACGCTGCGACGCCGCTACGGCAGCGTGAACCGGACCTGGCAAGCTCTCGGTCCCGACCCATCGGATCTAGTCTTAGATTAGCTTAGCTTAGTTCACGGTGAACGTTGACGGGGTCCCCTATGGGCCGTGGAGGGATCGAACCTCCAACCTTGGGATTAAGAGTCCCCTGCTCTACCAATTGAGCTAACGGCCCTCGATCGGCGATCTTACTCAGACGGCCGTTGGCGCTGCGCTCAGCAGGTCTGGGCGACTTGCGGCTGCGTCTTGGCCTGCTGCAGCTGTGTCTTGAGCGCGGCGCGACTGAGCTTGGGAACGAGGCTGAGCGCCTTGGCGGTCGCAAGATCTCCCTTGCGGGTCTGCTTCGCCGCATACGCCGAGGCCGCGAGACATTCATAGCCCTTCGCCTCGCTCGGGTTGGCCAGCGTCTCGATCTCCCATGCGTTGGCCTCGCCGGAGTAGTTGCCCGTTGCTGCGTAGGCTCGGGCCGCGAGGATCGCCAGGTTGGGGTCGGGCCGCTTGGTCAGCTGCAGGTAGCGCTCCCAGGCCGCTGTAGCCCCGGCGAGCTCCTTCTTGCCCGTATCGGTGAAGGTCCCGGTGGTGGCGTTGTAGTCGTTGCCCTGCCCCGCCGAGGTCCAGCGCGCCTGAACGAGGGCGGCCCAGCCTGCCGGGTCGGTTGGATGCAGCTTGGTCTGTTGCAGAGCGGTCTTTTCCGCCTGACTCACAACCTGGGTCTGGGCGCCGCTCGAGCCGCCCCCGGTGAACGCGTTGAGAATGCCGCCGAAGCCGTTGCCCGCGCCGACGCCGAACAGCACCAGGCCTCCACCCATCAGCAGCGCGAGACCGAGATATACCGCTTGCACGGTTCGGCGCCGGCCACGGCTGCGAAGGTCAAAGAGCATCGATTACAAGGTGTCGGGGAATTCGTCGTCGAGCTTCGACAGATCGGCCGCGGCCCGCGCGGCGGTCCGCCGATCAGCGAACTTCAGTAAGACGATACTGGCGAGAAACAGGATCACGAGCGGGAGCATCTCCAACCCGGTGGTGACCGGATCCACACCGGGCATCGCCGCCGCGATCACGGCGATGATGACCGTAGCGTAGCGCCAGTTATGAGTGAGCGTACGCGAAGTGATCACGCCGAGCCGTTGCAATGCCAGCAATCCGAGTGGCAGCTGGAACGCCAGCCCGATCCCCAGCATCGTGAAGATCTCGAACGTGTAGTACGTCTTGGCCTGGACGAGAATGTCGAAATTCTGACTGTTGTAACCCTGCAGGAAATGGACCGCCGGAGGAAGCACGACAAAGAACGCGAACACCACGCCGGCCAGGAACAGAATCGGGGCAGCCGCCATCACCGGTATCGCCGCCCGTCGCTCCTTGGGATTCAACGCCGGGATCACGAACGCATAGCCCTCGTAGATCAGCACCGGCAGCGTGAACAGGAGCGCAAAATACGCCGCCACCGTCAACGTCGTGGTGAACGGCTCGCCGATTCCGATCGTGATCGGAAGGCGTTGCGGCGTGCTCTGCGGCAGCGACTTCGCCGCGTCGGTCACGCTCCGCGCCGCAGCGGCGAACAATGCCCGATCCTGCAGTGTCTGACCTCCCGACACCGCCAGACCCCGCAGCGCGGCAGCGGTGGCCTCCAGGTCGTGGGACTCCTTGACCGCGTCGCCCGTCAGGCCGGAGATGTGATTGGAGTTCGTGCTGGTGACCGCCGGAAGCGCCCGGTTGAGCAACGTCAGCAGGTGGTCGTTCTGCCAAAAGCACACGCCGAACGCGATCGCCAGGGCAATCCCACACACGATCAGCCGCGAGCGCAGCTCGTCGAGGTGATCGACGATGCTCAGACGATCCTCGTGCCCGACGGGCCGCAGAACCTTTGGCATGCTGCAGTTCCAGCCGAGCGCTAGGAGCTGCGCTCGGGTCCAACCTCAGCCGAGTCGCGCCCGGAGGTGGTGCCGGTGGGGGGCCGCTCGGCTGAACCGGAGGGAGGCGCTGAGCCGGCGACCACATCGCTGGGTGGTGGCACCGGCAGCGTGCTCGCCTGCGTGAGCGCCGGTCGCTCGGCCTCGTCGTCGTCCTTGGATTCCCCGGTGATCGACTCCTTGAACTCCCGCAAGCCGTGGCCGAGCGACCGCCCGAGGCTTGGCAACCGCTTCGGCCCGAAGATCAGCAGAACGATCAGCAGGACGACTAGGAGATCGGCAGTGGGATTGCGAAACATTCCTGAGGCCTCCGGGTGGGGAATGCGAAGCGTAGCGGGCGCCCAGATTGTTCGATCCAACAATCCGCTCAAGCTCTTGGCCCGCTGCGCCGATAAGTGCCCCAAGCAGGAGGCGCCGATGCACGAGAACCCCCCGAACCACCACTCGATCCGTCGCATCGTGCTGCCGAGCGGCCGAGCGATCGAAGTGCTTCGCTTCCAGGAGACCGCCGAGCGGCCGCGCCTGAAGCTGCACGTCTGCCCGGAGTGCCGGTCTGAGCTTGTTCAGCCCGTCGCCTGGTCCGAGGCACCGCAAGACCGCTGGGAGCTCACGCTCCGTTGCCCGAACTGCGATTGGTTGATCGGCGGCGTGTTCGATCAGGAGCAGGTACACGAGCTCGAGGACCGGCTCGACGACGGGCTATCCGACATGCTCCGAGACCTGCGACGCCTGACTCAGGCCAACATGGCCGAGGAAATCGACCGCTTTTCCGACGCGCTGCAGACTGAACTGATCCTCCCCGAGGACTTCTAGACCGCTACGCGTAGCGGTCGACGACACCGTCGGCAACCAGGTCCAAAGCGGCGTGCTGCCCCGCCGGTAGCGACGGCAGAGCCGACTTGGCGCCCGCGACGAGCTCGTAGGCACGAGCCTTGGCGAGCACCAGTGCCCCGGTGGCGGCGATCCGATCGCAGATCTTGCCGGCGTCAGCGACGGTGTTCAGTTCCCGCACGTCGAGCGAGGCAAGCTCAGGGTCGCGCGAGCGGGCGATGATCAGCGGCAACGTGACGGTGCCGTCGAGCAGATCGGTGCCGCGCGGCTTGCCCGTGCGCTTGGGCGGACCCGAGACGTCGAGTACGTCGTCGAGCAGCTGGAAGGCGAGACCGATCTGTTCACCGAAGGCTCCGAGCGCGGCGACCGAACCGCTCCCCTCGAGAGCGCCCAGCTCGCACGCCGCTCGGAACAGAGCCGCGGTCTTGAGCCGGCAGCGGTCGAGATAACGCGCCACGTCCACGTCGGACTTCCACGCGTCAGCCCGCTGCATCAGCTCGCCGGTGGCCAGCTCTGAGCTGGCGCGCGAGAGCACCCGGACCGACGCCAGCGATCCCCCCCCGACGAGCTCGGCGAATGCGCGGGAGAACAGCAGATCCCCCGTCGCCGTCGCCAGTCGCCGGCCGCCGGCGGCCACCACCGTGGGACGACCGCGGCGAAGCGCAGAGCGGTCGATCACGTCGTCGTGCACCAGCGTCGCACCGTGCACGAGCTCGACCGCGACAGCGGCCCGGACGAGACCGTCGGTCTCCGGCGGCGGGACTCCCGCGGCGAGGCAGACGAGCAGCGGTCGCAGGCGCTTGCCCCCGGCGGCGATGGTTTCGCCGGCGTGGCGCGCCAGCACCGCCCCGTGGCCGACCGCCAGCTCGGACATTCGCTCCTCGACCCGGTCCATCAGCCGAGTGACGGCCTCCCCGCCGGCCTCCACCACTGCCTGCACGGCGGTCATCGGCTCGGCCCGGGCGGTTGCCCAACCTTCTTCCCCACATGCAGCGCGATGATCCCGCCCGCTGTCAGCATGTAGCAAATGTCTGCCAACCCGCATTGCGACATCGCGGCTGCAAGCTCCCGGGGGCCGGGGAATCGCCGAACCGAGCTCGGCAGGTAGCTGTACGCCTGCGCATCGCCGGCCAACTGCCCCAGGGCGGGAACAATCCGGTCAAACCACAGCTCGAAGAATATCGACAACGGTTGGCGGCCCGGGGTGGTCAGCTCCAGCACCACAACGCGACCCCCCGGGACCACGACGCGGACCAGTTCTCGCAGACCCTGCTGCAGATCTGAGAAGTTACGCGCGCCGAAGCCCACTGTTGCGGCGTCAAACGTGTCGTCGTCGTAGGGAAGCGCAAGCGCGTTGGCGGACTCGAACCGGACCTCGACGGCCTGGGGCCCCACCCGTCGACGGTCGGCCTTCACGCGAGCAAGGGCCAGCATCCGCTCCGAGAAGTCGGCACCGACGACCGCCTGGGGCCCCACCCGTCGACGGTCGGCCTTGATGCGAGCAAGGGCCAGCATCCGCTCCGAGAAGTCGGCACCGACGACGCTCCCACCGGGGGCGACCCGGCCCGCGAGCTCGAGCGCGAGATCGCCGGTACCGGTGGCGACGTCGAGCGCGCGATCGCCTGGGCGCAGGGCGGCCAGATCGGCGGCGCGTCGGCGCCACTGATGGTGTAGGCCGGCGGTCATCACGGTGTTCATCCGGTCGTAGAGACCGGCGATCCGATCGAACATCGCCCGCACCTGAGTCTCCTCGAGCGTCCCGGGTACCGCCAACGGTGCACCCGGGGGGTTACCGGGCGCGAAGGTTGCGCTCGCCATCATGGCAGCGGACAGAGGACCTATTGCAGCTCGGCCAGGAAGTTGACGAGATTCTGGAACTTCACCGGGTTCTGGTTGGCGAGACTCTCGAACGACGGCATCGGCTGGGTCGGGTTGCGCAGCGTCGAGGCGATCGCGGCCGGCCGCAGGATCGAGCCGATGTGCGTCAGTGGTGGACCAGGACCGTTGTTCCCGTTTTCGCCGAGGGTGTGGCAGGCGAGGCATCCCGACTCGCCAACCACCAGCGCCCCCGCCTCGAACGTCTGCCGCTGCGCCGCCGTCAGGTTGGCCGGCGGCTTCATATCGACCGAGTTCGGGGATCCCGTCGAGGCTCCGGTATAGGTCAGATAGGCGATCGCGAAGATCGTCACCAGCCCTGCGGCCAGCGCGACCGGCCGCCGCTCAATGCGCCGTTCGGGGCTGCGATCGTAGAACGGGAGCAGGAACAACAGGATCATGCAGATCGTCGGCACGCCGATCGTCGCCATCGGCGTGAACTTGGGCACGTTCTTCATCACCCTGAGCACCTCGAACAGGAAGTAGAAGTACCAGTCCGGCCGCGGTACGTAGGTCGTCGTGGTCGGGTTCACCTGGGGGCCGATCTCGGCACCGAACATCAGCGCCAGGAACACGATCACGATCATCACGATCAGCGCCATGATCGAGTCCTTGGCGACCGAGTACGGGAAGAACGGCTTGCCCTGGTTCTTCAGGATCGAGTACTCGCGGAGGTAAGACTCCTTCTCAGCCTGATTCACGGAGCGCTCACCTCGCTCACACCTCGGCCTGTTCGAGCTCCGGCTCGTTCTCGACCTTCAACCACGGCGGCGCCGAGATGCCGAGCTTCGAGACCAGGTACAGATGGGCGCCGATCAGTGCCGCCATCAACCCAGGGATCAGCAACATGTGGATCGCGTAGAAGCGCGACAGCGTCGTGGCACCGAACTCGGGACCGCCCCGCAGGAAGTCCGACAGGAACGGTCCGATGAACGGCCCGGTCCCGTTGATGTTGACGCCGACGATCGTGGCCCAGTAGGCGCGCTGGTCGAACGGCAGCAGGTAGCCGGTGAAGCCCATCGCCAGCGTCAGAATCAGCAGCACGACGCCGATGATCCAGCTGAGCTCGCGCGGATACTTGTAGGCCCCGAAGAAGAACACCCGAGCCAGGTGCAGGAAGATCAGGATGATCATCACCGAGGCGCCCCACTTGTGCATCGCGCGAACGAACTGGCCCAGGAACGCGTCGTCGGTGATGTAGCGGATCGATGCGTACGCGCCGCTGCCCGAAGGGTCGGGGCGGTAGAACATCGCCAGGAAGACACCGGTCACCGCCTGGGAGAGGAACGCGAACAGCGTTGCCGAGCCAAGCGTGTAGAACCAGTTGACGCCCCGCGGAACCTTGCGGAACAACATCCAGCGCAGGCCGCCCGAGAGCGAGGTGCGCTCGTCGATCCAGTCCACAGCCGTGATCCCGGCCTCGGCCGGCGACAGTCTGCCGTTCTCGTCCTGTTCGCCGGGGCGGCTGGGCTTGGGCTGCAGGATCTTGGGGAGCGGGGGAGCGGGGAGACGGGGCATATCGACCTACTAGTTGCTCGGAATCACGGACGTCGAATAGCGGGCTGGATACAGGTACTGGCCGATTCCGTCGAGAGGCTGCCCAGGGTCGCGCGGTGCGAAGCGTCGCAACTCGGAGTTGACGGAGTAGCGAGGGCCGACCTCGACCAGCCCGGTGGCCTTGTTCAGACGGGTGTAGAAGCGGTCCAACGGCTTGACCGGCGGGCCGCCGGCGACCAGTCCCCGGAAGTCGTAGACGCCGCCGTGGCAGGGACAGATGAAGCGAGCGGCCGCCTGAACGTAGCGCACCGGACAGCCGAGGTGCTGGCACCGGGAGGACAGCGCGATCCAGCGGTTGTACTGGTCCTCGGGCTCGGTGTCGATCGCCGGATCGCGTTGGCGGACATAGGCGATCGTCTGACCGACCTCGCCGACGCCCTGCACGATCGTCAGCACCTTGGTCGCATACGTGGCTTCCGGGAAGTCTGTCGGCGGGCCGATCGCCTGCCAGTCGAACGGCTCCCGGCTGGCCAGCGGCCCCAGGGCAAAGCCCAGCGCCGGCAACGCGAATGCGGCCACGGTCAGCGCGCCCGCACCATTTGCGACCAGCTCCATGAACCTGCGGCGCGAAACGGTCTCGCCCTCGAACGCCCCGGGCATTTTCCGGTCAGCGGTGTATTTGGATTTTCCTGCTTTATGTCGATCTGGCACGTGCGCCTCGTAGAACAGCGACGACATGTATTGAACGCGCCGGACAGCCTATCGTCAAGATCGATGCGGCCGTCACTAGCTTCGCGATCCCGCCGACGCCGTGAGGGCGGCGGTCGCGCCGGCGTCCTCCGATCGTGCCAGCGCCTTGGCCCCCTCGTGTTGCGCGCTGCCGCCCCAGCCAATCGCCGCCGCTCCCGCATCCCAGACCGCGTCGATCAGCTCCACATCGGCCGCTGCCTGCGCCTGGGCGACGAGCGAGATCAGGTCGGCCAGCTCGGACACCGCGTCGAGATCGCCGAGCTCGGCCAACCGCGAGAGCCCGAGCGCGTACAGCTGATCTCCGAGCAGCAGGGCCAGATCCTGATCTTCGGTACGCACGACACGAGCGCAGCCGTAGTGCAGCAGCGATCCCTCGAGGATCATCTCGAACAGCAGCTCGTAATCCGCCTCGTGCCCCAGGGCGCGGGGGCCATGGGCAACCAGCTGAGGCGGCCCGGGCAGCTCCAGCTGCGGCAGGGACAGCGACCCCTCGTCCAGCAGGGCGGCCACCGTCCCACCGTGCGCGCGGAGCGCCTCCCGGAGCGCCAGCACCCCTTCACGAGCGCTCCTCATCGGCCCGCCAGCTCCTGGAAACCCGCCCGCGCGGCATCGATCGTGCGCCGCACGTGCTCGTCGCTGTGTGCCAGCGAGGGGAACCAGGCCTCGAACTGGGACGCGGGCGGATAGACGCCTCGCTCCAACAGCGCTCGACACCATGCGCCGTAGGCGTCGAGATCACACGCGGCAGCATCGGCGTAGCTGTGCACCGGCGAGTCGGCGAAGAACACGGTCAGCAGACCCGGCACGCTCTGCACCTCGGCCGCGACGCCGGCCTCGGCGGCGCTGTGGCGCAGGCCGTCGACGAGCGCAGCGGTTACCTCGGTCAGCCGCACATAGGCTCGTTCGTCGAGCATCTCCAGCACAGCCAGCCCCGCGGCAACCGCGAGCGGGTTTCCGGACAGCGTCCCCGCCTGGTAGACATCGCCCGCGGGCGCAATTCGCTCCATCAGTGTTCGCGGTCCACCATACGCGGCCGCCGGCAATCCACCGCCGATGATCTTGCCGAGGATGGTCAGATCCGGCTGCACCCCGGATCGTTCCTGGGCCCCGCCGCGCGCGACGCGAAAGCCCGTGATCACCTCGTCGAAGACCAGCAGCGCGCCAGTCTGATCGGAGCGTTCGCGCAACAGCTCCAGAAAGCCCTCGTTTGCGGGGACGACACCCATGTTGGCCGGTACGGGCTCGGTCAAGATCGCCGCCAGCTCGTAGCGCTCGGTCGCTTCGAGCAACGCGGCGGCGTCATTCCAAGGGACGATCACGGTCGCGCTCGCGGCGGCCGCGGGGACGCCGGGGCTGGCGGGAATGCTCTGGGTCGCGAGTCCCGAACCAGCCTGGGCCAGCAGTCCGTCGACATGCCCGTGGTAGGCGCCCGCGAACTTGAGCACCGGCTCACGGCCCGTCACCGCCCGGGCCAGTCGGATCGCGCTCATCGCCGCTTCGGTTCCCGAGGAGGTCATTCGGACCATCTCGATCGACGGGATCCGCCGCACGACCTCGGCCGCTAGGTCGACCTCCGCTTCGGTCGGCGCCCCGAACGTGGTCCCGTTCCGGGCCGCGGCGAGGACCGCCTGCACGACCGCCGGGTGAGCGTGGCCAAGGATCAGTGGGCCCCACGATCCGACGAAGTCGATGTACTCGTTGCCATCGACATCGCGGATCATCGCTCCCGCCCCGGAGGCGATGAAGATCGGCTCGCGCCCGATCGATCGCATCGCGCGGACCGGGGAGTTGACGCCTCCCGGAAGCAGCGGCAGCGCTCGCGCGTACAGCTCGCTTGAACGAGTGGTGTCGAACCCCGCGTCAATGGTCACAATCTACCCGCGATGTTTCGCCGCCATGCGAAACTCGCCCGGCCGACGCAGTCGGCCGCACTCACACGCCGGCGTGCTCGCGTTCCCAGTCCCGGTAGTCCGAGGTGAAATACAGCAGTCGAATCTTCTTGAACTCCGTGGAGGAGTACAGCGTTGCCCGTTCCTCGATACCGGTCTCGCGCGCGATCGAGTCCAGGATCGCGTCGCATTCCCCCTTGGAGCGGCCGTGGGCCATTGTGAACACCGAGTAGGGCCAGTCCTGGTAGGTCGGCCGCTGATAGCAGTGGGAGATCCCTCGGAACGCCGCCATCCGCGGGCCGATCTCCATGATCTGCCGATCGGGCACCTTCCATACGCCCATCCCGTTGGCGCTGAACCCAGCCCGGCGGTGAAACAGGATCGCCGCGACCCGCCGCAGCAATCTGCGTTCCTGCATCCGCTCCAGGTGTTCGAGCAGCCGCTCCTGCGCCATCCCGAGCTGCGCCGCCGCCGGAGCGTAGGGCTCCGAGACCACCGGCATGCTGCCTTGAAGCGCGCGGATCACCGCCATGTCGAGCTCGTCGTAGGGCTGGCGCTCGGTTTCGGCCGGCGCAGCCACCTCGGCCGACTTGGCCAGCGCTTCGGTCCCGGCCTCCATCTCGAGGTCCATCCGGATCTTGAACAGCTTCAACGTCGGCAGCTGACGGATCGACTCGGCCCCGGCGATGCGCCCCAGCACGTCAATCGTCCCTTGCAGCCCCAATGGGGAATCGGGCTCAGTCGCGAGCGTGAACCAGATGTTGAACTCGTGATTGCGGAGATAGTTGTGCGACACGCCGGGATGCGCGTTGATCACGTTCGCGGCCCGCCACGGGTTCTCCGGATCGACCTTGGCCGCGACGAGCATCGACGAGTAGCCGAGCGCACGCGTGTCGAAGATTGGCGTGACCTGACGGATGATGCGCTCGTCGAGCAGTTGCTGCACACGCTCCATCGTCTGCTGCTCGCTGATCCCGGCCGAGCCCGCCACGTGCTGATAGGGCCGCGCGGCGATCGGGAAGCTGCCCTGCATCAGGTTCAGCAGGCGCTTGTCGACGTCGTCGAGGGCGATCGCCGCCCCGTCCTTGCGACTGCGGAGCTTGGGGCCATGCTGGCTGCCGGGATCGGGCTTGGCGGCGGATCCGGTGGTGCCGTGACGCGAACCTATTGCAGCCATCGGGCAGCCTCCTTCGCGTGGTAGGTGATGACCATGTCGGCCCCGGCGCGGCGGATCGACGTCAGCGTTTCCAGGACCGCCGCGCGCTCGTCCAGATACCCGGCGGCGGCCGCGGCTTTGAGCATCGCGTACTCACCGCTGACGTTGTAGGCGGCGAGCGGCATCCCGGTCGCCTCCTTGACCCGGGTAATCACGTCGAGATACGGCAGCGCCGGCTTGACCATCACGATGTCCGCACCCTCCTGCACGTCGAGCCGGGCTTCGCGCACGGCCTCGTCGCCGTTGGCGGGATCCATCTGGTAGGCGCGCCGGTCGCCGAACGCCGGCGCCGAATCGGCAGCCTCGCGGAATGGCCCGTAGAACGCGGAGGCGAACTTGGCCGAGTACGCCAGAATCGGCGTGTCGGCGTGTCCCTCTTCGTCGAGTGCCGCCCGGATCGTCCCTACGCGGCCGTCCATCATGTCGCTCGGGGCGATCAGGTCCGCTCCGGCGCGGGCCTGTGAGACCGCCGTGCGCGCCAGCAACTCGAGCGTCGCGTCATTGTCAACCACCCCATCTGGCCTGACGAGCCCGCAATGGCCGTGGCTGGTGTACTCGCACAGACAGAGGTCGGTGATCACCAGCAGATCCGGGTCGGCCTCCTTGATCGCCCGTGTGGCCAGCTGCACGATCCCTTCCTCGTCCCAGGCTCCTGAGCCCTCCTCGTCCTTGGCCGCCGGAAGCCCGAACAGCAGCACGGCGGGAATCCCGAGCCCATGCGCCTCCTGCGCCTCGTGCACCGCATGCGCGATTGACAGCCGGTCGACGCCCGGCATCGTCGCGATCGGCTCGCGCCGGTCGACGCCGTGCGCGACGAACATCGGGTAGATGAAATCGGCGGGCGTCAAGCGGGTCTCGCGGACGAGGCCGCGCAACGCCCGGGTGGCGCGCAGCCGGCGAAGGCGGGTCTGCGGAAACGGCATCAGCCCAGGATAACGGCGCGTCGCCCGCGCACAGAACGGCGCCGCCGAGGAGCTCTCAGACCAGGTTCCAGCGTTTCACACGCCAGTCGGTGACCAGACCCGCCGTGACGTAAGGGTCTGCCTGCACGAACGCCTCGATCCGCTCCGGAGCAACGCCTTTGAACACCATCGCTCCGCCGCTCGGCGGATCTCCGAGCGCGCCGGCCAGAACCACCCGGCCGGCGTCGCGTTCGGCACGGATGTTCGCCAGATGGGCCTCGCGGTAGGGCCCGCGACGCTCGAGCATGTCCTCGACGTAGTCGTAGATCAGCAGATGATGGACATCTTGATCGGCCATGAACAGGAAACCTAGCGCGCGAGAATGGACGGCGGCGCTACGCTTGCAAGTCGTGAGCAACCTAGAGAAGCGTGGCAGCTATACCCCCAAGCGCGTTCGTGAGCAGCGCGCCTATCGTCTCGTGGTCGTCGGCGGGGTCGCCGGCGCCGTCGGCGTGGTCAGCCTGGTGCTCGCCGTGGTGGGCGCGATCGGCGCCACCTTGCCGATCGTCGCGATCATCGTGGCGGTGATCTGCGCGGTCCTGTTCCAGCGCACGGTCGGCGGCCGCTGAGCGCCGGCCGACAGCGAACCCGTGATCTAAGCGAACCTTCGCAGCCCGAGGCGCGCGAGCGCGCCGAACGCCCCGGTCAACACGGCCAGATGGACGAGCGGGCCGACGATTCCGGGCGCCGTGCCGCTAAACGCGTTGTTGGCCGCCTCCAGCGCGGCTCGGAACGGGAACACGAACGCGACCGCGTCGAGCGCCGACTTCAGCGCGCCGGAAACTGCGTCAGCCGGCACCAGCGCAATGAACGCGATCGGCAGCGAGAGCAGAAAGGCGATCAGTGACGAGGTGCTCACCTCCCGGGAAAGGCCACCGATCGCCACGCCGAGGGCGCCGAAGGCGACCCCTCCGAACGTCAGCGCGAGCACCCAGAGCCCAAACCGCGACCAGTCGAGGTGCACGAACAGGGACACGAACGCGGCCATCAGCAGCGTCACGGCGGCCGCGCACCCCGCCGACAGCGCGATCTTCTCGGACAGCAGACGCCCCGGCGAGACGAGGCCGCGGACCAGCCGCGAGTAAGCGTTCTCGGATCGCTCGAGTGCCAGCATCCCGGCCGCCAGCAACACGGTCACGATCATCAGCGACACGATCACCGCAATCGCCGCTGCGTAGGAGTCCGTCGGAGTGGTCTTGCCGGCAAGCTCGGTCTGGGTCACCGTCAACGGGCTTCCGATCGACCCCAGAACGGGGGTGGCGAACCCGAGTCCCTCGATCGCCAGATTGGCGAACGAGGACACCTGATCGAGGGCAAGGCGCAGCGGCGAGCCATCCGGCAATGACGCGATCGCGCCCTGGATGATCGTACGCGAGTTGCGTAGCCCGAGCAGGTGAAAGCTCTGTCCCAGAAAATTGATCGTGCCGCCGCTCAGGACCTGCTGAAGGTCGGTGATCGCGACGCGCAGGACCTGCTTGGAGACCGCCTGCTCGACCTCGTTCAGCCGCGCCGAGATCGCCTGGTTGACGAACTGGCGCTCGATCGGGTCCTTGGTGTTGAGGATCAGCTCGACGGTCGGGCTGCCGACCCCGGTGGTCACCAGGCTCTGGATCTGGCCGGTGATATCGGAGGGAATGATCAGCGCCGCCAACGCCTCGCCGTCCCTGACCTTGGCGACCGCCTGATCGCGAGAGTCGACCTTGATCGGGTCGATCGACTGGTACAGCTCACTGGCGTAGCTCGCGACATCGAGCTGCTGGCTGCCGAAGTTGATCTTCCCCTTGCCGGGCGCGACCTCGTTCACGACCGCGACCTTCGGCTTGCCCGGCGGGCTGGAGAGCGCGAATCCGATCATCAGCGCGATCGCGATCGGATAGACGACCAGCACTCCCACCAGCAGCGGCGAGCGTTTGAGGATCTGGAGATCCTTGACCAGCAGCCAGCGCACGCCGATCAGTGGCCGCGCTCGTGCAGGAAGTGAACGAATGCCGCTTCGAAATCGCGGGAATCGCCGCCGACCGTCCGCCCGAGCTCCGCGGGCGTACCGGTGAACAGCAGCTCTCCGTCGACGAGCACCAGCACGCGATCGGCGTAGCGCTCCACCTCGGCGACGTTGTGGGTCGAGAACACCACCGTCGTGCCACGCCCGGCCAGCGCGCCGATGAATTCCCACAATCGCTCCCGCTGGCGCGGATCCAGCGAAGCGGATGGCTCGTCGAGCAGCAGCACGCCCGGTTCGCACAGCAGACCGATGGCGATGTTGACCCGCTGCCGATTGCCCCCGGAGAGCCGCCCGACCTCCTCCCCGGCCCGCTCCTGGAGGTCGGCCTGCTCCAGCATCCGCTGCACGGCCCGCTCCGGATCGGCGAGCTTCTCCAGCCGCGCGAACAGGCGCAGGTTCTCGGCGACCGAGAGCTTCGAGTACAGGGCCGGCTGCTGCGGGACCCACCCCAGCTCACGCGGAGCCCGGGTCACCTCGCCGTCGCTGGGCCTCAGCACCCCGGCCAGGATCGACAGCAGTGTCGTCTTGCCGGCGCCGTTGGGGCCGATGATCCCCACCAGTTCCCCGGGGCGCAGCTCGAAGCTGACCGCGTTCAGCGCCGTACGGGCGCCGAAGCGCTTGGTCAGCGAGCAGACCCCGAGTGACGTCGCGTCCTCGCCGGTGGACGCAGCGGCGGCCATGGCTAAGACGGTGTGCCGACGCG
>Ga0209839_10000424_pt1 | contig 21600 bp, 20 predicted proteins | sample OrgsoiDNA2013050_FD_185800 | JGI IMG/M metagenome (GOLD analysis project Ga0209839, IMG submission 185800) | Permafrost soil microbial communities from the Arctic, to analyse light accelerated degradation of dissolved organic matter (DOM) -... | ecosystem: Environmental > Terrestrial > Soil >... | reverse complement strand
CATCCCGGAATGACGAGGATTGAGTGGACGCGGTGTCCTAGATCGCATCCCAATTAAAGATATCCGCCGAACGGTCGAGCTTGTAGAACGACGACTTCAGCGCGGGGATGCCGTGCTCGGCGAGGGTCTGCGGCGTCCAGCCTTCGGCGCGATGGATCGAGCGTAACGGGCGCGACTGGCTCATCAGGAAAATCTCGTTCATCCGCACCGCAAAGATCTGCCCGGTGACATCCTTGGCGGCATCGCTGAGCAGGAACGCGCAAATCGGCGCGATCTTCTCCGGACCCATCTGCTGGATTTTGGCGACCCGCGCTTTCTCGGCCTCGGTCTCGGTCGGGATGGTCCCGATCAGCCGGCTCCAGGCGAATGGCGACACGCAGTTGGAGCGGACGTGAAACCGCTCCATGTCGAGCGCGATCGATTTCGACAGGCCGACGATGCCGAGTTTTGCGGCGGCGTAATTGGCCTGGCCGTAATTACCGACGAGGCCGGAGGTCGAGGTGAAGTGCACGAACGCGCCGCTCTCCTGCTCGCGGAACAGCCTGGCCGCGGCATGCGCGACATAGAACGAGCCCATCAAATGCACCTTGATGACGGATTCGAAGGCGTCGATGCTCATGCGATGGAAGATCGCGTCGCGCAGGATGCCGGCATTGTTGACCACGCCGTCGAGCTTGCCATAGGTATCGACCGCCATCTTGACGATTCTGCTGGCAGGGATCGCCTCGGCGACGGTTTCGAAATTCGCCACCGCCGTGCCGCCGCGCTTTTTGATCTCGTCGACCACTTCTTCCGCCGGCGCCGCACTCGATCCCGAACCATCGGCGGCGCCGCCGGGATCGTTGACCACGACCTTGGCGCCTTCGGCCGCGCAGAGCAGCGCGATCTCGCGGCCGATTCCGCGCCCGGCGCCGGTGACGATGACGACTTTGTCCTGGAGTGATTTGGTGCTGGCCATGGAGCCTCCCGTTGTTGTCAGTCATTCCGGGGCGCGCGAAGCGCGAACCTCGGATGTGCAATTGCACATCGGGGAATCTCGAGATTCCGGGTCTGCGCCAAGTGGCGCATCCCGGAAAGACGAAGATGGTTACCGTTCGTTCGTAAAAATAATCGTCCCGCTCGCTGCGAACATGCCGCCGACGCCGTGGCAGACCGAAATCTTCGCGCCCGGAACCTGCGCCGGCGCGATGCCGCGCATCTGCCGCACGCTCTCCTGCAGCGCATACATGCCGTACATGCCGGAATGCATGTAGCTCAATCCGCCGCCATTGGTGTTGAGCGGCAGCTTGCCGCCCGGCCTGGTGTTGCCGTCGGCGATGAATTTGCCGGCTTCTTGGTGCGGCACGAAGCCGAGGTCGCCGAGACCGTAGAGCGGCAGATGCGCGAACGCATCGTAGATCATCAGGTGATCGACGTCCTTATGCGTGATGCCGGCTTCCTTGAAGGCGAGGGGGCCTGCGACCTTGAAGGCGCGCGAGCTGTCAAAGGTCTGCATCTGGCTGACCATCGGCGTCTCCACGCTCTCGCCGGTGCCGAGAATATAGACCGGCCTGGTCTTGAAATCCTGGGCTCGCTCGGCCGAGGTCAGGATCAGCGCGCCGCCGCCGTCGGTAACGAGGCAGCATTGCAGGATGCGGAACGGATAGGCGATCATGCGCGAATTCAACACGTCCTCGACCGTGATCGGCGCCTTCATGGTGGCGCGCGGATTCTTCGCGGCCCATTCGCGCTGCACCACCGCGACCATGGCGATCTGCTCATGGGTGATGCCGTGGGTCTTCATGTAGCGCAGCACCGGTATCGGAAACATGCTGGCCGGGGTCGAGACGCCGTAAGGCAGCTCGAACTGGCCGTTCAAACTGTCGGGGCCGATCATGCGCGGCGTGCGGCCGATATTCGATTTGCCGCTTTCGGCGTGGGTAATCAGCACGGTCTTGCAGAGCCCAGCCTCGATCGCCGCCGCGGCGTGGCGGACATGCAGCATGAACGAGCAGCCGCCGACCGAGGTACCGTCGACCCAGGTCGGCGTGATCCCGAGATAATGCGCGATCTGCTGTGGTGTTTCGACCGCGGTAGCAAAACCATCGATGTCGGACAGTTTTAGGCCGGCGTCGGCGATGGCGTTGAGGGCGGCGTCGGCATGCAACTGGATCTGCGACACATTTGGAATAACGCCGAGTTCGGTGGTTTCGGCAGCGCCAACGACGGCGACCTGATTTCTGCGCATGGTGCCTAGCCCTTCGCCGGACGGAACAAAGGAAGGGTGATGGTGTCGTCCAGCTTCTCGAACGCGACTTCCAGCTTCATGTCGAGTTCGAGCGCCTCCGGCGTCTGCGGGCAATCGACGATGTTGCTCATCATGCGCGGACCTTCGTCGAGTTCCACCACGGCGATGGCGTAAGGCGGCGTGAAGCCGGGTACGCTGCGGTGATGGATGACGTAGCTGTAGAGTTTCGCCTTGCCGCTGGCCTTGAACACGCTGACCTTGCGGCAGGCACAGGCCGGGCAGAACGGCCGCGGCGGGAAATAGACGTTGGCGCAGGCGTCGCAGCGCTGCAAGCGAAGTTCGCCCGCCTGTGTGCCATCCCAGAAATGCTGGGTTTCCGGTGTCGGTTTCGGTCGTGCGCGCGCTGGCTCGGCCATACCTGTAATTCCTCCCTGGGCCGGTCCACGTCCGCCCGCCGGCTCCGATCTTGATGCGACATTGGACGGTCCTGCGTCAACGGTCCAGCTGGCCTGCCGCATGCCGCGTATTCCGGCCGCCGCACTATTGCTTGGCCCGGAGCGCTGGTGTACCTCCGACCCCGCGCGGTAGATTGTCCGTCGGAGCGAAGAAAATCGGGAGGATTTCATGTTGAAGGTGACAGGCGCGGTATTGGCGGCGGGTTTGACATTCGCCGCACAGGCTTTTGCCGCCGACGCACCGGCAGAAATCAAGATCGGCACGCTCTATGCGTCATCCGGGCGCTACGCCTCGATCTCGATGCCGGTTCATAGCGCGCTGAAGCTCTGGATCGACCAGAAGAACGTCGACGGCGGGGTCTATGTGAAGGCGTTCGACAAGAAAATTCCCGTCAAGCTTGTCGCCTACGACGATCAGAGCAACACCGCAACCGCGTCCACGCTCTACAACCAGCTGATCACGCAGGACAAGGTCGATCTCCTGGTCGCCGACTCCGGCTCGGTCTTGACGGCGCCGGCGGTGGCGATCGCACGCGACCACAAGATGTTCCTGTTCGACCAGACCGGAACCGGCGCCAGCTTTTTCTCCAAGGACAATCCCTACATCGCGCTGATGGCCGACCCGGTCTCGACCATCTGGCCGAAGCCTGTCGCCGACTTTGTTTCACATGATGGCCCGGGCCTCGGGATCAAGAAAATCGCCATTCTCTATTCGACCAACGAATTCACGGGAACACAGGCCAACGCCTTCCGCAAATTCGTCAAGGATTCCGGCGCGCCGATCGAGATCGTCTACGATCAGGGCATTCCCACCGAAACCACCAATTACACTGTGATCATCAACAACATCAACAATACCCAGCCGGACGCGGTGATTCATTTCGGATACGCGCCGAACGATATTGCGTTCTTGCGCAACGTCCAGGATGTCGGCGTCAAGTTCAAGATGCTGTTCTCGATCTATGCCGGCCTCGAGACTGAGCTGCTTGAAAAGAACGTCGGCGAGAAGGGCCTCGAGCACGTCTTCACCTATGTGCCGCCATCGGAACTGGAATATCCGGTCAATTTCGGCATGACCATGAAGGATTACAGAGCCGCCTGGGACAAGAAATATCCCGATGGCAAGATCGAGTTCGGCTTCAATGCGGTGGCCGGCTACACCACCGGTCTCGTCATCGAGAAGACACTCTCGGTTGCGACCAGCCTCGATCAGCTCGAGCTGCGCCGCGCGGTGTTCAGCCTGTCGGGAGAACTCAAGACGCTCGATGGCACCTTCGCGCTCGACGAAACCGGCGGCCAGATCGGCGAGTTGACCCCGCTCGGGCAACTCGCGCTCGACGAACACGAACACATCAAGTTCATCTCGATCTATCCGCACGAAACCGCCACCGGCAAGCCGGTCTATCCGCGTCCATGATGCGATTGCGGATGATGCACCGGATGCCCGGAGCGGCGCGCTGATGCTGACTTACGCGCTCGTCGCCGGCGTCCTGTTCGGTCTTTACTTCAGCCTGGTCGGTATCGGCCTCAATCTCGTGTTCGGCGTCATGCGCATCGTCAATCTCGCGCATGGCGACTTTCTGATGCTCGGCGCCTTCGTCGCCTTCGGCGTCGTGACATTGGCCGGCATCGATCCCTTGTTCGCGGTGCCGCTGGCGTTCGTGATCTTTGTCGTGATCGGGCTGCTGCTCTATTGGGTGCTGGTGCCGCGGCTGCAGGGTTCGGTGAACCCGGAAATGCTGTCGATCATCCTGTTCTTCGGGTTGTCGCAGGTGATCGAGGCGGTCACCACGATCTTTTTCGGCACCAGCGAACGCTCGATCCAGAGCCGTGCGCTCGGCACCGTGTTCTCGACCATCAGGATCAAACTGTTCGGCGGCAAGCCGGATGCGGCCGGACCGATCCAGATTTTTGGGCAGGGATTTCCAGCCGCCTGGGTGATCGCCGCCATCACCAGCCTGATCGCGATTTCGCTGGTGTACGTTTATCTGTACCGCACCCGTTTGGGCACCCTGACGCGTGCGGTGATGTCGCGGCGCGACGAGGCATTCGCGACCGGCATCGATGTCGATCGCGTCTCGGCGGCGGCATTCGGTATCGGATTGGGACTTGCGGCGGTGGCCGGGGTGTTCGCGCCGTTCATGTTCGGATCGGTGACGCCGGCGTTCGGCGCCGACGCCACCGTCACGTCCTTCGCCATCGTGGTGCTGGGATCGCTCGGCAATCCCTTAGGGACTGCGCTTGGCGGCGTCGTCTACGGCGTCTGCTACATGCTGGTGCAGACTTATCTGAGTTCATGGGCCGACCTTTTGCCCTATGTGCTCTTGATTTTCATCCTGCTGCTGCGTCCGAGCGGCCTGCTCGGAAGGCAGGTGCGCGTTGCCTAGCGCCTTCCGACATGTGCTCTTCATCGTCGTGCCGCTGCTTGCCGTGTTTGCGGTGCTGCCGGGCGTCTATCAAAATCATCTGCTGCTGTTCAATTTCGTGATCTTCCTGATCCTCGCCCAGGGCGTGAACATCATCTACGGCTTTACGGGCTATCTGCCGTTCGGCTATGTCGGCTTCTTCGGTGCCGGCGCCTACGGTTTTGCCATCATGGTGATGCACTTTCAGACACCCGCCATCCTCGCGGTGCTCGTTGCCGGGATAGTCGGCGTCGCGCTCGGGCTGTTGCTGACGCCATTGCTGCGACTTTCCGGCGCCTATTTCGCGATCGCCAATCTCGCAGCGTCGCTGGCGGTGCTTCATTTCGTCGCCAATCCGGCGCTGGAGAACATCACGCGCGGGCCGTATGGCGTTTCGCTGACCGGCACGTTCAATCCGACGCTGGCCTATGCCGCCGCCCTCGTGGTGCTGGCGCTGACACTGGGCGCTGTGGTGTTCCTGAAAAACTCCCGCTTTGGCCTCGCATTGCAGGCGGTGCGGGAAGATGCGGTCTCTGCGTCGATGGCGGGTGTGGACGTCGTGCGGATGCGTGTGATCGCGTGGCTGGCTTCGGCGCTGGTGGCGGGTCTCGCCGGCGGGGTCTACGCCTGGTATGTTTCGGTGTTCTATCCCGATAATGTCTTCAGCGGCGAATTCAGCATTTTCGCCATCGTGTTTGCGCTGTTCGGCGGCGTCGCCACCATCACGGGCCCGATCGTCGGCGTCATCATCCTCTACGGCATCTACAATCTGATCGGTTTCACCACGCCGCAATATTTCCAGCTGATCTACGGGCTGTTGATCATGGGCTTGGTGCTGTTTCTCCCGGCCGGGCTGGTTTCGCTCGCAACCCGAAGGGGCTGGCATGTCCCTTGATCGCGCGCCCATTCTCAACGTGACAAAGCTGACAAAACGCTTCGGCGGCTTTTACGCGCTCGACGGCTTGAGCTTCCACGTCGCGTCCGGCGAAATTCTGGGATTGGTGGGCCCCAACGGTTCCGGCAAGACCACCGCGATCAACGTGATTTCCGGCCTTTATGCGCCTGACGGCGGCGAGGTGGTGCTGGATGGTACGTCCATCGGCGGAATAGCGTCGCACAGACTGGTCCATCGCGGCATCAACCGCACCTTCCAGATCCCAAAGCCGTTTCTGTCGCTGACGGTGCGCGAGAATATCGCGGTCGCGCTGGCCTACGGGCGCGCCGCGGTGGCCCCGCCGGCAATGGCGGAATTGCTCGACGAATATCGGCTTAACGAGGTTGCCGACCGGCCGGCGGCCGATCTCAACAACGCGCAGCAGAAGATGCTCGATCTGGTTCGCGCGCTCGCCACCCGTCCGCGGCTGCTGCTGCTCGACGAACTCGCCGCCGGGCTCAATCCGGCGGAGCTGGACTGGATCGCCGAACGCATCAAGGCGCTGGCAGGGTCCGGTATCGCGATCATCGTGGTCGAGCATCTGATGGGTTTCATCGAACACATTACCGATCGCGTCATTGTCATGAACGCCGGCAAGGAGATCTTTGAAGGCAAGCTCGCGGTCGCCGTCAAGGTGCCGCAAGTCATCGAGGTGTTTTTGGGAGGCGAGCATGCTGCCTGAAGCAGCACCTTTGATGGAGGCCAAAGGCGTCGACGCCGGCTACGGCACGATGCAGGTGCTGTGGAGGGTCGATCTCGACGTCCGCGCCGGCGAGACCGTGCTGCTGCTCGGCGCCAATGGCGCCGGCAAAACCACTTTCCTCAAATCGCTGGTCGGCCTGATCGAGGCGCGGCACGGCAGCATCCAGCTTGCCGGCGAGGAGGTGACGCGGATGCGCTCCAGCGACCGGATGCGGCTCGGCATGACCTACATGTCGGAACTTGCGGTATTTCCCGATCTGTCGATCGAGGAAAACATCCGCGTCGGTGCGCAGGCGCTGGGACATTCCGATCCAGGCGCCCGCGTCGAAGAACTCTACGGCGTATTTCCGGCGCTGCGCGAAAAACGCCGGGCGCCGGCGTCCTCTCTCTCCGGCGGCCAGCGCAAGATGCTCGGCATCGCCAAGGCGCTTGCCGCAGAGCCGCGGCTGTTGGTGATGGATGAACCCTCGGCCGGGCTGTCGCCGCTGTTCGTCAAGGAGGTCATCCGGATCCTCAGCGATTTGCGCGGCCGCGGGCTGGCGCTCTTGATCGCCGAGCAGAATATTGGTTTCCTCGAAGTGGCGACGCGGGTGTTCGTGCTGGAAGGCGGCCGCATCCGCTTTTCCGGCACGGTTGCGGAAATGACCGATAATGAAGCGCTGCGGCGGGCTTATTTCGGACTGAAATGATGCGAACGATCAGGATAGGATCCGGGGCCGGCTATTCGGGCGATCGCATCGAGCCCGCGGTGGAACTCGCCGAAAAGGGCGACATCCAGTATCTGGTGTTCGAGTGTCTCGGCGAGCGCACCGTCGCGCTGGCGCAGCAGGCGCGCATGAAAAACCCTGACGGCGGATACGATCCGCTGCTCGAGGAGCGGATGCGCGCGGTGCTGCCGATCTGCGCGGCCAAAGGCATCAAGATCGTCACCAATATGGGCGCGGCCCATTCGGTCGCAGCAGCCCGCAAGACCGCCGAGATTGCCAAGTCGCTTGGGCTTGCCTCGCTGAAGATCGCCGCCGTCATCGGCGATGACGTGCTGGATGCCTGCAAGGAGCGTGATCTGCCGATCATGGAGTTCGACGGAACGATCAAACAGCTCGGCAACCGGCTATTGTCGGCCAATGCCTATCTCGGCGCCGAACCGATCGCCGACGCGCTGACCGGCGGCGCGGACATCGTGATCACCGGGCGGGCGTCGGATCCCGCGCTGTTTCTGGCGCCGATGATCCATGCCTTCGGCTGGGCGATGGATGACTGGAATCTCCTGGGGCAGGGCACTGTCGCCGGGCATTTGCTGGAATGCGCGGGCCAGATCACCGGCGGCTATTTCGCCGATCCCGGCTACAAGGATATTCTGGATCTGGCGCGGCTCGGCTTTCCGATCGGTGAAGTGGGCGAGGACGGCTCGCTCGTCATCACCAAGGTCGAAGGCTCCGGCGGTGCGGTGACGGCACAGACCTGCAAGGAGCAGTTGCTTTACGAGGTGCACGATCCCAGGCGCTACATTCAGCCCGACGTGGTGGCGGATTTTTCGCAAGTAAAGGTCGAGGAAATCGCGAAAGACCGCGTGCGGATCAGCGGCGGCCGCGGGACCAGTCGCACCGACACGCTGAAAGTCTCGGTCGGCTATGTCGACAGTTTTATTGGCGAGGGGCAGATTTCCTATGCCGGTCCCGGCGCCTTGGCGCGCGGACGGCTGGCGCTGGACATCGTTCGCGAGCGGCTGAAACTCACCGGCGTTGCATCAAGCGAATTGCGATTCGAATTGATCGGCGTCGATTCGTTGCACGGGGCGGAAATCTCAGCTCGCGCGAACGATCCCTACGAGGTGCGCGTTCGCGTCGCCGGCCGGACCGAAAACCTGCGCGAGGCCATCCGGATCGGCAACGAGGTCGAAACCCTCTACACCAATGGCCCCGCCGCCGGCGGCGGCGTTTTCAAATCGGCGCGTGACGTCGTCGCGGTCGCCTCGGTCCTGCTGCCGCGCGAACTGGCCAAGCCGACAATCCGTTTTGTGGGAGCGTGAGACGTGAAGCTGCGCGAGATCGCCCATTCCCGCACCGGCGATAAGGGCAACATATCGAATATCTCGGTGATTGCTTATCACGAGAAGCATTATCCGCTGCTGCTCGCGAAAGTCACCAGCGCGCGGGTGAAGGCTCACTTCGCCGGTGTTGTCGAAGGCGAGGTTGTCCGCTATGAGCTGCCCAACATTGCCGCGCTGAATTTTGTCATGGCCGGCGCGCTGGGCGGCGGGGTGACGCGGTCGTTGGCGCTCGATGCCCATGGCAAATCCCTCAGCTCGGCGCTGCTCGATCTGGAGATCGACGCGGTTTCGGACAACGAATAGTCGGTTCTGCAGCCATGAGGCGAAAGTACGATGCCAAACACTCCGACGCTGGCCACGCTGGCTGATGACCTCGAAGGCGGCCGCACCAGCGCCCGCAAACTGGTCGACCAATGTCTCGCCAGGATCGCCGACACCTCGGGCGAGGGGATACGGACCTTCATTCATGTCGATGCGGAAGCCGCGATCGAAGCCGCGGAAGCGATGGATCGGCTGCGCGAAGTGAATGCGGCGCCGTCGCGCTACGCCGGCATTCCCGTCTCGATCAAGGATCTGTTCGATATCAAGGGGCAGGTGACCCGCGCCGGTTCGCGCGCGCTGGAGGATTCAGCGCCGGCGGAAGCCGATGCGTCGGTGGTGGCGCGGCTGCGCCGTGCCGGCTTTGTCGTGATCGGTCGCACCAACATGACCGAATTCGCGTTTTCCGGCATCGGCATCAATCCGCATTTCGACACGCCGAAGGGCGCATGGCAGCGCCATGTCGGCCACGTGCCCGGCGGATCGTCATCGGGGGCCGCGGTATCCGTCGTCGATGGCATGGCGCATGGCGCGCTCGGCACCGACACCGGCGGCTCGTGCCGGATTCCGGCGGCGTTCAACGGCATTGTCGGGTTCAAGCCGACGCAGCGCCGGGTGCCGCTCGATGGCGGTGTGCCGCTGTCGTCCACGCTCGACAGCTTTGGGCCGCTGGCGCGCACGGCTCGGTGCTGCGCGGTGCTCGACGCCGTTCTCGCCGGCGAAACCGTCGTTCCATTGCAGCCGCGTCCGATCAAGGGGATGCGTCTGGCGGTTCCGACCACGATCGTGCTCGACCAACTCGAAGATGCGGTGGCGCGGACATTCGAGCGCGCGCTGGAGACGTTGTCGCGGCAGGGCGCGCTGATCGAGCGGATCGAGGTGCCGGAATTCCTCGATGTCGGGGTGATGAACACCAAGGGCGGCTTTGCCGCGGCGGAAAGCTATGCCTGGCATCGCTATCTGATCGTCAGCCATGGCGATGTCTACGATCCCCGCGTGCGCACACGCATCCTTCGCGGCGAAGCCATCAGCGCCGCGGATTATATCGATTTGCTCGGCGCGCGGCGGTCGCTGATCGCACGCACGGAAAAACGTATTGCACCCTATGATGCGTTTGTGCTGCCGACCACCGCCAACACCCCGCCGCGCATCGCGGATCTGGCCGACGATAAGGCGTTTACCGCGCAAAACCTGCTGGCGCTGCGCAACTGCACGCTGATCAACATGATCGACGGCTGTGCCATTTCGCTGCCCTGCCATCGCGAAAGCGAGGTCCCGGTCGGACTTATGCTCGCGGGCGCGGGCGGATCGGATCGCCGCATCTTCGAACTCGCGGCCGGAATGGAGGATGCCATCCGTGTTTGATCTTACCTTCACCATCGACGCCCAGGGCACGACGACGCCGCTGACGCTGGCAATCGATCAGGCCGTCATCGCCGGCTGGACCGGCCGCGATCCGGTGGCGCGCGACAAGCACATCGCCGAGCTCGAAGCGATCGGCATTGCGCGGCCTGCGTCGACGCCGATCTATTATCGCGTCTCGGCGCGTCGGCTGACCACGGAAGACAGCATCGAAGTCAGCGGTACGGAATCGAGCGGCGAGGTCGAGTTCGTGCTGATCGGCTGGCAGGGCCGCATCTTTGTCGGCGCCGCCTCCGACCACACCGACCGCAAGGTGGAGGCCTACAGCGTCACGGTCTCCAAGCAGATGTGCGACAAGCCGATCGCGCCCGTGCTGTGGGAACTCGAGGAGATCATCGGTCACTGGGATCAAATGATCCTGCGTTCGCACGCCTGGATCGACGGCGCGCGGGTGCTGTACCAGGAAGGCACCCTCGACAGCATGCTCCCGGTCGCGGAACTGATCCAGCGCGGCTTTGGCGGCGCGGGATTTCCTGACGGCTGCGCCATGTTCGGCGGTACTTTTGCAGCCAAGGGCGGCATCCGGCCGGCGAGCCGCTTTGAGTTTGAGCTCGAAGACCCCGTTCTCAAGCGCAGCATTCGGCATGGCTACGATGTCATTGAACTTCCCGTGCTCGGCTGACTTATATTGAAATCGTCATGCCCGGCGTGCGCCGGGCATCCGCGTCCTCGGATCGGCGGATCGCTTGAGGCGTGGATGGCCGGGCCGAAACCCGGCATGACGGCCTAATGCCGTCGGGTGGAATCGGCGCACGGCCGGGTTCGATTCCCTTTCGGAAATCGGGTGGCGCGGAATGGGCTGATTTGCGACATTGGTCGCCATGAAATCAACCGCAAAGAATATCATCCGTCGCGCGCCGGCTTCCGATATCGGGGCGCGTGTCGATGCCATGAACTGGACCCAGGTAAGCAGCGATCTCGATGCGCAGGGGTGCGCCGTCTTGAAAGGCCTGCTTTCGGCAGAAGAGTGCCGGGCGCTGGCGGCGCTCTATCCGGACGACAGTCGGTTCCGCAGCCGGGTGGTGATGGGACGGCACGGGTTCGGGCGCGGCGAGTACAAATATTTTTCCTATCCGCTGCCCGATCTGATCGCCGAATTGCGTCCCGCGCTGTATGCGCAACTGCACGACGTGGCTAACCGCTGGAACGAGGCCATGGGCATCGATATCCGCTATCCCCAAAACCATGATGCGTTCCTGAAGCGTTGCCATGCCGCCGGCCAGACCCGGCCGACGCCGCTGCTGCTGCAATATGGCGTCGGCGACTACAACTGCCTGCATCAGGATCTCTACGGCGAACATGTTTTTCCCCTGCAGGTCGCGATCCTGTTGACGGAACCGGGGCGGGATTTCACCGGCGGCGAATTCGTGCTGACCGAGCAGCGGCCGCGCATGCAGTCGCGGCCCGAAGTGGTGCCGCTCGCCCAGGGCGACGCCGTGGCTTTTGCTGTGCATGTCAGGCCAATGCAGGGGACGCGCGGGTTCTATCGCGTTAACCTGCGTCATGGCGTCAGCCGGATCCGTTCCGGCCATCGTCACACCGTTGGCGTGATCTTTCACGATGCGAAGTGAGTGCTGTGGATTTATTTGCTGATATTCCGGATGTGCGCCCGTCGCAGGAGGCGATGGCGGAGCGCGCCGTGCTGCTGCGCGGCTTCGCAAAATCGTTCGAGGGCGATCTGATCGCTGACTTGCGGGATATCGTGGCGCAGGCCCCGTTTCGCCACATGGTGACGCCGGGCGGCCATCAGATGTCGGTGGCGATGACAAATTGCGGCAGCGTGGGCTGGGTCACCGATCGCACCGGTTATCGCTACGATGGCGCCGATCCGGAATCCGGAAAACCCTGGCCGGCGATGCCGCCCTCGTTTCGCAGGCTTGCCGGGCAGGCGGCGGCGGAGACGGGTTTTGACGGATTTTGCCCGGAGGCGTGCCTGATCAATCGTTACGAGCCCGGCGCGCGCATGTCGCTGCACCAGGACAAGGACGAGACCGATTTTGCCGCGCCGATCGTCTCGGTCTCGCTCGGCCTGCCCGCGATCTTCCTGTTCGGCGGATTGAAGCGTAGCGACCGGCCGCGGCGGTTTCGGGTCGAGCATGGCGACATCGCGGTGTGGGGCGGCCCGACGCGGCTGGCGTTTCACGGCGTCGCACCACTCGCCGACGGCGAGCACGCCGTGATGGGCCGGCAGCGTGTCAATCTGACCTTCCGGAAGGTGCGATGAAGGCTGCCTCCAGCTCCTTCTCTCCCCGCGGGCGAGCCGCCACGCATCACGCCCGCAGCGGTCTTGCCGATCAATCTCGATACCGGCGAGAGCGGCAGTCCGCCTGTTTCACGCTTACTGAAGATGCGGAAATGACCGAATAGTATTGATCTGGCTCAAGACGCCAGCGACAAACTCGGCATCTCCTTGTCAAATGGATCGACATCGAGGCGTTCAGTTCCCGTACGCGGCGTTGTTCTGGCCTGTGTTCGCCGCCACATCAGCCGGCGTCATGGTGTCGGACATGGCGGCGCATTTTCTGGCATTCTCAGGCGATGCGGACGACGACCCCGCCCCGCAACAGCCGGAAGGCGCCACGCCCGGCGAGATCGCGCTGGAACTGCATACTGTCCGGCTCCGCGACTTCACCATCGCCAAGGGCGGCGTTCCGACGCTGCTGTGTACACCGCTCGCGCTGCATGGAGCCGCCGTTGCCGACCTTGCACCGGGGCACAGTCTGGTTGCGCTGCTGCGTGGTGCGGGGATTGAACGATTATTCATGGCCGAGTGGCTTACGGCCAGCGCCGACATGCGATTTCTGGCGATCGATGACTATCTTGCCGATCTCAACGTTCTTGTCGATCATCTCGGTGGCATGGTCGACCTCATCGGGCTCTGCCAGGGAGGCTGGTTATCGCTGGTCTATGCCGGACGATTCCCGGCCAAGGTTCGCAAGCTTGTCCTGGTGGGCGCACCGATCGACTTTGCCGCACGGCAATCGGAATTGTCGGCTATCGCCGAGGCAACTCCGCTGAGCGTGTTTGAAAGCCTGGTTGATCTCGGCGATGGCCGCGTGATCGGCCGCAATGTCGCGAAGTTCTGGGGAGCCGATACCATTGAAGCAGACGATATCCGTGAATCGCTGCAGATGCCTCAACCGATCGGCTCGCCGGAATTCGCGCGGCTGGAGGCCATCTTCAGGCACTGGAATTCATGGACGATCGATATTCCCGGGACTTATTACCTCGAAGTCGTCGAGAAACTTTACAAGCGCAATGAACTGGCCGCAGGAAGCCTCGTCGCCCTCGGGCAGAAAATAGATCTCTCGCGCGTGCTGCACCCGATGTACCTCCTTGCCGGGAGCGCCGACGAAGTGGTTGCCGCGGAACAGTTGTTTTCGCTGGAGCGGCTGGTTGGAACGCCGCCGGAGTGCCTCCGCCATGAGGTTGCGCCGTGCAATCATCTGGCTTTGTTCATGGGTAGACGGACGCTTGAAGAATATTGGCCGGGGATTGCGCGCTGGATCAAGGAGCCTCTGCCTGTTCCTGTTCCCGCGAAGCCGCCGGCAGCGCCACTTTGAATTCAAACTGAGCCTTGCCGGCAGACGATGGTTGTGATCTTCGTCGCTGATGCCGTCATCTGGCGGCAGCGGCAGCAGCCGGATGCGCCGTCGTTCCCTCCAGAGCCGCGGCTATCGCATCGTCAACCCGCTCGAGCCAGATGAACTCCAGCTTGTCGCGTGCGCCGAGCGGAATCTCGTCGAAGTCGCGCCGGTTTCGCGCCGGCAGCATGACGCGGGTCAGCCCGGCTGCCGCGGCGGCGACTACCTTCTCCTTGATGCCACCGACCGGTAGTACCAGGCCTCGCAGTGAAATTTCGCCGGTCATGGCGGTGTCGCTTCTGACGGTACGATCGGTCAGCAGCGAGGTGAGGGCGGTAAACATCGCAACGCCTGCGCTCGGCCCGTCCTTTGGCGTGGCGCCCGCGGGCACATGGACGTGGATGTCGCTCTTTTCGAACACCGCGGGATCGATACCGAGTTGAGCGGCACGGCTCTTCACCAGTGTCAGAGCGGCCTGTACGCTTTCGCGCATCACCTCGCCGAGCTGGCCGGTCAGGATCAGCGTTCCCTTTCCGGGTGTGCGCGAGGCCTCGATAAAGAGAATGTCGCCGCCGACCGGCGTCCAGGCCAGACCGGTGGCAACGCCGGGGACGCTGGTGCGCATTGCGATCTCGCTTTCGAAACGAGGTTGGCCAAGCACCGCTCCGATGTCCTTGACGGTGAGCACCATCCGGTTGGCGCTGCCTTCGGCGACCTGGACGGCAACATTGCGAAAGGCCTTGCCAATCTCCCGCTCCAGATTGCGCACGCCGGCCTCCCTGGTATATCCCTTGATGATAAGCCTCAGCGCGTCCGGGTCGATCTCGGCCTGCTCTGCCTTCAGGCCGTTGGCCTCGAGTTGGCGGCGCACCAGATAGCGCTGCGCGATTTCCAGCTTTTCTTCTTCGGTGTAGCCGGCCAGGCTGATGATCTCCATCCGGTCCAGCAACGGTCCCGGAACCGTGTCCAGCATATTGGCAGTTGCCACGAATACGACGCGGGAGAGATCGAATGGCATCCCGAGATAGTTGTCGCGGAACGTCGCATTTTGCTCGGGATCCAGCACCTCAAGCATCGCGGCCGAAGGATCGCCCTGGATCCCCCGTCCCATCTTGTCGATCTCGTCGAGCATCATGACGCAGTTGCGCGCTCCCGCCTTCTTGATGGCCTGGATGATGTTGCCGGGCAGGGCGCCGATATAGGTGCGGCGGTGGCCGCGGATTTCGGCTTCGTCGTGAACGCCGCCGAGGCTGACCCGCACGAACGGCCGCTCCATCGCGCGCGCAATCGATTGTCCCAGCGAGGTCTTGCCGACCCCGGGCGGACCGACGAAACAGAGGATCGGCGCCTTGCCCAGAGGCGCCAGTTTCCGGACCGCGAGATATTCGATGATCCGGCTTTTGATCTTCTCCAGGCCGTAGTGATCCTCATCGAGAATTCGCCTCGCCTCGGCGATGTCGATCGGTTTTTCTTCCGGCAGGCTCCAAGGCAACTCGATCAACCAGTCGAGATAGCTGCGGACCATGCCTGCCTCGGCGGCGCCCTCCGGCATGCGCTCGTAGCGGCGGACTTCCTTTCGCGCCTGGCTTTCCGCCTCGGCCGGCATTTGGGCCTTTGCGATCGCCTCGTTCAGCTCCGCGACCTCCTGTTTCCTGCCGTCGCTTTCCCCAAGCTGCCGCTGAATGGTCGCCATCTGCTCGCGCAGGATCGCCTCGCGCTGACGATCATCGAAAGTAGCTTTTGTCTGTCGCCCGATCTCATTGCTGAGCCGAAGCACTTCGATGCGCTCGGCCAGATACCGCGAGACTTTGTCCATGCGAAGCGCAAGGTCGACCGTCTCGAGGATTTCCTGCTTCTCCTGCGGCTTGATATCCATGTAGGACGACGCGAGGTCGGCCAATGTAGAGGGCGAGGTGGTGCCTTGCAGGACGGCGATCAATTCCTGCGGAGCCTGCGGGAGCAGTTCCGCGGCCTCGATGGCCTGCCGTTGCAAATTGAGAAAGCGGGCCTCGATTTCCGGCGAACGCGTCGTGGGTTCCGGCAGAGGGACGACCCGCGCCGCGAGAAACGGAGTGCCCGGAAGGAAATCAAGCACCCGGATACGCTGCACGCCCTGGCAGACGATATGGTGGCTGTCATCCGGACCGGTAAGGTAGCGCACGATATTGGCGAGCGTGCCGACGCGGTACAGATCGTCAGTTCCCGGTTCGCTCGATTCCGGATCGCGCTGAAGCAGCAAGCCTATCTGCCGCTGTTCGCGCACCGCCTGCTGCGCGGCGGCGATCGATTGCGGCCGCCCTATCGTGATCGGGAGCACGACCCCCGGAAACAGCACGGTATTGCGCACCGGCACGATGATGAGAGCGTCGCCTGGAATCGAAGCCGGCTGACCGGAGGACGAGCCCGAAGTGGAGGACTGCGTGGTTGCTTCATGATCCAACGACATCGAGCACCTCCTCAACTGGCCTTGGCAAGGCGAAAGCCCACGCACCCGTCCGCGGCGAAGCGGGTGATGGTGTAGCGGCCCAGCGGCAGCGGAATGCGGCGTTCGAACCGTCCCTGCGGCAGTTCGAGACGGAGGATCCGGGCGTTGCGGAGTTCCGCGGGCAGGACGCGGCGCCCGCTGACCACGAGCATTCCCTTGTCGAGCAAGGCTTCGACCTCGTTGGGGTCGACGCCCGGCAAAGCAATCAGGATGAGGACTTCACGGTCGGTTTCCAGCACATCGATCGGCGGCTCCCAGCTCGGCTCCCGCGTCCCCGTCAAGGGCTGCAGATTGAGGAACTGCTGGTGCAAACGCTCGGCGCGGGCAAGCGTTTCGATCGCATCGGACAGCATCCAGTTGATGGGATCTTTCGTCGGCATCAGGTCTCTCCCGCCATATAAGAGTTAGTACCGCAGCTACCAGACCGACCGGCTCACCGGCAAAGCAAGCAGTTATACCCTATATCCGCGGACGTGCGGATTGGCACTCATCCGCGATGAAAATATGTCGTGCGCTATCTGGCGCGACACCGAGTCAAAGCCAAAGCTCGAAGGCCGATCTGCTGGTAACCGGGCCTACGCCCATGGCCGGCTCAATGTCATGTGACCGACGGTTTCGGCGGATGAATGAATGTCCACGGGCTGACCTCGGAATCCCTGGGCACTTCGATGTCGATGAGGTAGGGCCCGCCATCCGCCAGCGCCTTTTCCAGCGCGGGCCGAAACGTCCCGGGCGAGGTCACGCGCGCCGCACCGACGCCAAAGGATTCCGCGAGTTTCACAAAATCCGGATTGACCAGGTCGGCCGCCACCACGCGCCCGTCAAAACGCTCGCGCTGATCGCGCCGCACATTGCCATAGGCGTTGTTGTTGAACACCAGCGTCACCACGCCGATGTTGAACTGCACGGCCGTGGCCAGTTCCTGCACGCCGAACATGAAGCCGCCATCGCCGGTGATCGCGATCACCGGCCGGTCCGGATTCGCCACCTTGGCGCCGAGGGCTGTAGGAAAGCCCGAACCAAGCGTGCCCTGATAGCCTGAGGTGATGAAGGTACGCGGCTGGTAGACCGGAAAGCCGTACCAGGAGGCAAAGCCGACCTGCGACAATTCGTCGGTGACGATGGCGTTTGGCGGCAGCACCTCGCGCAGAATGTTCAGGTAAGCCATCTGCGGCTGAACCTTCTGGATCTCGCGCAGCGCCGAGGCCGAGGCATCGCGGATCGCGGCGCGGCGGCCGCTGGTTTTGGTGTAGCCGGCCTTTCTTGCCGCGGCGAGCAGTTCGCGCGTGCCTGCCTGCGCATCGGCAATGACCGGAGCATCCGGCATGAACCGGCGCATTTCCGAAGCATCGATATCGATACGAACGGATTTCAGGCCATCGGGGCGGAACGGCCAGCGGAACATGGTCGGCAATTCCATACGGCTGCCGATCCCGATCATCAGATCGGTGTGCGGCCACATCCGATAGGCCGCCGCCATGGTCAGTCCAAGCTCGTGCGCATTGCTGACGATGCCGCGGCCGCTGCGGAACGCCACCACCGGCGCGTCGATCAGTTCCGCCAGCTCGAGGATTTCGTCACGGGCGTGAATGGCGCCGCTGCCGACAAAAATCATCGGCGTCTTGCTGCCCGCGATCAGTGCGGCGGCAGCCTTGATGCGTTCGCTGTCGGGCTGCGGCGCCGGAAAAAGATCGAACGGTTTTGCCGGGCCGGTTTCGGCGCGCTGCGTGAACACGTCCCAGGGCATTTCCAGCGCCGCCGGGCCGCGCCGGCCGGACAGCATTTCCTGGAACGCGCGGCTGACGAGTGTCGGCGCGGCGTCGGGATATTCGATGCGGTCGGCCCATTTCACGAAACTTCGAAGTGTCGCGAGCTGATCCGGCATTTCGTGCAGATGGCCGCGGCCCTTGCCGAGATATTGCGTCGGCACCTGTCCGGTCAGGCAGAGCACCGGTTCGTTGGAGCCGAAGGCGGTCAGCAAGGCAGCGCCCGCATTGAGCACGCCCGGACCGGGCACCACGCTGAACACTCCGGGCCTGCCGGAGGATCGCGCATAGCCGTAGGCCATGTAGCCGCAGGCCTGCTCGTGGCGGGCGCCGATCACCTTCAACTGCGCCTGCTGGAAGGCGTCGAACAGCCCGTAGATCTGGGCGCCGGGCAGGCCGAACACGGTATCGACGCCATGCGCGACGAGGCCGCTGACGATGGCTTCGCCGCCGGTGCACACTGTCATTGCATTATCCAATCGCTTGCAAGGGGTATCACGAGGCTTCGTCGACGACGCCGTTGCGCAGCACGCCGATGTTTTCGGCTTCGACCTCGACGACATCGCCGGGCTTCAGATAGCGCGGCGGGTCGAACCGCGCGCCGGCGCCGGTCGGCGTTCCCGTCACGATAACGTCACCTGCTGCCAGCGTGGTGAAGGTCGAGATGTAGTTGATGAGATAGCGAAAGCCGAAGATCAGCCGGCCGGTGCGGTCGTCCTGCCGCGTCTCGCCGTTGACCCGCGTCGTCAGCCTGATGTCCGCGATCTGCTTTTCATCGGTGTAGGGAACCAGCCACGGGCCGAGGCTGCCGGTGGAATCGAAATTCTTGCCTTGGGTCACATTGAATTTTGCGTGCCGGACCCAGTCGCGGATGGTGCCCTCATTGCACAGCGTGACCGCGGCGATGTGATCGAGCGCCGTGCGCTCCGGGATGTGGCGGCCGGCCTTGCCGATGATCAAAACCACTTCGCCCTCATAGTCGAGCTGCGCCGACGCGCGCGGACGAACCAGCGGCGTATCGTGGCCGACGAACGAGCGCGGCGTGCGCATGAACATGCTGGGATATTTCGGGGCATCCTGGCCGTCCTTATACTCCGCATTACGATCCGGATAATTCACGCCGATGCAGATGATTTTTTCCGGCGAGGGGATGGGTGGCAACCAGGTGATCGCGTCGAGCGCGTGGTCCGGCGAACGTTGTGCGGCATCCTCGGCCAGTCTTGTCAGCGCGCCGGCCGCAATGGCTTCGCGCAGCGTCGGATAGTCTTTTGCAAAGCGCGCGGAGAGATCGACCAGCCCGCCATCGACCAGGGCGCCGTATCTGGTGGAGCCGTCGACGGAGTAGGTAGCGAGGCGGTGTGTGGTCATGAGTTGTCCATTAACGAGTGGTCGTGAAGCTGTCGCCCGGCCCGCAGACCGCTTCAGCCGGGCGTCATGCCTTTGGCCCTGATGACAGCTGTCGCGGCGGGAGTGGTCAGATAGTCGATGAACGCTCTGGCGGCGTCCGCTTCCTTGGTCTCCGCTGCGACAGCTGCCGTGAAAACCAGATCCTGCTGCAATTCGGCTGGGAACGAACCGGCGGGCTCGACACCGGGGGCCATCAACACGTTGACAAGAAACACGCCGAGATCGGCCTCGCCTTTGGCGACGGCCGGAGCGATGTCAGCCGGTGTGGTCTGAGGCTTGGTCTTGGCTTTCATCGCCTCGGCAATGCCGAGACGGTCGAACACCTTCAGGACATAAGCGCCGGCAGCACTTGCCGGAACGAAGGCAACCGATGGCGCATCGAGCAGGGTCTGCTTCAAGGCGTTCGGCGTAGAGATGTCGGGCTTGGCCGCCCCGGCGCGGACGACGACGCCGTAACCGACGCGCGCGATGTCAATCGGTGGCGAGGGGGCGAAGCGGGCCTTCGCGGCGGCGTCCTTGAAAACATCGACGGGAACGACAGCGAGATCGAACGGCGTGCCCGATGTGACCTGCGCAATGATGTTGGGGGTGGAATCGAAGTGAATGGCAAGCTTGTGGCCGGAGGCGCGCTCGAATTGGGGGCCGAGTTCATTCAGCGAGCCGGTCATCGAACCGCCGGCGATGACCTTGAGCTCAGCGGCTTCCAGGTTTTCAACCTGTGACATGACAAGACCTAAGCTCAGTATCGAAGTGGCTACGAAAAAAATCATCAGGTGTCCAATCATTGAGACAATAGAATAAAGGCGCGCTCCCTCTCCCATAGGGCCCATAGGGAGAGGTTAAGTTAAACTCGCTGCTTGTGTTCGTATGAATCCATTTAGATCGACCCTAATCGGCAATCGTGACATCGGCGACAAACAGCGGTTCGCGTATCGTCTGTCCCGAAAACGGCGAGCCCTGCTCGAACCACGAGCGCGGCGCGGGCGCGCCCCACAGGGTTTGCCGCCGCGGATCCCTCAGCGACCAGCGCATCGGCTCATGATCGTGATCCCCGGTAAAATAATCGCTGGTGTAGAGTTCCAGGCGATGGCCGTCGGGATCGCGGATATAAAGAAAGAACGCATTTGAAATGCCGTGGCGCCCGGGCCCGCGCTCGAGGTTCTTGAGCAAGCCGCTCGAGGCCATCACGTCGCACAGATGCAAGATGTTCATCGCGGTCGGCACCCAGTAGGCAAAATGGTGCAGGCGAGGGCCACGGCCGTTGGTGATGGCGAAATCGTGCACGTTGCCCTTGCGATGCATCCAGGCCGCCGCCATGCGGCCATTCGGGCCGTCTTCCTCGCCATATTCGGTCAGCCGGAAACCCAGCCGCGCGTAGAAGTCGACGGTGTCCTGAACCTCCGCGGCGAACACATTGAAGTGGTCGAGCCGCTGCGGGTGGCAACCCTTGTAGAGATCGTAGCGGCGCAGCAGATGCGGACGCTTCTCCATCGATGCGTAGAGTTCGATCTGAAAGCCAAAGGGGTCGGTGAACTGCAGCGTGCGACCCTGGAACGGCTGATCCGCAAGCGCGCAAGCGATCCCGTTCCCGGAAAAGAACGCCGCGGCCTTGTCGAGATCGGCTTCGTTGCCGACCTTGAAGCCCAGGCGATTGCAGGCGGCGGCGGGCGCCTTGCGCAGCACCAGCGAGTGATGCTGATGCTCCTCGCTGCCGCGCAGGTACACCGCGCGGTCGTCGCGATCCTCGACATGCAGCCCGACGGCGTTTTCGTAAAACTCCCGGCTGGCGTTCAGATCCACCACGTCGAGCACGACGTGGCTGCTCCTGACGATGTTGAATGGCGG